>Ga0208378_1000389_pt1 | contig 15507 bp, 10 predicted proteins | sample CryBogCBE24Aug09_FD_184556 | JGI IMG/M metagenome (GOLD analysis project Ga0208378, IMG submission 184556) | Freshwater microbial communities from Crystal Bog, Wisconsin, USA - CBE24Aug09 (SPAdes) (version 2) | ecosystem: Environmental > Aquatic > Freshwater > Lake | place: Crystal Bog...
ATCATAATTTTTAGAACCTAATGTACCAAGGGAAACCGAGCAAGGAAGAAAGGAATCCTTTTCTGGAATTTCCAGTGGGGATAGAAACAACAAATCCCGTAGATCCGTACTCCATGAGTTGAAAATTGAGATTTGCTAGTGAGTTTTCTCCCCAAGAATTTTGCAAAGATGCGGCAGATTTGTATGTTGCCGTACCATTGATTATCGCTTGGTAATTATACGCAGTATCTTGGAATGTTACATTTCCGTAAAGAACGGCATTTTCAACTCCCTCATTTCCAGAGAACAGAAAACCATTGGTGGCAGTAATCGAGATGTTTTGAATATTGGAATTGTACGCAGTTACGCTGTTGATGGTTGGGTTGGATGTGCCTGTGTTTGCTGTTATCCCAACATTCGGCGCAATAAACACATCCGTAGAGGCATCTGGAAGCTCTTGCGTACCCTCTGCATTAACAGGACGAGTGGTGTAGTTATTGTCAGTCCACCAGTTTGCCTTGTTGGAGAAATCTCCATCATCAGCACCTCCGCTTACTTGGTCGTTGAACCATTGGGGAGTGACAGCGGGCCATCCGAGGTAACTAACGCTTCCTGCCACGGTTCCACCAATAGGGAACTGACCATTGCCAGTATCGTAATAAACATAGGCGTTGCCGCCGATATATCCAAATGCCCTAGAGGAATCACGCATGGTCACATCTGCGTCAATAACGGATGTGTCGGCAAGCGTGGAGGAATCGTGCATGGACACTCCATCGGTGGTGTGTCCAGCCATCACCGAGGAACCCTGCATATTGACTACGCCAGTAGATTGAAGCGTGAGTCCGTATGCAAAGTCAGCAGACCAGAAATTTGCAGAAGCACAGAAACATTGGTTGGCTCCCTGCGTGTTCTGGGTGACTTGATTGTAAAGATTTACTGGCGTGCTAGAAGTAGGAAGAAAACCAGATTGAATAGTAAAACCAGAATCAATCCACCAGTTTAGGATATTTCCCCAATCTCCATCCTCTTGATTGTTATTGTAGTATTGGGGCGTTGTAACTGATTGAAAAGGGTAAGTGTTTCCAAATCCACTATTCCACAGTTCATTTACTTCCGTAGGTGTAAGCGCACGGCTCCAAACTCCTATTTCATCTAAAGATCCTGTTAAAAAACCCGTTGCATGATCTCCATCAACTCCAAGCGTAGTCGGCTTTGAAGACCAAGGCCCATGACTGGAACCTATATTTATAGAAGCCGAATTTTGATTTACATAATAAGTAAGATTAAAACTAGAATCTAAAGTAACTGCAAAGAAATTCCAAGAATTATTAGTAAATGTTAGTCCAGTATCATAAAAATTTGGCCCAATATTTCCATTAACAGCTACACAAAAATTACCACCAAAAAGACCAGCAGAAGTTTGAAGACCAATTCCTCCACTATCATCATACATTCTTTGATCACCGCTTGTAAGTGATGCGCCGTAAACCCAACCAACTACTGAAAATGTTTGACTTACTGGCAATGCTCCAGCAGGGTCATAAAGGTAACTTGAACCATTAAAAACAGCATCTCCACCAATAATTCCAGTTCCCAGTGTTACCCCTCCGTTATTGGTAAGAGTATAACCATTCCCCGTAGAATCAACAAGACTGACTCCACCAGAACCATTATCGTTAAGGTTCCAATAGGCTAAAATGCCATCTAGCAATGCCATGATTAGTTGTCGTTGCTAATCCGATTCAGATGACCATTACCATCGTATCCAAGGTTCAGATGGAAGATGGTCTGCGTCCCGTTAGGAGTGTACTTCTTAAAATAGATTTCGGTAGGATCTCCGTTGCCATTATTGTCAAATGTAACCTCGTCGTAGGGAGGAATCCTAAACCCTGCGGCAAGAGATCCATTTGGAGCAACAGATTCAAGGATGCGACATAGTGTAATGTCTTCACCATCTGATGTGCTTGAAACTACGGGATTAAATTCTCTGCTCATAGATTAATCCATCTCCTCTTCTGGGGATGCTTCCTCTTCTGGTGTTTCGCTGTCTTCCATGGAAGACTTTCCCTTCTTGTCTTCCATTGCACCAAGTTGCTCTTTAATTGCATCCTTTGCACCTTTAGGCTTCTCAGCCTTTTCTTCCTTTACGTCCCTGTTAAGGATGGGTGTTTTGTCCTGTCCAATAGTAAGAAGCATCATGTCCTTACCATCAAACTTGAAGGTTGCAATTTCGGAAAACTCCTTACCTTCTTTAACTCCCTCTGGAGCGGAATAATCTTTAGGAATAGTAAATAGTAAAGCCATATCATTAGTTAATTAGTTCATATTAAAAATTTGGTCAACATAAAAAAGAAAAGCCCCACTAGATTTCTCCAGTGGGGCTTTCTTGAACTAATCAGAGATTAGCTGTTCGTGCAAGCGGCGGCAACGAAGTCGTTGGGGCAACGCTTGTGCAGGATAACACGACCCAGCCAAGGCTGGAGCGGGCGGCTTCCGCTCTGGAAGATTGCGAGCCAACGCCCGATCTTGCCGAGAGGGTTATTCACCGTATCACGGATGTTCAGCCAGAAGAACTGACCGCTGTAGTAATACGGATAATCCTCGAAGGCGGCTCCGGGGATGTTGGGGCCAACCTGCTGGACTGCTTCCTCATACACATCGGGGTGGAAGATGTATGCGGCCTCAATCGGAGCAACATTGTACGCAGGATTCGGAGTCCAGACGCTCTGACCATTGGTGATGGTCTGAACGAAGGGATAGATCTGGGTATATGCACCGCCAGAGTAGGTGAAACGAGGCACCTCGAAATCAGCGAGGTGATAGTATCCACCGAAGCTACGATCCACACCAAGGGGCTGAACAAGCTCCGAGGGCATCGCATAGCGAATATCCTGACGGAGGTCAGAGTTGTTGCGGAGGAGCTGACGGCTGGTCTCGGGGCTGGTGATCAGTCCGAGGACTGCGGCACCATTCTCACGACCGAGCGGGTTATGACCAGCACCATCACGGATGAGCTGAACACGGACAACATCAAGCTGATCCTGTGAGAGCTGGGTGGTAGGAACTGGAACGGTGTTCAACGCACCGCTGTACTCAGTGTTGTATCCAGCCTGAATCTTGGGAACCAGACGGAGATACTCCTGACGGCGGCGGTTATCAAGAACCGTCTTGGTCAGCTGGGTGAGCTGTTCAACCGTCTTGGAAACCTGAGACTCGATTTGGAACGAGGTCTTCAGATCGTCCAAGCAGATGCAAGGTGTCTGATAGCTCTTGGTCTGGAGGTTCCAGTTACGAACGCTCTCACCGAACTGGAGATCGTTAGTAGCAGGGACGCAACCCGAAGAAGAGGTGCCATTGGAAGTAGAAACGTTGCTCCAATCGGACTCAAAAGAGCCAGAGAGAACACGCTCAACAGTGATTTCGTTGAGCGAAGTACCCATTCCGAGGGGGAACTTGCCAACACGGGTTAGACGGCCCCAAGGGGACTCGACTTGATAGCGTTGCTGAATGTCAACGCTGAAACGACCAGTTTCACGCTGGAAAAGGTCATTAACTGTAGAACAGGCGATAGCCATAGTAGTATATAAAGTAAGTTTGTTTTGTTTTTGTTATAACAAAGCGTTGTGCTTTGTCTTGCTTTTGGGAGAGGCGAAACCTCCTACGCCTAAATTCTGGTTGCGAATCCAGATACGCTTAAACTCAACTACTATAACTTAGTTAAATCAGTCAACTTGATTTTAACATTTCTTTTAATATCTTGCAGTTTTCTTGAGTAATAAGAGGAGAAGTCCACCTTACCAAACGCCACCCTAGTTTAGCGGCTTCCCAATACTTCTCTGCGTCTTTAAGAAATCCACCACCTCTTGCATGGCGACCGCCCCAAGCACCTCCTTCAATCTCTATAAAAGTGCGGGATTCGTGATGAGCGTAATCAGCTCGCCACTTCCGAGTCGGGTGGAACCTGTACTCCACTTCCAGACTTGGGCCTTCCACGCTTGCCCAAAGAAGATCGAACTTTCTTTCGAGACTGCTTGGGACTCTTGGCTTTGGTGAGGTTGGCTTCAACGAGCCACTTGCTGATTTTCTTTTTGTTTTTTTCATCTAGGTTTGAGTGGAACGAAAGCACATCAATAGCTTTTTTAATTGCTATCTCTACTGACTCTGGGGTGCCTTGATCAATTATGGTTTCCTTTGTTTCATGAGGACTGCTCTCACAGGAGCCACCTGCCGCAGGATCTCCCTGCGTACCATTCGGAGATAAACCATCGTTAAAAAGAACACCCTTCTTATCTGGGTGGTATATTACAGCACCTTCCTTAACGCAATCTGAAGTTACCACATCCCTACGCCATTGTTTCGTCGGAACCCAATCGTGATGAATTAAATTAGTTCTAGACATTTGGTGAACAACATGACGTGCTGATGCAATATCCCAAGCAAGTTGCTCATTGTTAAATATTGATGGGGCCAAGGAAGGCATATTCCAATGATACACTGCAATTCCGCTCATGTGATCTACTCCATTAGGCATCACTCCAGAAATACCTACAAAGTCACCCATGAATGGTTTTCCACAGGCCAAATAAGCTGATTCAATATCATCAATCCAACTTGCCTTCAATGGAACTGCATCTGGCTCCATCCACAAGAAAGATGTTTTGAGCTTATTGAATGAAAGCCAAGCAACTTGTTCAAATGCAAGATTGCAACTTAAAGGCCATCCAGTTTGCGTATGATTGCAAGCCTCCACAATAACCCCGCCAAAGCATGACTCAAGAACATCCTTCACTCCATCAGTGCTTGCCCCGTGAGCTGGAGCAATAATGATTTTGTGGTTTTTATAAGATCCTAATTTTGACACATGAGAGGCCCAACGCCTCATCTGCAAAACATCTCCGTCGTAATAAGAAATCGCTACATTCATTTCAATGCAACATCTTGTATTGCATTTAGTGAATTATGTCAAAGGGGAATAAATGGTTGTTGCCTAACTCTCAGATGTCCTCGGCATTCACCAACTTGCTCATGGTATGATCTGTAGTGAATAATCTTTCCATCTGGTTGCCTCTTTATGTGATCGCATGGGGCATGGGGAACACAGGCTATTTTAAGGCCAGCGGGATGCCATCTGTTCCAGCACAAGAACAAGTCTTGGGTTCCCTTACCTTCATATCCGTTGAAGTCTGCCAACTGGAGTGCTTTTTTAGATAACAGGGTGCATCCCAATCCGCACCAATCAGAAGGAACAATAGATCCCTCTCCGATGCCGGGATAGGCAAATTCCATCCACCCCCTTCGTCTCCACCCATATTTTGCGTTAATTTCCCATATATTGCCATCCGGGGGGCATGACTTTTTAATCCGATCACGAATCCTAGCCATTCTTTTTGCTTCCTTTTCTGATGGATTTTCCCTCATCCTTTTCTCGCAATTTTCCAAGACCAATTTGATTCTGGGTTTCATTTTTCGCTCGCTTGGAAGGAAATCTTCAGCGATTTGGCTTTGGGGAGTTCCAAACCCTCCAAGAAACAATCCGTTGGGGTATGTGCAAGCGGCTATGTCATAGTATGGGTTTCCGTCTGCATCTGGCATTTGGAGAGTCCATTCCATCATCCTCATGGCATTGGCGGGCAGGATTGTGTCGCTTTCCACGCATAGGCATAGATCGGCCCGTAGCTTTCTGGCAAAAGCAAATCCAGCCCCTTGTAGTTTTGCTATCCGTATTTGAGCATCCTGCTTGTAGTCTTTCTCGTCTTTATCGAATGGGAACTTCAACACGCTGATCTTCCACCCTTCGGGAAGCTCTTTCTTTGCCATTTCTGCCGCAAATTCAGCATCCTTGCTTTCGTCGGTGCAGAATATGAAATGAGCCTCCTTGTGATGGGAGCAGGAAGAAGAGATTCCACGAAGGCATTGTAACCAAGCATGAAGAAAGCCCTTGGTGGCTGAAACTGTAATTGCTAACATTAGTAGTAGATTGGTACGCTGGCTGTGTTTATAACCCATTTCGGATCATTTGAAACAGCTAAATAAAAATTTGAATTGCCGTTAAAAAGATAAACGGCAGAACGATTTTGGTCATACGGCATACTGCTTGCTCCATTATACAAAATTGTTTTTGAAGTTCCACTAGATCCGCTTATATCATAATAATAAGTAGCACCCAAATAACCATTAAAAGATAAGCTTAAGTGTGTATTATTAAATACCAATACATTCCCATACGGCCCTCCATCAAATCCAGAGTTGATAGTACCTGATTCAGTTGTTGCGACACTATACTTCATTTGCATTGAAGATGTTATATAGCTGTAATAATCATGCAAGGTGGTTAAATAATAATAATAAGTGTCATAATCCAATCTATTTGGAAAGTTTTGATTTATAGAGTATTGTATTCCACTACTATTGTTGTATGAGAATGCGTGGCTATTATAATATGGTTCTGGAGCCGCACCGACAATCCCATTAAGGGTTACTGCTGGCAAGTCTTCAATTTGTCCCCAATTAGCATCAAATAATCTGGAGTCTGGAAATCCAACAAGTGATGCATATTTAGTATTGCTACTATCAAAAAACTGGTATGCAGGTTTTTCAATGTACGTTGTTGAGTATGTTGCATCTCCGTATGCTTGAATGAATGTTGGCATTTCACCAGCATAATATGAACCTGCATCAAAAAACGATTCGCTTGATTGAATTATTCCCTGAACAGGGCCAGTAACCACATAAAATGTTAGCGTGTTTGCATTGGTAGTTGATGTTGAAGTAATGTCGTATTGTGATGTTGAATATGTTCTCTTGTAAAAATTTCCCGACAAATCATTTGATTCAAATAATGTTTGTTTTCCTGTAATGTTACCGTTTAAAACTTCGCTTACATTTGGAAGAAGTGCAAAATAATTATAACCTATATCTTCCCCATATATTGTTGATTGTATTGTGTGTGCAATATATGTTCCAGATGTTGGTCGATCATATTCTGTATATGATGATATATATGTTTCGGAGTATGTATCACTAGCAACCTCGCCGACAAATTCACCAGTAGCGGAATACTCTAGAGTTTGAACAAATGAATATGATGAAACTGTAAATAAGTCACTTTGGTATCCATTAAAATTTGGGTAAATTCCAGTAAACATTCCAAAATAAGTTATACTTCTATATTGTACAATATCTGTATTTGTTTGAGAGTAAAATGTTGTATATAATAAAGTAGTTGAGTAATCGTTATCTTCTGTTGTTATTATTTGGCTTGTTGTGTCGTGATGACAATATAGGGCCGTGGGAGAACTAGTTATTATACCATTATAAGGATCTAAATAAAAGTTTGTATAATAAGGAATTTGAGTAGTTGAAAAAACCAAAGGATCAACTATATTTCCAAAATCTCCAGTTGTTGTATATGTTGTATATGTTGCATACGTTGTCTCGTATGTTGTACCCAAATTGTCTATGTAATAATAAGTTGATCCCATAAATTATTTCCATGTCCATCCATAGTAAGACGCAGAAGATGTTGAATAAATCAAATTTGACTGAAGCATTATTGTTGGGCTTTGAATCAAATTGTAGCAAATTCCATCATTAACAATGTTAAAAACTATGTTTAGAGTTTGTGGTGGAATAGATTCAATAATTGTTTGTGCAGATGGGGCAGAAGAAGAAAATTTTATTTTACAGGAAGTCAAAGAGCTTTGTGTGAATTTACACTCCAAGTAAAAATACTCTTGTCCTGATGTTGACGATGAAAAATAGTCAAACATATTATCTGGTAAAACTCCTTGTACAGTTCCGGGTATAAAATAAAAACCAATGCTACCTGATGAGGCGTAAGAAATGTTTGCATCAAATGGCTTTAAAATTTTCCTTACTGGTTGGAATTGTGAAGGCATTTTAGGTTCAACCGTCCATATTGGAGCAAACGACCCACCCCTTCCAATCCCCTGTGCAAATGATGGGGATGGAGATCCTACGGGGCCAAACCCCTCAAATGAAATTGAGGATTTTGATTCAGCCATATTATTTTAAAAGAACAGAGATTTGCGAAGTCCTGTATATGTTTGCCTTCCAATAATCAACTTGATAAGAGATTAGTTTAAAAGATCCTAGGTACCCAATATATTCTGTCGCAGTTGGTGTTGTAGCCGCTATTGCAAATGTATCTCCAATATATCCGTAGGTTGGATTGTTTGGCAGAGTATAGACTGTATATGGCCCGTAAGCATCAGTAAGAGCATCTGGTATATTTACTTGAAACAAAAAGCTATCAAGATAAACATTTACTGCCAATGGATCAAATATCGAGTATGATGGTTCTGTAATCGGGCCATAAGAATACGATGTTTCGTATTTAAATACAGTTTCATAGCTTCTTTTTGCCCTCATTACTGGCTGAACCTTTACCACAGTTTCAGCGTTGGATGTGTTTAAAAATGTGATGTTATATGTTGTAATAAGGTTAGGACTTGAATATGATCCAGTTTTATATTCAGTCCTTGTTTCAGGAAGTTGAGTAATTTTACTCTGTATCCTTATTGTTTTATAAATATCAATAGGCTCATCCCTTGATGATAACAATCCATTTTCTGTAGAAAGGGATGCTCCTGAAGCAACAATTATTTTTGTATTGGTGACATTTAGGTTTAAGTCAGCATCATATTGATACCCCGTAAGGGTGTTTAGACTCAAATAAGAATTTTTAACGTGTTTTGACTTTGATGCATCTATTGGAACAACATCTTCTTTAATGTTTTTTGTGTCAGATGGCGTAAATGTATATGAGCTTGGTACTATTTCTTCGGTAGTGCCTATCAAACCAAACTCACCATAAGATGCTCCATTAAGTGTGAGTGGGCCTGACGAAATTATATCAGTTTGCTTTGATTTAGTTTCATCAATAGGAACAACGCTTGATTCAACTACCAACGTATCTGTTCCATAGGAAGGATGAAGTGGATCTGAACCATAGGAAACAATGCTTTCTACTGTATTTATATTTCCCAAAAGGCCAGACTTTCTGGAGCCACCAGAAAGCGTTGCAGGGGAAAACGCTGTGATGGTAGTTTTTTTGCTTTTTGCTTCGTCTATAGGAGTAACTTTAGATTCAATAACTGCTCCAGTTAATGAATCGTAAGCAGTTAGAGAATCTGGTGGAGATCCAGCCGCAACTATTGTTTCGTTAATTACAACTTTTCCTAGCAATCCAGACTTAATTTCCCCACCAGAAAGAGAATTTTGACCAACAGATGTGATGTTTGTTTTTTTGCTTTTATAAAAATCTATCGGAGTAACTTGAGAAGAAAGAAGTGAAGTTGTTAATGAATCTGGTACTGTTCCGTATGCAACGATTGACTCGCTTGTTTCAGTTTTACCTTGCAGTCCGGGGTTATAAGATTTTCCAGAAAGCAATGTTGGGCCAGTAGCCGTAGTAGTTTTTTTCCTACTTTTTGTTTTGGTAAGTGCCTCAACAGAGGAATCAATAATCGTTGTGCTTAATTGATCTGGACTTGTTGCAGGATCTACAATGTCATCTGTGGTAGATGTTTCACCAAGGAGGCCAGACTTATTGGCTTTTGTCGTAAGTTGAGCGTATGACCCTACAGTACCAGTAGTTTGTGTGCTTTTTACAGAATCAACAGACTGAACAGATGATTGTGTGACCAAAAGGGAGTCTGAAGTTGGATTTGTTCCAGCACCAACGGTTTGAGTGACTATCGTCTCCGTATCTCCTCTGTCCGTTATCCTTGCACCAGAAAGAGTTGGCCCCGGTATGGACTCATACACTACCTGAACAGCCACATATCTTGAGTAGAGAGGGCTATCCTCTGCAAGCTCAACCATTTTCTGCTGTGCAACTATTTCAGTTCCACCAAAGACGGGATCTGTGCTTCCCAGTGCAACGGGAGAGTATTGCGAGCGTGGAACAATGTACGAGCGTGTGGTTATTGGGAAAGATGGATTATTTGCACTATAATCCTTGCCATAGTTCCATAGGTCTTGAGATGAAAGGGATCTATCGTTAGCCCAATAGCGATATATGAACTCTCCATCTGGGGTTGGTTTTTCTGCCACCAGATACAAAGAGGAGGGCCATTTGTTTGCGTCTCTTCCCGTGTAGGTTACTGAACCATCAAGAGGTTGTGGGTTAAAACTTCCCTTTTCAATGCTTACCTTTTCAACAAGAATGATATGCCCTTGGTCATTGATAGACCATCCACCCTTTTTGTCGTTATAGTTTGGAACTAGGGGCGTAGGGTATTGAGCCACCCCTGTTTCTAGGGGAGGATGCGGAAATGCTGGAACTCCTTCTGCTTTTTTAGTTGCCATTATCGTAGTGGTACATCATTTCTTAGCCAAGGAATAGATTGTTTAAATACATCCAAAAGATTCTCAGGGCTTCTTACGTTATGTTTTGGGGCCATTATATTCGAGATTACATCTTGCCAGCTTGTCCAGTCAATTGGTTGTTGGAGATCCATCATATCAGCGGCATATTGAAATGCGGCTGGAATGTATGGTCGAGCATAAATCTCAGCTACAGATTCTCCAATACGCTCCCTAGATTTAACAATTTTTTCAAAATCTTCTACTGATTTTAGAAATGGAACTTCTGAAATAACTCCAAGTGATGCTAAAGCCGCCCCCTTTGCAATTGATTCAGCATTCTCATACCAAGGTGCCGTTTCATCAAAGTGGCGATTCCAATATCTTTGTGCAGTTGCACCAAGCTGAAGACAGGCAAACAATGGGTTTTCCAAAAGGTTGCGAGGGATGTTTCCAATGGTTCCATATTCCTTATCTCCCTTTTCTTCACCGCTAACATAAACTCCACCAATCTCATCTTCAAATAATGCTCCAACAGCCATCATTGCAAGTCCTACAGATCCATTTTTTAACTGACGCATGATAACATCAGCCTCCTCTGGAGATAGCTTGTCGATTCCATTAACTACGGCTTTTATAATTTTGTACGTTGCTGGCCCAGATCCAAAAGCATATTCAAATGTTTGAACAATAATGTTTGTTGGAATTTTAACAATGGGAAGCGATTGCCTAAGTGCAAATGCAACAGTCTTTGAGGTGGCATCTGGAGATCTTTCCAGTCCATCTATAAATTGGTTGTATTTCTGAAGAAATGCCCTGTCTTCTTTAAAAATTGACCTATTTGCGTATTTAAATGCCGCTTGTTCTGCTTCGTTCACAACAGCAAGATCATTAATATCAAGACCCTGCCTCTCTGCCCAATTCAAATACCTATTAACAGCCATTTCATAGTTTGCAAGTCTAGTGGGATTCTTAATATATTCGTGAAATCTTCCACAAACTCCCATCCAGTTTGCAGGGATGCCAGAATCCTTTCCAAACTTAACATCAAGGTATGATCCCTCTCCTGACATGATGTTTTTAAACTCCTTGCTTCCCTGAATAAGACCCTTGAAGTAAGCAGATGCATCTCCAGCAACTTCGGTTGCCCTCCCCCCTTCAGTAGGAGCTATATCTGCAATCTGAGAAATAATTGGCAAATAACGAAGTCCAAGTCCAGCACCTTCAGTAAATCCTCTTGTTAATCCAACCTCCAAGCTGGCGGCTAATAGTTTACCAAGTGATTTTGGGCTAGACAAGATGCTGAATCTTTTAAGATTATTCGCAAAATCCAAAGCCTTCTGAACCTTGGTTCTGTTTTCATATTCAATCTTTTCAACAGCTTTTCTTGCTTGGTTTTTAAGATTTTCAAGTTTGCGTTCTTTTGCAAGAATTTCAGGTGTTTTAACCTGTTCTCTATAAGTACGCTTAGAAGTGAAATCATTCTCAGCTAACTTGCGTTCATACTCGGCGGCAGATTTGTCAAGTCTTGCTGAATAGTTTCTAATAGACGCTTCACGCAATCCATCTTTGTACCAATCCTGCTTTTTCTTTTGATCGTTAAGATCTGAGATCTCTTTAATTAATGCGGCTTCTTCAGGGCTAACTGACTTTGCTGGTTTTTCTGGTTTTGCTTCTTTTTCTTTTGGCCCTTCTTTTATAAGACGCTCAACTTCAGCCTTCTGCTTCATCAAAGACTCAATCTTCCCCTTTTTCTTAATCTGGTTATTTAGATCTTCCAGCTTTGCTTTTAGCTGAGTGCGTTTCTCACCAGCCACATCAGACCTAGCTCCACGCTCCTTTTGGATGCCAGCAAGACGATTAGCTCTTTCATCAATCTGCCTCTGAAGATATTCTTGTTTTTTGGTCTCCTCGTGAAGGGATTTTACTAACTCCATTGCGTCCGTTTTACGCTTGTAATAATCAAGTTGTTTTTTGGAAGCGGAAATTTCTTTGTTATTCACCTTATCCCTGAATGATTCTTTCTTTTTCTGGGATTTTAATGCATTATCCTGCAATGATTTTAGCTTTTCAGTTTCATGCTGAATAGCAGTTCTCATTACACGAAGTGCCGCACCAATACGCTTCCCTGCATCACCTCCAACCTCGCCAATTTCTTTCTTGGCGGCTTCTAGTTCTTCTTTGTCCCTTTGGGCAAATTTATTCGCACGAAAGCAAGTCATTATCAAGTTCTCCTATGATTCGGTCAGCATCAATCGCTACATCTTCTAGATGACCATTTATTTGAGCCTCCAAGTTATGAACCTCAATGCTGAACTTTTCCAGCATCTTAGACAAGATAAATTCCCTCTTGGCGGGAGATTTCTTTAAAGCGTTGGCAAACTGCTTGTTAAATGCATCGGAACGATCCTTTACTATCTTCAATGGAGTCTTAATTCCCTCTTCGGTTGTGTGGAAATACACACCATTTCCGTTTAATATGTCAAGAGTCTGATCCTTGCCCCATGTATCTCCCATGATGTTTGAGATACGATCATGGACGGCATCAAGGATTTTATCCTCGTTTTTTGTTTTAAGAAGTATGGAAAGATTTCTAGCCATTCCCCTAACTGCTAATCCCATGCTGATTGCATCTTGTCGGCTATTTTTAAGCATGGTGGTAAAACGATTAAGCTCTGATTTAGCATCACTCTTCTCTCCTTCAAGGGTGGAGATGAGCTTGCTAGAGAACTCAAGGTACTGGATGAGTCCAAGTTTGTTCTCCTTGAGCTTTTGAGCCTCCAAGGAATCAACAAAGTCTTTTTCTGCTTTTTCAATGTCTTCGCTGATCTTTGCAAGACCATCACGCTCTTCTTTTGTGAGTTCCGCATCACCTTTGCCGCCACGACGTTTTCCAGCCCTAGCCTTGGTGATGAGACTAAAAAGCGAGTAATCGGCCTTCACGAGCATCCTGAGGAATCCTAAAGCCCTTCCAGCCTCGCTATTGGATCTGGAATAAAGCTCAGACAACTCTGCGTAGTCTCGCTGGGCATCTGAATACTCTTTATCATATCGCTTAATTAAACGAGGATCAGTTTCACGATATAGCTTTTGAGCAACGGAATCCCTCTTTGCCATAGACTCAGCAACAGAATGACGAAGGATAGATGTTTCAACTGGCGACAACACTCTCACATTCTTTTTCAAACTGTTAATAAATGCGGCGGCATATCCTTCCCTGCTATTGATTTGCTCCATTGCCTCTTCCCAATGCTCTCCGCTGGCAATCTTTGCCTGTTTCATAATTGGCTCAAGTCTACGAGCCATTCTATCTTCATCTATAGAATCATTGGTGAATCGGATGTCCTGAGTGCTACGATCTGTGGATTCGTTCTTGATTTCCTCTGTAGTCTTTCCAGACCACATCTTGGGGAACTTAACAGCCTGTTCTGGTTCTTTTTTGAAAAACTCGCTATGAGCGGCAAGAGATTCTCCATCTTTAAACAAGTTAAAACGCTCATCCTCTGAGTAATTCTTGAAATCTGGGAAGGCTTTTTCAAATGCTTTTGACCAAGCAGAGTAGTTGGTTCCTCCTTTGAATTCTCCCTTTGATAGGTCTTTGTGAATCTGGGCAGACTTAACTAAATCAGCATTGTGATCCTTTTCGCTGAATGGCAATCCTTTTTCAGCAATATTCATTGCTCCTGCGGCAATAGGAAGATCAGTTAAATTTTTTAAAGTTTCAGGATGGTCATCAAGAGCAAGATGGTTGCTGTGCATCTTGTATCCAAGTGCCTTATCTGCATCCAGCTTTTTTAAGTTTGCTTGACCGCTTAGTCTAGCAACTTGCTCTCCCTTGTCTCGGCTTACAAATGGCTTGGTATCGGTCTTGTATCCAAACTCAAGTCCTTCACGTTGTTCGGGGTGAGAGTAGTCCTTCTGGATCTCCATCCAAGACATACCAGACTTGAGCATGGCTTGAACATGGGATGCTCCATAGAAAACCTTGCCCTTGTTTTTTCCCTTGTTGGGACGGAAAGCCGCTGAAAGCACACGGGTTCCCATAGGCTCAGAGGGCTTCTTCTCCCTTGGCTTGCGAGCTTTTGGCTCGCCTTGCTCCTTTGGTGCTTCCTCTGGAATAGGCTCTGGCTCTGGTGCAGGAGCTTCCATCACAGGCTCCTTGGAGGGTTTTGGCTTGGAGGCTTCCTCTTTAGCTTTCTTAGTAGCCTCTGCCTTGATCTCCTTCTTTCTGGCAATCGCTTGCTTCCTAGCCTGACTCAAGAAAGAATTCTTTTGCTTGGTCTGTGTAATAGTCTTTGCATCTTCCTCGTTCTGGGCAAGGAATGCATCCACCTCTTCAGGCGTGGATGCTTCAGCAAAAGAAGTTACTTCTTTTTTATCTTCACCTTCCCGCTGTGGAGTTCCTTCTTTAGCTTCGACTGTTGTTTTTGGCTCAGAGGGCTTCCCTTGCTCAGGAGGTATCCCACCTGTTTCTTTGACTTGCTCTTTTGTTTCACTTGGCTTCTCAGGTTGTGCCTCGGCTTTCGCCTTGGCGGTTTTCTTTTTTGGTTCTTGAATGGTGATGCCGTAGTGCTGTGCAAGCTCTTCCGCTGTTGGAACTTTCTCCAAAACGGAAAGCTCTTCCTTCTCATCGTCTGCTAACGCTTGACCAGAATCCCTCTTCTTAGTCAGCTCTTCGTATCTCTTGTTTGCATTATAAACAAGCGTGTCTCTTGTAGCAAATTTAGGTGCTGGCTTCTCCTGAGTCTTGATTTCTTTAAATGTCTCGGCAGTTTCAGGAAGGTTGAATTGATTCAGAATATCGGTAACACCTTCAAGGTCTTTCCTTTTCTTTCCAATGCCCGGAGTGAATTCATCAGCTTTTCCCAACACGCCAAGCAATGCCATCGGAACAGCACCAGCGGCCTGTTTAGCCGCTTCTCCAAACTTTCCAGTAATGATATTTTCCGTGAATGTGGGCTGTCTTTGTGCTTGCTCTACTCCAAGGTTGTTCGCCATTGTTGCAATTTCATTCTGGGCAGTGACCAGTCCATAGGCTTGAACAAACTTACTAGCCGCCCTTCCAATCATCGTATCTAGTTTGGAAGTAACTCCAAGCGGCAAAACAGCACCAGCCTCAGTGCTGACAAGAGTTTTTATTCCTTCCTTCAATGCCTCATCGTCACTCCTTCCATTTCTCTTTGCATCCGTGATTGA
>Ga0208378_1000416_pt1 | contig 14759 bp, 12 predicted proteins | sample CryBogCBE24Aug09_FD_184556 | JGI IMG/M metagenome (GOLD analysis project Ga0208378, IMG submission 184556) | Freshwater microbial communities from Crystal Bog, Wisconsin, USA - CBE24Aug09 (SPAdes) (version 2) | ecosystem: Environmental > Aquatic > Freshwater > Lake | place: Crystal Bog...
GGGTGGGCGTCATCGCCCAAGCGCGCGACGAGGTCCTGCACCCGTCCGATACGTCCGCCGTCCAGGTCATACATGGGTCGGCGAAGGAACGTGGAGAGGTGGAGGATGTCGGTCATAGCGTGCAGAATTGCTCCTTAAGGCTACCCCTCACCTGATGAACAGGCCAAAACATTGGGTTAATTTCTTGCAACGATTACCGAGAGGGTCGAAATTCACCCAACACAGACAGCGCGAAGTCGATGTCGTCGTCGGTGATGTCGGCGTGCACCACGAAGCGGGCACGACGCGGCGCCACGGTGCCACCGGCCACTCCCCGCTCGGCGAGCTCGTGGACAATCTGACGGGCCTGCGGGTGCGTGAAGGCCACGATGTTGGTCTGGCACGAGGCGGGGTCGTAGCCCGACTCGGGGAACGCTGCGCTGAAGGCCTGCGCCAAGACCTTGGCGCGGGCGTGGTCCTCGACCAACCGGTCAATGTCATCCAAGGCCACGAGTCCGGCCGCGGCCAAGAAGCCGGCCTGGCGCATGGTGCCGCCCAAGCGCTTGCGTTCGATGCGACCGCGCTCCATAAGTGCCGTCGGGCCGGCCAGCAGTGAGCCCACTGGTGCGCGAAGGCCCTTGGAGAGACACGACATCACCGTGGTGGCACCGCTGGCCAATTCGGCCGCGCTCACGCCAGTGGCCACGGCGGCGTTAAAGAGGCGCGCGCCGTCGAGGTGCACCGGCAGTTCACTGGCGGTGGCGCGAATGGTGCGCAGCCCATCGAGTGACCAGGGCGTGCCGCCAGAGGGCATGTGGGTGTTCTCGATCGAAATGAGGGCCACGTGGGGCTGGTGGTCCTCTTGGGCGTCGAGGTACTCGCGCACCTCATCAACGTTGAGTTCCCCCGTCGTGTCATCAACAAGCGCGAACTGCACACCGGAGTTGGCGGCCGAGGCGCCGTATTCGTAACTCACGATGTGCTGCGAGCGGCCGGCGATGATGACGTCACCGGGCCGGGTGTGCAGGCGCACCGCGATCTGGTTCGCCATGACACCCGAGGGGACAAAGATGGCCGCCTCTTTGCCCACCAGGGCGGCGTAGCGTGCCTCGAGGGCGGCGATAGTCGGGTCTTCGCCGTAGCCGTCGTCGCCGACGATGGCGTTGGCGATGGCCTCGCGCATCGCCGCGGAGGGCTGGGTGACGGTGTCGGAGCGAAGATCTACAAAGCGACTCATAGCCCTAACGCTACCGCCCAGACCTAAACTCACTCGCATGAGCAATTGGCGCGATCGACTCCCCCAGACGGCCTCGGTACACGACACCTTGGGCATCGTGGTTGATGAGGTCACGCCCGAGCGCGTCGTCCTCCACGTTGCGGTCACGCCGGCCCTGCACCAACCTTTTGGCGTGCTCCACGGTGGCATCTCGGCCCTGCTGGCCGAGAGTGCGGCCTCACTCGGCGGGCTCGTCACCGTGGCCGACAACGAGATTGTGGTGGGCACCGAACTCAACTGCTCGCACTTACGCTCACTCTCGTCGGGCACTGTTGTCGCCGTGGCTACCCCGGTGCGCATTGGTCGCACCGTGCAGGTCTGGGCGATTGACGTTCGCGACGAGGACAATCGCCTGATTTGTGTGGCTCGATGCAGCCTGCAGGTGCTGCCCGCGCCCTCGTCCAGCGCCCACTAGGGCGTAGACTGGACCAAGTTCGAGCCAGTAAAGGGGCTATCTACATGGGCGTTCGCTTCACTGGCTGGGGTATTGGTATTCCCGACAAGGTCGTCACGAATGACGACCTGTCCAAGACCATGGACACCTCAGACGCCTGGATCTCCGAGCGCACCGGCATCCGCGAACGCCGCATCGGTGGCACTACCCGGTCACTCGGCGCCGAAGCTGGCCGCGCCGCCATTGCTGACGCCGGTCTGACGGCCGCCGACATTGACTTCATCCTCCTCGCCACCACCACGCCCGACCGCATGGCGCCGGCAACCGCCGCCATGATTCAGGCCGACCTGGGCGCCACCTGCCCGGCCCTCGACATCAACGCGGCCTGCAGTGGCTTCATGTACGGCGTTCGTGTCGCCCAGGGCCTGATTGAGACCGGCACCAAGCGCGTGCTCCTTATTGGCGCCGAGCGCCTCTCGGGCTGGGTCGACTGGACCGACCGCAACACGGCCGTGCTCTTCGGTGACGGTGGTGGCGCCTGCGTCATCGAGTACAGCGACGAGGTCAACGACGTGCTCTCCTTCTCACTCGGGGCCGACGGCACCGCGGCCGACATCCTGGCCTGCGCCCACGGCAGCACCTGGGAGATGGACGGCCGCGAAGTGTTTCGCCGCGCCGTGCGCGCCGTAGTCGAATCGGCCGAAGAGGCCATTGCCCGCGCCGGCATCACGGCCGATCAGTTGTCGTTAATCATTCCGCACCAGGCCAACGTGCGTATCATCCAGGCCGTGGCCGAGCGTCTCAACGTATCCATGGACCAGGCCGTCATCACCCTCGACCGCTACGGCAACACGTCGAGCTCGTCAATCCCCTTGGCCTTTGACATCGCCCGCAAGGAAGGCCGCATTAAGGCCGGCGAATACGCCCTGTTGACCGGCTTTGGTGCCGGTATGACGTGGGCCTCGGCCGTTATAAAGTGGTCGTGATGAGCGAAACCTGCACGAACCCTCAGTGCCGTTGCAACCCATGCACCTGCGTGGACTGCCAGTGCACTGACGTTTCCCCAACGAACTAACGCCAGTCTCGCGACGGCACCGTGGCGCCCAGCGTCAACGGTTCAACGAACTCGGCCGTAAGCGCCAGTGACCCCTGGCCACGCTGTACCGTGCCCTTAATGATGAGCGCGGGCGAGGACCGAGCGGTATCGCCCCAGCGCGCCCATGCCCCCTTGGAAAAGACCACGTTGACGTGACCCGTCTCGTCTTCGAGATTTAAAAAGACCGCTCCCTTGGCCGTCTCGGGGTGCTGGCGATGCGTCACCACACCGGCCACCGCCACCCGCGGGCTCTCCACCGTGCCCAGTGCACTGGCGCGCACCACGCCTACGTCGTCGAGGCCGGGGCGCACCAACGCCATCGCCGTGGCTTCGGGCGTCAGACCCATCGCCCACAGATCGTCGGCCACTCGTTCGAACTCGGTGGCGGCCGCCAGCGGTGGCGCCTCGAGGCCCGTGACGACGCCTTCGAGTCGGCCCGGTGTGCTCTGGGCAGCCGCGCCAGCGGTCCAGGTGAGCGCACGACGACTGGCCTGAAAGCAGTCGAGGGCGCCGGCCGCAGCCAGGGCTTCGAGATGGTGCTGCTGGCAGCCGGCGCGACGCACGAGGTCCTCGGAGTCCCGCCACGGCGCACCGGCCACAATGGCCGTGGCGTGTTCAGTCGAAATGGTGCGAATCGACGACAGGCCCAGCTGCACCTCGGGGGCGGCCACGTCACCCACGAGCTGCGCCCCCACCTGGGCACACTGCACGTCGGGTCGGTGCACCACCACGCCGTGGCGTTGGGCGTCGGCCACCAGCGACTGGGGTGACCAAAAGCCCAGTGGCTGGGCGTTGAGCAGCGAGACCAAAAAGGCCGCGGGATAGTGGTGCTTAATCCAGGCCGAGCAGTACACGAGGTGGGCGAAGGAGACCGAGTGGGACTCGGGAAAACCGAAGTTCGCGAAGGCCGACAACGCGTCGAAGAGGTGATCAGCGTCGGCTCCGGTAATGCCGTTGGCGGCCATGCCGGCGTAGAAGCGGCTCTTGAGTTTGAGCATGCGCACCTCCGAACGCTTGGCCGCCATGGCCTGGCGCAGTTCGTCGGCCTCCGCCGGCGAGAAGCCGGCCACCGCGACGGCCATTTCCATGAGCTGTTCCTGAAACAGCGGCACCCCTAAGGTCCGCTGCAGGATGGGTTCGAGCCGAGGGTGCAGGTACGTGACTGGCTCCTCGCCGCGACGGCGGCGTAAGTAGGGGTTCACCGCCCGGCCCTGAATGGGACCGGGACGAATTAAGGCCACTTCGATCACCAGATCATAGAAACAACGTGGCTGCATTCGTGGCAGCGTGGCCATCTGCGCGCGCGACTCCACCTGGAACACGCCGACCGTGTCGGCCTCACACAACAAGTCGTACACGGCCGGGTCCTGTTCAAGCGCCCCTAAGTCGAGGCGCACCCCGTGGAAGGACTCGACCACGTCGACTGCTCGATGCAGCGCCTCGAGCATGCCCAGGCCCAGCAGGTCAAACTTCACCAGACCAATAGCGGCACAGTCATCCTTATCCCACTGCAGCACGGTGCGCCCCGGGGTCCGCCCCCACTCCACGGGACAGACCTCGAGAACGGGACGATCACACAGCACCATGCCGGCGGAGTGGATACCGAGGTGGCGGGGGCGATCAAGGAGTTGATTGGCCATCGTCACGACGAGTTCGGGCACGGCCGTGCTCGTCACGGTCATGGTGGAGCGATCAACGCCGTCACGAATCGCGTTGGCCTCGGCTTCGGAGTAGCCGAAGGCCCGCGCCACGTCACGCAACGCCGAACGAGGTCGATAGGTGATGACGGCCGCCACCTGAGCGGCGTGATGGCGGCCGTAGCGCTCGTAGACGTACTGGATGACCTCCTCGCGGCGGCCCGACTCAATGTCCACGTCAATGTCGGGGGGTCCGTCGCGCGCCGGTGAGAGAAATCGCTCGAAGAAGAGATTCAGTTTGACGGCGTCGGCGTTGGTGATGCCGAGCGAGTAACACACGGCCGAGTTCGCCGCCGACCCTCGGCCCTGACAGAAAATGTTCGATCGGCGACAGAACTCGGTGATGTCCCAGACCGTGAGAAAGTACCCGGCGAAGCCCAGCTGTTCAATGACGTCGAGTTCGTGTTCGATCTGTCGCCAGGCCCCCGACACCCGTTCGTTCTCCGGTGTGCCGTAGCGCTGCTCGGCGCCTCGTTGGACGAGTTCTCGCAAGTAGGCCTGCTCACTTATTCCACCCGGCGTGGCGAACCGTGGCAGTTGCGGGGCCACCAGTCGCAGGTCGAAGGCCAGTTCACTGGCGAGTTCGCCGGCCCGATCCACCACGCCGGGCCACCGAGCGAAGCGACGACGTTGCTCGGCGTCACTACGTAGATGCGCCAGCGGTGAGGCCGAGAGCCAGCCCTGCATCTCGTCGAGTTCCCGCCGCGCGCGAATCGCGGCCAGCACGTTGGCGCGCGCGAAGGCGTCGGGGGTGGCGTAGTGGACATTGCCCGTGGCCACCACGTCCACGCGGTGGCGCAGCGCCAGCTCGGCCAGTACGTCGTTGCGGGCGACGTCATCAATCTCACCGTGGTCCCAGATCTCCACGGCCACGTTGTCACGACCGAAGCGTTCGATAAGACCCACGAGGGCCCGTTCGGCGGCGCGTGGTCCTTCGGCGACGAGGGCGCGCGTCAAGGGTCCCTTGCGACACCCCGTTAAGACCAGCCAGTCACTGGCCTGACGGGCGACGTCATCAAGAAGGAAGGTGGGCGTCCCCTTTTCACCACGGGCCAGGTGGGCCTCGCCGATCATGGTCGAGAGCCGGCGATAGCCCTCGGGCGAACGAGCCAAGAAGACCAGGTGTTCACCGGAGGGGTCGGGCACTCCCACCCGATCGTCGTGGGCACCAAAGGTGAGCTCGGTGCCAAAGACCGTGGGCATGCCCAGCGCCCGGGCCGCTTCGGCGAAGCGAACGACGCCGTAGAAGCCCGCGTGGTCCGTCAGCGCCAGAGCGCCGAGCTCGAGGCGGACGGCCTCGGCGACGAGCTCTTCGGGGTCACTGGCCCCGTCAAGAAAACTAAACCCCGAGTGGGCGTGCAGCTCACCGTACCGCGCCATCAGTCGTAGATCCCCGTGAGCCACCACGCACCAGACTCCGTCGACACCAAAAAGGCTTCGCCGCTGTCGAGCAAGACCTGCAGGTGGGCCCGGCGGCGTGGCGCCTGCCACCAGCGTTCCACCATCGGCCACGGGCCGGCGCTCCAGCGCACCTGACGACGCACTCCTTGCGCGAGCACCATGGTGTGTGGTGCGGCACTCAGAGTGCCCCGAGCACCCAACTGAATGGGGATGCCCTCGTGGCTCAGTAGCTCCACGGTGACCGGATGACGCAGTGAGGTGGTGGGGGCTGGCGCCCCGAGCCGACCAGGCCAAGGGGCCTCATCACGGTGCCCCGGACGTGGGGCGCCCCAGGGCACGAGCGTGGCGCGGTCGTCGGGGGTGCGGCCGCCGTGGAGTTCGGCAACCAGCACGCTCTCGACCCCGAGACGGTGGCGCAGGCGACGCGCCGCGGCCTGCGCGCGATCGTCGCTCGCACTGCGCTGCCCGAAGAAGCCCAGTTGCTCGTCGGGTCGCTCAGTCTCGCCGCGGGCGGTGCGCAGTCGCTCACGCAGGCGCTTGTCACGCTGCTCGGGCATTTCGGCCAACTCGCCACGGGCCACTCGGTGCAGCACTCGCACCGGCGCACTAAATCGCTCGGCAACACGGGCCGGCTCGAGATCGGCGAAGGCCCCGAGCGTGTGAATGCCGAGGCGCCGACACGTCGTCGTCAAATCTTTGCGACCCAGCACCGTGAGTGAGTGACGACGCCGAAACGAGTCCGTCTCCCCCGCGGGAACCACGACGCCCTCGCGAGCAGCGAGCTCGGCGCAGAAGAGACCTTCGGCAACCCCCAGGAGAGGGGTGACACCGGCGACGTCACGAACCGTTGCGCGCACAACATCAAAGACGGCCTGATCACCACCGAAGAAACGGCTCGGACCACGCAGTGGCAAGGTGAGGAGACCCAGTCGAATCGGTTCGACGAAGGGACAGACACTTACGAGGGCGTCGAGAAGGTCGCTCAGGACTCGCAGCGATGCCCCGTCGGCCTGTTCCGTTGCGAACTCCTCGACCCAGAGGGCGAGCAGACGCTCCATTTAGCTCGCCGCCCGGCCCTGGGTGTCGGGCACGTGGACGACGTGCTCACCCGACCTCTGCGCACTCCCCCGACCACCGACGCGCACCGTAAGGGCGCGCGAAGTGAGCCGCGAGGTGGCCTCCCACTGTGAACTGGTGACCACAAAGGACAGATCGGCCGGCAGCGGCCACGGCGCGCTCGGCTCCGTCACGACAATGAGCACGGTGCCACGTTCGCGCACGCGATCCATCAGTCGTCGGGCCGCACCGTGGGCGGCCCGCGATGGGGCACGCACAATCAGAAGGTCCACCCCGTCGAGAAGGTCGGCGGCCGACTCGGCCCACGCACCGCGAGGACGTGGCACGAAGAGCACGCGACGCAGGTCAATACCGAGGTCGGCCATCGCCACGACGCCCGGGTCCTCGATGCCGACGACGCCTACCCAGTGGCCTCGCGCGCTGGCTTCACTCAGCAGACTGAGCGCCACGCTAAGCCCACCGTGGCCGGCCGGCGCCTGCACGACGACCGTGCTGCCACGGCGCAGCCCTCGGCCGGGCACGAAGTCCGCCCAGGGGGCAGACAGTGGAATGGTCTTGGTGGTGGCGAGGGTGATGGGGCGCAAACTGGCGCGAAGTTCTTCGGGAACCGGGGGTCGAGGGGAGGAAAAAGCGAACATATGTTCGTAAGAGTAGTCACCCCGAGTGACACCCACCAAATCCCCTGATATCTGGCAGAATTACAGGAGTTTCTCTGGAAAGGAGGCGTCACATGTGCGGTCGCGTGGCCCTCTTTACCCCACCCAGCCGGCTCGCTCGCTTCGTCCAAGCGACCCTCGACGCCGGCCTCGATCCTGACGGGGTCCCCAGCTGGAATGTTGGACCGCAGCGCCAGCTCTACGGCGTTCGTCTCGACGCCGGCCAACGAGTCCTCGAGGGGTTTCAGTGGGGCCTTCTCCCGGCCTGGGCCAGCGACCCGGCCGTCTCCAACAATTTGATTAACGCCCGCGGTGAAACGGTGGCGGAGAAGCCCTCATTTCGCGAAGCCTTTCGCAGCCGCCCCTGCGTCATTCCCGTCGACGGGTTCTTCGAGTGGGCCATTCACGGTGCGCACAAGCAGCCGCACTACTTCACCCGGCGCGACGGCGCACCCGCGCTCTTCGCCGGCCTCTACGAACTCTGGCGCGATCCGTCACTCCCCCAAGATGCGCCACTGCGGCAGACCTGTACGGTGCTCACGACCGAACCCAGTGTCGACATCGACAACGTGCACGACCGCATGCCCGTGATCTTGGAGCCCGAGACCATCGACCAGTGGCTCACGCCGGGCCCTACCGGTGTCGACGAGCGACGCGCGCTCATCGCTTCCGCGCCCGCCGGCACGCTCCAGCACCTCGCCGTCAACGTGGGCGTGGGCAATATTCGCAACGACGGCCCCGAACTCTTAGAGCCGATTGCCGTCGTGGCGAACCGACTGTTCTAAGCGCCGTTCGTCACGCCGCGCAGGTCGAGGTACTGCGGCGCGATCGGAATCACGCGGAAGCTCATCGTGTACGTGGCTCCCGGTTCCGCACCGTCGTAGACGTACTCCGGCAGTGCCAGCACGTCGCCGTTGGCCATCGTGAAGATGCCGTACTCGAGGTGGGCCGAAGAGATCGTCACCAGAATCGGTGCGCTCGCGTCACGCAACGTCGGCGTCACTCCCGAAGCCCCCGTCGTCCCGGTGGTGCCGGTGGCTTCGGTTGCGCTCACTGGCATTGGGGCCAGCGTCGTGGTGGTGGTGCCATCGCTCATCAGCACACGGCGGCCGTATTCCAGTGGGGGTCGAGGCGCGTCACGCTTGTCAACAATGACCGAGGTCGTTGTTCCCGTCGCACCCAGAGTGCTGCCGTAGTGATCAACGCAGATGGGGGTTCCCGTAGTCCCGGTGCCACCGGTTGTCCCAGTGGTGCCCGTGGTCCCAGTAGTTCCCGAGTCGCCGGTCGTGTCGGTGGTCCCAGTAGTTCCCGATGTGCCAGTAGTACCGGTGTTCCCCGAGGTACCAGAGGCCCCCGTCGTGCCAACGGTCCCCTGCTCGCCACCGGTGCACTCGCGCCCGCCGAAGAGCACCGGGGTACCCGTTGCACCGCTCGCGCCCGTTACGCCGGTAACTGAATACAGAACTGCACCGTCGTTAACGGTCCCCTGCTCGCCACCGGTGCACTCGCGCCCGCCGAAGAGCACCGGGGTACCCGTTGCACCGCTCGCGCCCGTCGTGCCCGTAGCACCAGTGGTGCCAGTGGTGCCAGTGGTGCCAGTGGTGCCAGTGGTCTGGTCGTGAGCCACAATGCTTCGCGACATCGTGTGGGATGCCTGTGACGTAGCGGGTGGCGACACCGCGACACCGCTCATCAGCCCGCTGCTCACGCCACTTTGCACACCCATGAATCCAGCCGTGATCGACTCTTGTGCCGTGATCTGTGCCACGCCATCAACGGGTGACAACAGAGGGTAGGTTGCCCCTTGGGTAGCGCTAAAGACGACACCTGACGCTGAAGTCAGCGCACCGGTGGCATCAAACTCAAAGTTGTCCGACAACGGGGTGGGTGCGCCGTTCAACAACACGGGGACGTTGACCGAAACACCCGATGAGCTCACTGACGAAATGGTGGCGTCACCGAAGGTCACGTCGGGAGTGGCCACCTGGGCGTCACGCAACGCCGTCGCCGCATCCGCTGTTGCTTCGGGCTGGGTGGGCTGGCTTCCGGTCGACGTCGACGAGGCGCTCTGGTACACGTTCCACGAGGCGTAGCCATTGCTGGACTCCTCCATGGCGCTGTAGTCACCGGAGGACTGGGCAACCCCCGCGTCACTCAGCGTCACGGTGCCAATCGAGAGGCCGAGGGATTGACCAATCTGGGTCAGGTTGGCCACCAGGTCACTGGGGGCCTGAAGGGAAAAGACGGGAGCCGACGATGTGTCCGACGAGACGGCGGCGCCCACACTAAAGACGTAGTTCGAGTTCATAACGCGAATGCCCTCAATGGGAGCGGTGGCCATTGTGCTCTTGCCGGCGTGCGTGGCGTCGCTCGACGAGGCGCTGGCGAAGCTCAGGACGGGAATACTCGTCGATGATCCACCTAGCGCGGTGACGGCGGCCGCCACAACGGCCGCGGCGGTAGCGGCCGCACCGGCGAGGCGCAGCTGGAATCCCCGCCAGAAGGCCTGGTTCGGCTTGGGCGTAGCCATGGCCTTGGCGTAGAGGTGGGTGAAGTCACTTGAGGTGAACGTGGTGCCGGCAACAGGGTTGGCGTTGCGCAGGCGGTCTTCAGGAGTAATCATGGGAACTTCCTTTCTCTACTGTCGTTATGTCGCCACGGTGGGCGACTTTTCAGGCTGATGCAGTGGGTTCTAAGAAACGGCGAAAACGATCCTGAGCGCGCGTCACGCGAACAGCGGCGGCGTTCGGTGAAATCCCGAGCAACATCGCGATATCAGGGGTGTCGATGCCGTCCCAAAAGTGGAGCATGAGAATGTCGCGATCATCGTCACTCAGTGCGGCGAGGGCTGAGCGAACGCCCTCGTCGGCGACCACGGCCTCTTCGGCCGAGGCACTCGCCCCCGAGGGACGCACCTGGTCGGTTGCGCGCTTGCCGTTGTGGTGCTTGCGCACCGCATTACGCAAGACATTTCGCGCCACACCAATCATCCAGGCCGTTTCTGCCCCCGCGGGAATATCGTCCAAACGACGCCACGCGACGATGAGTACCTCTTCAACCAGATCATCGAGGTCAGCTTTGGCCAACGGATACAAGCGGCGCGACAAGAACGCGGCAACTGCGGGGGTGGCCTCCGAGACAACTGCTTCAAAATGACGTTGGCGCGAGGCGTTCACAAAACCTTCTTGTTGTGGTGGTACTACTTCTTACACTAATTCTTGCCACTGACCTCGCCACCGAGGTGTCTCTGTAGGGCCTAGCGCTGCCCCTAACCTCGCTGGTGTGCGCAGCGCAATCGTTCTCACCCTTCTTTCGAGTTGGTATCTCGTGGGGCTCGCCATCACGACGGCCCTCGTTATTTACCCATCCTTCACTCGCGTCGGCGAAGGCGAATGGGTCCGATTTCATCACCACCACACACGGGCAATTTCCTTAGCGGTCGGCCCCGCGTGGCTGGCCCAAGCAGGCGGTTTGCTCTGGTGGGTCTTCGCCCAAGGTCACGTCACATGGACGTGGGTGCTGTGTGGTAGCTGCGCACTAGCGGCAGTGATGGTGACTGTCGTGAGCGCAGTTGGTCGCCACAACGCCCTCGCGCACACATTTCACCGTGATGTCCACCGCGGGCTCTTGGTTGCCCACTGGGTTCGGACCGCCTTGTGGTGTGTTGGCGCGGGAGTAGCGACCGCCGCACTTATGCACCACTAGCGCCTCTAGTTCGCGATTGATGCAGCCTTGGAAATCTACCCAGCGAACTGGAATCCACAGGACCCGAATGCACGCATGGATGTATTGATTCCTATTTCCTCGACCGAGGAAAACGAGGGCACTCTGTCGTGAGCTGAGACGTCCGTGAATACGCGGAGTACTTGGTGGAGAAGGCGCTACCTCGTGCGAACCAGCTCACCATTCAACTCCCAACCATAGTTCTGCCCACCAGAACCCCTGGCCAATTGGATACGACTTGGGTCGACGTGGTGGAGACACTCCATGCTTCCCCTGAAATGCGGGCCACATACGCAGAAATCCTGCTTGCTCTCGAGTTCCGTGGAAATGCAGACAGCGCGCGAAAGGTTCGAAATGCCCTTAGCAACTTGATTTTGGGACTGATTCCAGGAGCACCGGCGATTTCACGGGTGTCCCGGGGCGTTTACCAACTTCATCCCGAGTCAAAACTGGAATAGTTGCGCGGTCCTCTCCTATTTGTTGCCCTTGGCCTGGTTGTGGGGCCGGCACAGCAGTTCGCAGTTGCTTGCCGCGGTGGCCCCTCCTTTGCTCCAAGGCGTCACGTGATCTGCATCCATCTCCGAGAGCTTCCAGATCTTCGAATGGTTAGCGTTTTGAACGCTCGCACACACCGAGCAGTTCGAAACTCCCTTTTGCTCGGCAACCTTGGTCTGCTTTTCGTAAGCGGCGCGCTTAGTGCGGTCATCGAAGAGGCGGATTTCAAGGAGGCGCTTCTCGGTCTCACCGCCCAAGATGTATTCGAAGATGCCTTTCCGGTTGGTCACTGCTTCATCGGCGTACAGCTCTTTGACTCGCTTGTCCACCTTCTTGGCGTCGTAAGGTTTGCGCCCGTATTTCTCGTAGAGAGCACCCCAGGGCAGTCCGCGCATCTCCTTTTCGACTTCAATGAAGACGCTCGACACCCAATCAATGACCGTCGCGAAGTAGGTCTTGACTTCTTTGATGTCCTTGTCATTGCGGTGCTTGGCCATGTACTGCTGAATCTGACCTTTACTTACCCAGTCCAAGGCGCACTCCCAGAAGTCCTGCCGGATCACGGACCCGGCCACGTAAGCGCCCCACATTGCGACATAGGCGTTCTGACTGTTGGAGAATTCGGCCTTGCCAGCCGTCACGAATGGCCCTGAGTACACCGCGTTGAGGAGCTCCTGGTCATTCAGTGGCACCCCGGCAATGTTGATGGTCTTGAACCACGACTTGATCTCAGTCTCAGTGCCGGAGCATACGTACACCAAGATTTCTGAGTTCATAATGAGCTCTTGTTGGTCAGTAGGCAGGCTAGAAAAGTAGTTCGGCATCTGCTTGTCGCTCATCACCGCAAACTTGCCAGTGACGTAGCGGCCAAAGCTTGTGATGCGCTGTTGCCCATCGAGCACCTCGAGTTGGCCGGTGGGGGTCTCGTTGAAGTAGATGAGCCCCAGCGGGTACCCCTTGAGCAGTGACTCGACGACAGCCACATCACGCTTGCCGTCGGCATAGATGTAGTTGCGCTGGTACTCCGGCTGAATCGTCAGCTTCCCCGCAAGGCCATAGAGACCCTTGCCTTCGAGCTCGTTGTACTGGAACCCCTCCACAATCTCGCGAACGGTGTAGTGCCTGAGTTCTGTCTTCATTTGCTTGCTTTCCTGTGGCGGATGAAAAGTCGGACGTACATTCGACGCCCGGCCAAGTAAGGACGATCGTATTTTTCCTGATCGGATACCAGGAGACCTGCCGGCATCAAACCGTTTGCACTCATACCGATAAGTTCGAACTGCTCCGGGTTGTATTTGTCAAGGAAACTGATAGGCACTCCCATAACCCCCTTGTGATCGCTTGGAATGGAGTCGGTAAAAGGCACTTCAATAGCATCGAAATTCGCATACCTCCGGTATCCGATTCCCTTGACTTCCTTGTGTTTACTGAACTTCATGTTTTCCGCCTTGGTCATTAAGGCGAGGGGCTGGTGGCGGCGACCATGGTCCAAGTTGGTGAACCAGCACACCCCAGGCACCCGATTGACGGGTACGCCGTTGATTTCTCGATCAAACTTGTAGGTCGATGCGTAGACAAATCCATCTGGAACTTCAAAGTACATTCCTGTGTTGAAGTTGGTAGCACCCAACCACATTTCATTTTTCTTTATGAGAGGGAACGTCTCCTTGTAGGTGATGGCGTTCATGTTGCCAATGATGACGAACTGCTTCCCCGCCTCCATGATCCAGCCCAAGAAATCTCGGAAGAGTGAGAACGGGGGGTTAGTGACAATGATGTCCGCTTCGTCTCGAAGAGCCTTGACCTCGGCACTTCGGAAGTCCCCATCGCCTTTGAGATAGTCCCATTCGATGTCATCGAAGTTGATCTTCTTGTCACCGTTGTGGTCGCGTTCGAGCGTGAAAATTCGGCCGTTCGCGCGTGCCTTCTTCTTGTCGAATTTTGGGCTCTCCTGCTCGAAAAGGGAGAGTTGAAGGTTGAGATCCTTGGGCTTGGCGTCCGGTGCGTAGCTCGTGCTGATCAGCTTCTTCAACCCAAGCTTGTCGAAGTTCTGTGCGAAGTACTTAGTGAAGTTGGACCACTCAGGATCGTCGCAGGGCAGAAGAACAACCTTGTTCCTGAAACAACTCGGATCGAAGTCAAGGTAGGCGTTGATTTCTTTCTCGATGTCCTCGTACTGGGTGTAGAACTCATCGTTCTTTGCAGCCCTTGCTTTTCCCAAACTGTCGTTTGCCATACTCACCTTTTCGTAGGTCACCTTCTATGGTGCCCGCTTCCCGCCGCGGTGCATACGTCGCAGCCCAACCAACTTACCTAAGGGATGTGACCTCGCTGCACCCCGGCGCCCCGCGATACTCCAGAGAAAAACTCTTGAAACCCCCTTGTGAAGCCCTGCACAGCGCGCACGGTTATCAGCGTCCCAATTCGGGACCAACCAAAGAAAGAAAGGACGGACATGGACCACAATCCTTCTCCGCTAATCATCGCGCTGGCGGACATCGCCGACGCAAAGGAAGGCAAGCCCTTCACCGAAGTGATGGACCTCGTCGAAGACCTCCTGGTCGAGTTCGACAAAGGGTTCGTCAAGGACTGGTCCATCGCGGCCGCCATGCACTTCGTGCAGCAAGTGGCTATCACCCCAAACCACGACCTGAACGCCACTGACCTACGAAAGTTCGTCATCCCCGCCATGGTGCACACGTGGAACATCGACTACGCCGATGCCATTGCGGTGAACCGCTTGGTGCTCGACCTGTCGATTCACATCTGGGGTCACGGCATCACCGAGACCCCCAAAATGCTCCGCTACGCCAGCGACCGGGAGATCCTCCTGCTCGCGCAACTGGCTGTAGCGCTGTCCAGCCGTATTGCAATCCTTGACCGGTGCGAGCACTACGGAGACCCGCTTCGCCTCATCGGTGCAGCAATGGCCTAATGGCTAACCAAGAACCCCCGGACCAAAGTT
>Ga0208378_1000418_pt1 | contig 14719 bp, 12 predicted proteins | sample CryBogCBE24Aug09_FD_184556 | JGI IMG/M metagenome (GOLD analysis project Ga0208378, IMG submission 184556) | Freshwater microbial communities from Crystal Bog, Wisconsin, USA - CBE24Aug09 (SPAdes) (version 2) | ecosystem: Environmental > Aquatic > Freshwater > Lake | place: Crystal Bog...
AAGAACATTATGAATATTATAGTGTAATCTATGAATATCGTCGTGTGCCAATTCGCAATGATTTTATATTCTCCGTCGCACTTCATCTTATGGGTGGATATGGCATGAAGGATTATGGTTTTAAAAGTTATCCACTCGTTAATTGTGATTCGCTAATGGATTATGATAAATTTGAGAATGATAAACTTGTCTATCGTTATGTAACGGATAAAATTTATGCAAATAGTATAAACGGCATTGATTTACATTTAATGAACAAGGATCAATTTTAATGAGCAGTGGTTATCTTTGTATTGCACAGAATAGTGGTGATGTAGATTATCTAAAGATGGCATATCTACAAGCTCTTAGTTGCAAACTTACACAAAGCATAGATAATAATTTCAGCGTTATTGTAGATACAGAAACGCATGAACAAGTAACAGATGCACATCGTGCAGTTTTTGATAAAATTATTGTGTTAAAGCACGATCTTGCAAAAAACAGCAAGATCAAGATGCAAAATGAATGTCAAGTATTTGCTTATAGTCCATATAAAAGCACAATTAAAACAGAATGTGATATGCTATTCACAACAGATTTAAGTTGGTTATGGAATACATATGCACAATTTACATATAGTTTTACACAAAGTGTTTATACCTATGATGGTCATGCAATTGACAATCGCAAATATCGCAAACAATTTGATGAAAATCTAATGCCAAACATTTATAGTGCTTGGACTTACTTCACCTATGATACTGCATGTAAAGAAATATACGATACCATGCGTCTTATTACGGATGATTGGGATTACTATCGTGACAATTATCTCATCAATTGCCGTTATGATGAACCACGCACCGATGAAGTATATGCTCTTGCGTTAAAGATATTGGATATAAAACCACGTGATACTGGATTTGGATTCGTGCATATGAAATCTGAATTGCAGCATTGTCCAAGCAAACAACCTTGGCAAGAACAATTGTATTGGGATATTCAACCTGATTTTATCCCAACGATTGGGCATTATAAACAAACAAGACCGTTGCATTATGTAGAGAAATCTTTTTGCACCGATGAATTAGTGGATAGATATAAACATGCTTATGACTCCAGAAGAAATTGAATGGTGGGCTGAGTTTGAACAAGAACTTGCCAAACAAGTTAAACCAAACGATCCTAACCCACCAACTCCACCAATGATGCCTCAACCTAAAATACCAACACAAAATATATTGGTAAAAGGTGGCACGAATTATTATACGCTGCATGATGATTATCAGTTTCCCGTGAATACTGGTTATCCAAATGTGCAAGGATGGGAAAATGTCTGAATTAATTGATATTAGCGAATTAGATTGTATTTTTTTAAGTTATAAAGAACCAAATGCCGATGCTAATTTTGCATACTTGCGTTCATTTGCTCCATGGGCAAAACGAGTTGATGGTATAGAAGGTAGCGATGCCGCACATAAAGCAGCGGCTGCTGCAAGCGATACAGATCGTTTTATTCTAATAGATGGTGACAATCAACCTAATCCAGAATTTTTTAATCAACAACTACGTCTTGATGAACGCAATGCGGATTGTGTATTTCGTTGGCGAGCAAAGAACGCTATCAATGGTCTTTGCTATGGCAATGGTGGCATTTCAAGTTGGACTAAAGACTTTGTGAATAACATGCGAACACACGAAGCAACCACGGGTGGTGATGATACTGCAGTTGAGTTTTGTTTTGATAATCGTTATTGGGCAATGCATGATGTATGGAGCACAACGTATCCTAACTCTTCGCCACAACAAGCATGGCAAGCAGGATTTCGTGAGGGTGTAAAACTATGCCTTGACCGTGGTCGTCGCCCTTCACCCGAAGAATTTGAAACCGCAACATGGATTGGCAATCGCCTAAATCTTGTCATATGGTGTTCGGTGGGTGCCGATGTAGAGTTTGGTAAGTGGGCAATAATGGGTGCAAGACAAGGTGCCTATTTGACAATGTTTGATGATACTTGGGATTATCGTGAAGTTCGTGATTTCAAGAAATTAGAAACCTTATGGCAATATACAATGGAAGATGGATTGCAACAAAGCGAACACTTTGCAAACATATTGCGTAAGCGATTAAACCTTGATATAATAACTATGCAAGCAGAACAAAGTGCTTGGTTCAAACGCAATCAAAGACAATACCACAACATTGATTTAATGTTGCCAGAAAGGAATTTTAATAGTGTCATCCGAAACGCTGCTAGACAACAATGGTGATAAGGCGGTTGCTGATAGCGATGGCAACCTTCACAGTGACTTTATGTCTAGTGCTGAACAAATGCAAAAGAAACTTGGTTCTGCTTTGTGTCTTGCAAAGTGGCAACAGACTAGTTTGCACCTAACAACTGGTCATACCAACAGTTGTTATCATCCACCGCTGCATAGGATTGATGCTAATGAACTTGAAAATAACCCCAGTGCGCTCCATAACACCGCTCATAAAAAGACCCAGAGAGCAAGAATGCTTAGTGGAGAGAAGCCAGAAGAATGTTCATATTGCTGGCGTGTTGAAGCCACGGGAAACCTATCCGACCGACATTACAGATCGGGGGAACCTTGGGCTGCTGAGAAGTTTAGCGAGATTTTGGTTCAAGACCCTCTGACATGGAATACGAATCCTGCATATGTTGAAGTAAATTTTAATAGTGCCTGTAATTTAAGTTGCTCTTATTGCTCACCACAGTTCAGCACGAGTTGGATGAAGGAAATCAATGAGCACGGTGCTTATCCTACTTCTAATAACCATAATAGCCCTTCTTACTTTGGGGGTGATCGCAAACCTATACCGAATCGGGAAGCAAATCCTTATGTTGATGCGTTCTGGCGATGGTGGCCCGAACTCTACCCTAACCTAAAGCATTTCCGCATGACAGGTGGCGAGCCTCTTATGGACCGCAATACCTATCGTGTATTTGATTATGTGCTAGAGAATCCAAAGAAAGATTTACATCTTAATGTAACTTCAAACTTTAGCCAAGATGAATATGTGTTTGACAAGTATCTAACTTATGTTAAACACATGTGTGGTAACCATGTGCTAGAGCATTTCATGCAGTTCGTCTCTATCGACGGATACGGAGAACGTGCTGAATATGCTCGCTATGGTCTTGATTTTAAACTTATGCAGCGAAATGTTGAGCGTTTCTTGGAAGAAGTTCCAAGCCGCAATAGTGTGACATTTATTATTACGATGAATGCGCTCAACGTTACAAGTTTGCAAGAACTCATGGAATGGATTCTTGAGTTACGTGCCAAGTATAGCAAGACCTATCAGCGCATTTGGTTTGATACTCCAATCCTTCGTGAACCCGCATGGCAGTGTATTGATATCTTACCGCAAAGTTATGCTTGGTTCTTGCAGAATATTGTTCATTGGATGAAGCCACAAGCAGAAACAGTTACTACACGTTTCAATGGGTTCAAGGACTATGAAATTGCTAAACTTCAACGTGTAATAGATTGGATGCATGAACATCACCGTGAAGATAAAATTGCAATGGCAGATTTCTATCGTTTCTTTAATGAACATGATGCTCGTCGCAAGACAAACTTTCTTGAGACATTTCCAGAGATGATTGAATGGTATAATGAATGTAAGTATTGGGCAGATAATGCAAAGTAATTTCCCTACATGGCATTGGCATATTGAAAGCAGTTCAATTTGTAGTTTGCGTTGCCCACGATGCCCCCGTGCAGAAATTCCTGATACACTGGTTCAAACAAGTCTTGGTTTAGATTTTTTTAAGAAGAATTTTAATCCACAATTTTTACAAGATGTCTGGCAGATTAGTTTTTGTGGCGATGATGGCGATCCAATTTATGGCAAAGAATTTATTGAAGTAGTTGAATATTTAAAAACAACTAAACCTAATTTAAGTCTTCGTATTGTAACAAACGGCAGTCATCGTAATGAAGTATGGTGGAAAAAACTATCCATTAACTTAAACCAATATGATGAAATTCATTTTAGTTTAGATGGTTGGAATCAAAGTAGCAATGAGCAGTATCGTGTTAATAGTGACTGGGATAGCATAGAAACTGCAGTGCAGACTGTGCGTGAAAACAGCAAGGTTATCATGACATGGGCTGCTATTGCTTTTAAATTCAATCAATATGATATAATGACTATGAAAGACCTAGCGGTTAAGTGGGGATTTGATATATTTCAACTTACCAATAGCACTAAGTTTGGTAGTAAGTATTCAAATTATAATATTGATGGGGTTGATAAACTAGAACCAACCGCACAATATATTGCAAAAGGTCATCGTTTTAGTCGGCAGATAATTAATCTCACCAATAGAAAACTATTAGACAATGGTAAAAATTTAATTAATACTGAGTTATATACCAACGTTAATCGTGATAGTGATATTATTCCACTGTGTAAAATTGGCAATAAAGGTCTTTATATTAGCAGTGACGGATATTTTTATCCATGCTGTTGGATGGCAAATAGATACAATCATACTCGTTGGCAAGAATTTCGTAAGCCACAATACAATTTGAATATTAGAACTATTGATGATATATTAGGCGATGATATGTGGAATAATTTTTTTAATAATTTAACTAATTATGATGAATGTAAAAATAAATGTTGTTCCTCAAATTTTAACAAAGGACATGCTACATCTTGGTAAGAAGTAAAAAACCTGACGAAACATACTTGCAGTATAAACAAAGAGTTCTTGATACCAAGAGTGCATCATTTTGCGGTGCCAAATGGTATAATGCAACTATCTGGTTGGGTAGTGGGCAAACAACTAGTTGCCACCATCCGTTACCTCATCAGGTAAGCACGGAGCAAGTGTTAGCGAATCCTGCCGCACTTCACAACACTCCTGAAAAGAAAGCACAACGTGCGCAAATGCAAAAGGGTGAGCGACCAAGTGGCTGTGAATATTGTTGGAAGATAGAAGATAGCAGTGCCACTGCTATCAGTGATAGACCTTATAAAAGTATGATATTCAGTGAAGAAGAACTCAATGATGCGTTTAATCTTCCACCTGATAGTGATGTAAATTTAAGAACACTGGAGATAGCCTTTGACCGTACTTGCAATTTTGCCTGCTCTTATTGTAATCCTGCATTTAGTTCTACCTGGGTCCGAGATATTAAGACGAATGGCGGTTATAGCGGGTTGGTTAGCGATGGGCGTAATCATTTTACACATGCTCACGACAGCAGCCAAATCTATGGATTTAGTGATACCAATCCTTATGTAGAAGCATTTTTTAAATGGTGGGAGTCCGACCTTCACAAAACTCTTCGTGAGTTGCGCATAACAGGTGGCGAACCACTTATGAGCGGACATACATGGAAATTGCTTGAATGGTTTAAAGAAAATCAGGGAAAGAGCAATACTAAACTTGCTATCAATAGTAATCTTGGATTGGAACCAAAGAAACTTGATGAATTTATTGATGCTGTGCAAGGGTTGGATGTTGAGGTCTATACCAGTTGTGAAAGCATGAATGGTCAAGCAGAATATATTCGTGATGGTTTAAACTATTATCAATGGTTTGATAATATGGTTAAACTTTATAAGAGTGGTGCTGTCAAGCAGATGCATGTTATGGCAACTATTAATGGGTTATGCTTGCCTAAACTTCCTGATTTTTTAGAACATATGATTGATTTTAAACAAGCCTATGGTCGTGATAGTTTAACTGTTACACTTAATATTCTACGTTTTCCAAGTTTCCAAAGCCCGCTGGTCATGCTAGATAGTATTAAACAAGAATGTGCAGTAAGATTAGGGCAGTTTCTTGATCGTTGGAGTGACAGCCATTGGTTGCATCAGATGGAAATAGAACATATTCGTAGGCTTATAGAATACTTAAATAGTGTAGAATCTCCGCATGCTGGTGCAAGTTCTATTGAAGAATTACAGAAAGATTTTAAAGTATTTTATCAACAGTATGACCAACGCCGTAACAAAGATTTTACAAAAACATTTCCAGAATTGAAAGAGTGGTACAATGACCTATGACTACAACGAACGTAAGCCAGAATTTATTTCTGTAGATGATTTAAACGAACGCGAGAAATTTCTACTAATGGAAAGCAAAACTTTCTGCATGTTGCCATGGAGTCATTTACATGCTTATCCAAATGGACATGCTTATCCTTGTTGTTTAAGTGACCAACATACAAAGTTGGGAAATCTTCGTGAGCAAACAATGGAAGAAGTATGGAACGACAAGCCCATGAAGAAGTTGCGTAACAATATGCTTAGCGAAACCAATAGTATTGCTTGCAGAAAATGTTATGAACAAGAAGATATGGGTTTCTTTAGTATGCGTAACAGTAGCAATAAACGTTTTGGGCATCACGTTGATCGTGTATCAAAAACCTCTGAGGATGGTACAGTAGAAGATATGACCCTATCTTATTGGGACATACGTTTTTCAAATCTATGCAATTTTCGTTGCCGCAGTTGTGGTAGTATTTTTAGTTCAAATTGGTATGATGACCAACTAAAGTTGGTAGAATTAGAAGGCGGCGATGTAGAAAATTATAAAAAACATAATAAAAAGATTGAATACGCTGGTCGCACACAATTGGATGTTTGGGAACAACTTGAGCCACATATTGATTATGTTGAACACATTTATTTTGCTGGTGGCGAGCCACTTATTATGGAAGAGCATTATCGAATTTTAAAAGCGTTGCTTGCAAAAGGTAAGCGTGATGTTCGTCTTATATACAATACTAATTTTAGCGAACTTGTTTATAAAAAGCAAAATGTATTAGAAATTTGGAATGAGTTCTCAAATGTATGTGTTGGTGCAAGTTTAGATGCAATGGGACCACTCGGTGAATTAGTTCGAAAGGGAACTGATTGGAATCAGATTGAACGCAATCGTGAAGAAATGTTGCGAGTATGTCCGCAAGTTGATTTTTATATTAGTCCAACGCTAAGCGCAATGACTGCATGGCAATTGCCATCGTTTCACAAGGATTGGGTTCAGAAAGGTTTCTTGAAGCCGCAAGATATCAACGTTAATATTTTGCAAGACCCTAAATTTTTTAGAATAGACATATTAACACAAGAAGCAAAAGCAGATGTTGAGGCGCTATACAACGAGCATTTAGATTGGTTGCGTCCTTTAGATCAATTAAATCGTGCTACGGTAGGATTTGAAAGTGCTATCAAATTTATGAACAGTGAAGATAGAACAAAATATATACCACAATTTTGGGATAGAACTAATAAAATGGATGGCATTCGTGGTGAAAAGTTGTTAGACCTTGTTCCACAATTAGGGATGCTGCTGTGAATAATTTTTGTGTATTGCCGTTTGTAAGTATTGAAGCAGACCCAATGGGTAAGTGCAAAGTATGTTGCTTAAGTTATGAAACCATACCTGACATTGATTTGAAAACCAATACACTTACCGAAGCATTTAATAGTCCTTATATGAACAATCTTCGTCAAAGTTTTTTAAATGGCGAGAAGCCTAGTAATTGCAATCGTTGTTGGGCAGAAGAAGAAAGTGGGCGTACAAGCAAACGTATGCACAGTGAAAATAGACTGCGAGAAATATTAGGAAATTATACATTTACAAGTAGCAATGATGGCAATTTGTTATTTCTTGATTTGAAACTTGGAAATATTTGTAACTTAAAATGTAGAATATGTGGCAGTTTCAGTTCTTCAAAATGGGCGCAAGAAGAAATGGATATCTATCCAGGCAACGAAAGCGCACGAGAAAATTTAGCATTGGGAAGATGGCCACGTGAGTCACAAAAATTTTGGGAAGATTTAAAAAATATACTAGAAAATACTCGATATTTTGAATTTACAGGTGGCGAACCTTTCCTAATTGATGAGCATTTTGATTTGCTGCAAATAGCAGTTGATATGGGATATGCTAAAGATATTGAGATACACTATAATACAAATACAACTACGTTTCCAAAACGAGGTTTAACTATTTGGCCACATTTTAAATTGGTAGAAATTGCGCTTAGCATAGATGATATCGGCGCACGATTTGAATATCAACGTTATGGTGCAAATTGGGATAAGACTGTTGAAAATTTACAGAAATTTCGTCAGTTACGCAAGGAAAATAATAATATCAAATTACAACTGTGCTTAACAAGTAACGTACAAAATTTTTACTATATCGATGAAATTTGTAAATGGATTCCACATCAACGATTTGACTATGTTTATTTTAATGTGCTACATGATGCTTGGTATTTTTCAATTGCACGACTAAACAATGCAGCAAAAAAATTAATATACGATAAGCACGTAAATTATAACGGTCCATATGCAGATGAAGTAAAAAATCTATTACAATTTATGATGCAAGGCGAGGACAGTGATTGCACTAAACTTGTAGAACAGTTAAAAAACAGTGACCTACAACGTAATCAAAAGTTCAGTGACCATCATCCAGAAATAGCAGCGGCAATTGGTTATGAATAATTTTTGTCTAGCACCTTGGACACACACCTATATTTCACCGCAAGGTGAAAGACGCTTATGCTGTGCATCACGAGAACCTGCACAGAATTTTCAACAGTATATTGATACGGCTGGTGGTGATGGGCAATTTACTCCGCTGACACTAAAGGATTGGTGGAATGGCGAACATATTAGAACGATTAGAAAGCAGTGGTTGGCTGGTACGGTTCCATCAGCATGTGAGGTCTGCGATAAAAAGTTACTTAACACTTCTGTATATCGTGATTACTTTGGACATCTTTTTGGTCATCTACGAGATGCTGCGGTGGCTAATACGGATGCTAATGGCTACACAACTTTAGAACCTATATCATGGGACTACCGATATAGCAATGTCTGTAACTTCAAGTGCCGTATGTGTGGTGATATGCTAAGTTCAGCATGGGAAGTTGAAGTTCGCAAGAATGCCATGGTTGATTTAACTAATCCCAAGAACCATTGGATGCAACCAAAGAACCGCCATGCCATACGTGATTTTACTCGTGATGTAGTCATACCAGAGTTCAAGCAAGCCATTGAAAACAAAAGTGTTCGTGAAATCTATTGGGTAGGTGGCGAACCGCTGCTATATGACGAGCACTGGACTTTCATGCGCCGCATAATAGAACTTGACTATGCTGATCAAGTTCGTGTAAGATACAATACAAATCTGAGTTATTGTCAAGATAAAGAAGGAACCTTATGGGAACTTCTTGAAAACTTCCCACATTGGGAAATATGCGCAAGTTTAGATGGAACAGGAGCAATAGGCGAATATGTTAGGACTGGCCTTAATTATAGCGAGTGGTTTGATAGCTTTCGACGGGGGATTGAAGCTGCAAAATCGCCTCGACAGATGCGTATTGATTTTACTCTTACTTTACCTGGTCTTTTCGACCTTGAGGGCATTATCAATTTATCCGATGAACTGAATGTAGAACTGCTGAGTAAGGTAGTATTTGCCTTTTCTCCTGACATACTACTCAGCCCCTTAGCCTTGCCTAGAACGGTGCTAGAACCGCTTCTAGAGGGCATACAGGAACGTATCAAGCCACGCATCACTCATCGCACACAAAGTTTGTGGGATGTATTAGAACATCTTAAAAACCGTCCTACTTTTGAAGAACAGTTTCCCGATACCTATAAACGAGAAGCAATTAAAGGCAAAGCACATCTTTTAAAATTGGAATCTATGCGAAAAGATGCTAAGATAAAAATAGAAGACATCTTAACTGATGATGTCTTGGAATGGTGGAAGAATATTGATGGGTGAAATCGCTGTAACACTGCGCAATCCTATGCGCAAAGAAGAAACATTAACATATTATATCAAACCAAATGATAGTCAGTTAGGACGTGATTGGGTTTCTGCATTAAAAATTGAATTACAGAAAAACAGCGAACTTGAAAAAAACTATTGTTGGCATGGTTGGCCTAAAACACAGCGAAATTTAGATTATCTTGCTGTTCAACTATCTAAACATGCTACACGAATTAATAATTTTAATGAAACTGGTATTTGGCAAAGTGCTGGTTTAGATAAATTTGACATTAGAACTAACTATGTAGCATCAGATTTAATGGCACCAATTACAGGAATTGATGAAGACGGTAAGCGTGGCGGTGGCACAGACCATGGTGTAATGAACGTTGTTCATAATTATTTTGAACACTTACAAGGCACTGTTGAAAATTTAAGTTTATATTATAAACTTGCTCCACCAGAAGTAAAATACAGTATCAGACAAATTAATAATATTTGCCATGAAGTTGAAACTCTTTGCTTGAGTATTAAAAAAGAATATTATCAACCTGATTGGGTTCGACCAAGCCAGATTACTACTTTTTTAAATACCACACGATATGCCTTAACTTCAGAACATCGTGAGGGTTTTGCAAAGAATGGATATGACCGCCGTTTTGCCCATGTTTATATGCATTGGACGCAAATTGGAAAAACTCTCATTGAAGTATTTCGTGATGAAGACGCTCCTGTTCTTGATCAAGCAACCTGTGATGCAATTACCCATTTGCAATATTATAGCGGTGAGTTTGATATTGAGTGGGGACGAGATGTTATCTATGGAAAACATAGTTGGCATACAAAAGAGATTGACGGTTATAATGCTTGGTTAATTAGAGAAGGATATGATCCACATGATCCTATGTTAAGTTTAGGACATCTTGAGATTGGGCATATTGACCTAGAACGCAGCTTCGGTACCCATGATATTTTTAAAATTTGGGATATGGTAAGTGATAAACTTGACATTTACAGTATTGAAGTTGATGGTGTAAAATCTGTTTATGATTATAGTTGGGCTGATGAAGATTATGAACAGCGACAAATCAATTATTTGATGCCAGGTTACAACAGTCATGTTTGATACCTATTGGTATGATTATGAAGATTGTACCGATATAAAAAAACTTATAACAACGGCAATCGCAGCAAGTCGCACAGACTATGTGTGGTTGCGCCACCGTGCGGTAGATTATACTAATTTCAACTTACGTTTCATGCCATCACGTCATCAGTTAAACATGATACATGCATGGGCAAGTCATGATAATCCACAGTGTTATACAACTTGGCTAATACCTATCGATAACAACGGTGAAATGTGTTATCATGATGGCATATTGCCTATCATAACACCGCCGCTATGGAATACAAGTAATCAGGTTCAGTATGATGGTTTCAATTTTAATTGGTATCCTGATGTATGGGATTGGAACAAGCAACATCATTTTGCAATGAGCGGTACTACCCAACTATCTTACACAAGTGTTGGCAACGGTGCGGAGATAAAATATCATATTTCTAATTTAAAATTCAATGGCATTGGTATGTTGTATGATGTAAATGAAATAGATAATTCACCTTATGAATGGAATTGGATTCTAGATAGTCGCATAGATTATACAGATTTTAATTTTGATTGGCTTCCTGATGCATGGGATGCAGAAAAGATTCATGAGTTCTGCATGTGGGGCGCTGAACAATTATCTTATACACGATTAATGCGTAAGAATTGCAGCAATGAGCGAGTATATCATCATTCATACTTGCTGTTCAAAGATATTCCTAAATTAACTGAGACCATGCCTATAGATAGTGAATGGGTATGGATAATAGACGAGCGCATAGATTACAGCAATTTTAACTTTAACTGGTTGCCAGATGCATGGGACATTAATAAAACACATGCCTTTGCTATGAACGGTACTGAACAATTGTGTTATACGTTTTTGCATAATACTAAAGTTCCAAGCAGCGAAATAAAATACCATGATGCAAAGTTAAAATTTGATCCTAGCAAGCCAAATGATGAATGGGTTTGGGAAAAAGATGAGCGTATAGACTATGGCAACTTTGATTTTAGTTGGTTGCCAGATGAATGGGATGCGGATAAAACACACGTATTCTGTATGGCTGGTACGCAGCATCTTGGATACACCAAACTTATCAATACAAAGAATAAAAATCCTAAAACCGTATATCATCGCAGTGATTTACGTTTTTTGCCACAAGTTCGTCCTGTCATTTATTGGCAAGATTATACAAATACATTCAATTTAGAAACGTTGCAAACACTTGCAATGGGTAATGAGTGGACATGGATTGCTGATCGTCGTATTGATTATAGTCAATGGAATTTTGAATGGTTGCCCGATGGTTGGGATACTAATTACATCCATGCTTTCACAATGGATGGCAAGGAACAATTAAGTTATACAGTTCTTATTCATCGTGATGCTATTACAAATTTTATTGATTACAAATATCATCAATCATCTTTAAAATTTAATGATACACATGCTGATATGTGCTTATTAAACACCAATTCATTTGATAATCCATTGGTTGTAGATTTTCAAATTCGTCTTATTACTACAATGGAAGAATCTATCAAGACTGCGGTAAAGAAGTGTAACCGTGAATGGTTATGGATTTACAGCGATGTCTGTGAATATGATGGATTTGATTGGAACTGGTTGCCTGACCTTGACCAACGTGATCAGATACATTGCTGGCCAAGTGGAACCTGTGAAAAGGGCGATACATTTTTAATTCATGTGCCAAGTTTTAATGCAGACAAGTTAAAGTTTAACTTTAATCATGCACCTATACAACGCAAACGTTGGCAATCTATAAAGATTACCCATGATAGTTTGGCACAAGAACTTAAATCTACATCTAGATTAAGTTCAATCTATACAGTGTATTCGCATACAGGATTTGCAGATTATCCAGATGTTTGCTTATGGGATAAACGACCAGTGGTAAGCATTAATAAAAATAATAGCACCACGCTTGTTCCTCGTGATTGTATTGTGAAGAATGAGTTATATGAATATCCTCATTTGTTGCGCTATCCAGACTATGGATTTGATGCGCTAAATGATATTATCTTTATATCATATGATGAGCCAGAGGCAGATGCAAATTGGAATAAGCTTATCAAACAATTTTCACATGCTAAGCGAGTGCATGGCGTAAGCGGTATGGAGAACGCTCTTAAAGCAGCAGCCGCTGTATCTGAAACACCATACTTCTATGCAGTGTTTGCTAAAACTGCAATTCATCCTACTTTTAAGTTTGATATTGGCGCTGACTATTGGCAGAAGCCAAAGCATTATATCTTTTATAGCGAAAACACAGTCAATGGATTGCGCTATGGACATATGGGAATTGTGTTGTATAATCGTGATATGGTTCTTAATGCGCCACCATTTGGTGAGTTTGGCACAGATTATACGCTAAGCTTTGCTCACGAAGTTGTGCCGATTGTATCTTGCTATGGATCATTTGATGCTTCACCGTATCATACTTGGCGCACAGCATTTCGTGAGGCACATAAACTGCGAGAGTTTAGCGATACGATGCCAAATGTTGAAACAGAATATAGATTGCATGTGTGGCGTACAGTAGCTAATGGCAACTATGCGGAATGGGCGTTGAAGGGTGCAAACGATGGCGTAAAATATTATGAAGATAATATAGATACGCCCGAACTTCGCCGCAATACATTTCGTTGGGAATGGCTACGCAATCACTTTATTGAATTATATGGTGATGTCCAATAAGAAGTGCGCAATATCAATATAATCTGCAATCTTTCTAGCATATGCTAGATCGCTATCTGGTGTTGTGCGAGTTTCAACGCAGTTGATAAAGTGCAGCAATTCATTTTCTAATGGGTCTATAAGATCACTATAATCCCAACATTCATCTGGATCATTTAAGTGAAGCTTGGCACCTACAATATTGTTTTCATATACACGCAGCGTTTTTGCATCATCGTTCCAGATAGCTTGTGCCTTGTCTCCGATAACGGTAACTTCACGCTTGCGTTCTGGATGAAGCCAGCTAACATCGATATGCCAATTTGTTCCATTAACTAAAACACGGTCAGGATATGGACTATGCGGACTATATTTGAATCCTTGTGCGTTACGAATATGCAAATCACCTAGCAGATATTCCACAATTGTAAAGTCATGTGGTGCTAAACTTAGCAGTGGAGTTGTTTTGGTTTGATAAATGCCAAGATTGGTGCGAACACTATTAACAAATTGAATTTCGCCAAATCTGCCTTCATCAATAAAATTTTTAAGTTTATGTAAGATTGGATTATACATATAAATGTGACCAACCATCACAATATTATCTTTGGTTGCTTTAATTAAATTAACAATCTGGTCATAGTTTTCAGCGGCTGGTTTTTCAATATAAAGGTCATTGCCACGATGAATAAGTTCTAGGGCTTGTTCATAATGATCCCATAGCGGCGTTGCCAACATAACAGGATCAAGTGTGTCGATATCACTAATTGTTTGACCATTTTTAATATCAATGATAGAATAATCTATTTTTAATTTTTCTAGCTTGGCTGCAATCTTACTGCCCCAATAGCCTGAACCTACTAACCAAATTTTCATACTCGCCATTCCCAAATTTTGTCAATAATATAATCTTGTTGTGCTTCTGTTAATGTATGATAGCAAGGCAAACTTAAAATTCGCTTGCTTGCTCGTTCGCAATTAGGCAGTGATACTTTATATTTGCTAAATGCTGGTTGTAAGTGGCATGGAATAGGATAGTGAATATTAGTTGCGATACCATGATCTTTCAAGTATGATGCAAGACTATCACGGTTTTCTACTTCAATAACATAAACATAATAAACATGGTCACTATAACCAGATTTTTTT
>Ga0208378_1000419_pt1 | contig 14680 bp, 20 predicted proteins | sample CryBogCBE24Aug09_FD_184556 | JGI IMG/M metagenome (GOLD analysis project Ga0208378, IMG submission 184556) | Freshwater microbial communities from Crystal Bog, Wisconsin, USA - CBE24Aug09 (SPAdes) (version 2) | ecosystem: Environmental > Aquatic > Freshwater > Lake | place: Crystal Bog...
GTTGACACGGACACGGTCGTCGATATGTCGGCCACTTGGGGGTCGGCATGAGGGACCCGATGGACACCGGACGCAGGCTTTCGATGGCGTGGCTTTACTTTCTGGCCGTGCTTTACGTGGTCGTGATGTGGGCCGCATGCACCCCGGCGTACGACTCGCGCAGCGACCTCGTCGCAATGGGAAGCGACCAGTGAGCGAAGCCGAAGCGACCGAAAAAGGGCTGCGTTTGGTGCCTGCATGGTGGCCAGTGGCAACCGCGATTGTCGCGGCCGTGTTTGCCGCCGGAGCGGCCAGCGCAACCACCTCCGCGACCGATGCCCGGCAAGATCGGGACATCGCCGCTTTGGGATCCCGAGTGGACCGGATCGAGCTTATCGACCGAAGACTGGCCCGGATCGAGGGCAAGCTCGGCATTCGCACCGACGACGGCGCGGTCCAGTAACCCGCAACGCGGGCCGAATGACGTGTTCCTTCCTCCACGTCGGGGTGTTAACTTCCCACCCCTCGGCCCGTTTTGCTAACCGCTAATTTCGGCCCCCACGGGGCAAGGATAAACAACCATGGCAACTCTCACCATCTCCCTTCGTGAATCGGCCATTTTGCCGATCCTGGGCAAAAAGTCGGTTACCGAACCGATTGCTCATATCGACCTTCCCGACAACGTCAGCGAAGCTATTCGTGACGGTTTGGCCGCTTTTCGGTTGCCCGGACAGGCCGGCGGCGTGGTTTTGGATCTAACGGCGCCCGTGTCGCTCCCGTTTGTGGGGCATGGCGACGTGGAGCTCGTTGTTTCCCTCGCGTAAATCATTCGAACGGAAAAACGCACGCGCGTAGGTTCAAATCCGCCCGCCATTCGAATGTATTGCAAACGTTTGCACGGCCATTCGTATGGCGGGCGGTCACGAATGAAGCAAATTTCTACAGAAAAAAAAGCGGCGATCGCGGCCGATTTTGCCTCCGGGGAATCCGTGCAGCAGATTGCTCGCACCCATGGCGTTTCTCCGTCCACGGCCCTAAAATACGCCAGGCAGACCCCGGCGATCGTTAGCTCGACAAACGGTTCGGGAGCGTCCGATCCCGAGATCTTGGATTTGACCAGCCTGGTCGGAAAACTGCTTGCGGCCAAGCTCGAAACCGCGATCGCCATTCAGGAACACGTACGAAACCCCAAATGGCTTATGCAGCAAACGGCGGGAGACCTTGCGGTGCTCATCGGTGTGAATTTTGACAAGATGGGCCGCATGCTTGATCACCTAGCGCCGCGGGACAAACCGTCGTGAGATACCGATCCTCGCCGGAATCCATTGCGCCGGTAAAGATGCCGCCGGGGTTGGTGATTAAATTGCCAAAAGTCAAGGCTGTGGGGTTTGCGTTTGGTGGACAAAAGAAACCCGCCGCCGCAATGATGCGCCACGACGCGTGGTTAAGGCAGCATTTCCCGTCGATCGTTTCGGCCCCGTTCGCCAAGCGTCATAACGACCTTTGGGAATGGTTTGAAGGGTTGCAGCCGGGACTAACTCCGCCGCCACGTGTCGAAGTGTGGCCACGAGGTGGCGCGAAGTCATCCACTGGTGAACTTGGCATCGCGTTCGTCGGATCTCGATTGGCCCGCAAATTTTGCCTTTACGTCTGCGAAACCCAGGACCAAGCGGACAAACACGTCCAAACGGTCGCGGGATTGTTGGAGCGCCTTAATTATGGACCGGCAATCAACCGCAGAGGGCATTCCAAAGGCTGGCGGCGTGATCAGCTTCGCGCGTCGAACGGGTTTAACTTGGCGGGCATTGGGCTGGACGTCGCGGCGCGTGGTGTCAAGCTCGACGAGTTTCGGCCCGACATCATCGTATTCGACGACATCGATTCTCGCCGAGACACGCCCGCGACGACCGGTAAAAAAGAGGTTGCCATCACGCAATCACTGCTTCCGGCGGGATCGTCGGACTGCGTGATTCTGTTTCTGCAAAACCTCATCATTGATGATGGGATCGTGGCGCGGATTGTTCATCGCCGCGCGGATTATTTGCTTGACGCGGATATCGTGGGGCCGATTCCGGCGGTCGAAAATCTGCAAGTCGAAGACTCGACGCTGCCCAATGGCCGCACCTACAAACGCATAATCGGGGGCACGCCGACATGGGCGGGACAGTCGCTTGAAACGTGCCAACGCCAAATTATCCAATGGGGATGGTCGGCGTTTCGACGCGAAGCTCAGCACGAGGTTAGTGGCGCGAACGGGTTCTTTTACGACCACACGCGTTTGCAATACGTGGACGCAATTCCGCCAGGCGTCAAGCTCCGACTCGTTCGGGCGTGGGATCTTGCCGCGACACAAAACGGCGGCGACTGGACTGTTGGTGTGCTTGTTGGGGCAGCCGAGAATGGCCAAATCTACGTGCTCGACGTCGTACGCCACCAGTTCGAGCCGCGCGGCGTTCGCGAGTTAATCCTTCGCACGGCTCGACGTGATGCGCAGTTTAAGGTTTACGGCCCCGACGACATTGATGATCGCGGTTATTTTCGTGCGGGTGGGGCAGAGCGGTTTTCGTTTGCCCATGCGGCCAAAGGCACGGCAAAGACCCACCTTCCCGAAGATCCGGCGCAAGCTGGTTCTTTTCAGGTGGTGGCGCTCAAGGAAATGCTGGCCGGATTTGACGTGGTTTCAAAACCCGTGACTGGCAAGAAAGCCACGCGCGGTGAAAATGCCGCCGAGCTGGTCAACGAAAGCAACGTGTTTTTGGTTCGTGGGGAATGGAACTGGCCTTTCTCCGAAGAATTGCGGCAGTTCCGCGCGGATGAAGATCACTTTTACGACGACCAGGCCGACGCGTTCGCCGATGCGGTCAACGAAATTAGAGTTACCAAACGACGCGGAACCCCGCTTAGGGCAAATGCTCAATCTTTTTTATGATTCAGAACCCTAACGACCTTATCGGCACCCGCAACAATCCGCCGGGGTTTGACGCCGTGCGAATTATCAGCCGAGCCGCGCGAGCGTATCACAACCTTGCGCCCTATCCCGTGTATTCGGCGATGACGGCGGAATGGAAAACGGAAGAGCGCGGCCCGTTGCCGCGATGTTTGCCGCTGCCTCGCAAAATCGTCAGCCGCGGCGCAACTTGGCTCTTTGGGAAAGGCGTCACGTTTCGATGCCCCAAAAACAACCAGGTGGGCGAGCTAGTAAACGACGCGTGGACCGCCAATAACATGGCGAGCCGGGCCAAAGCGATGGCCGTTACCGGGGCGCTCAGTGGCGGCGTGGCGCTTAAGTGGTCTTACAACGAAGACGAAGGCGGAATCCGAATCCATGTGCTTGACCCCGCCGAGTATGTGCGGTTTTACTGGGACCCGGCAGATTCGCAAAATCTCCTTATGGCTCGCGTACAGTTTCCAATGTACGACGCGAAAAACGGCGTTTGGAACTGGTACCGCGAGGACTGGACAGACACGACGCTTCAACTTTACAAGCCGTTGCCGATGATGGTGCTTGAGAAGGCATGGGGCAACGATCCTAACAGCGTCGCCAACATCGTTGATGTGTACGACAAATGGGAGCCAAGCGAGCGACGGCCCAACGAATTTGGGGTTATCCCGCTCTGGTACATCAAAAACCAAGAAGTAGGACGCGAGACCGGCGAAGGTGATTTATGGTCCGTGTATCACGTCATCGACCTCTTCAATTTTACGTACGACCTCGCGCATAAGAATAACCAATCTGCGATCACGCCGAAGCGCGCGTACATCGACCTTCAGGCCCCAACGGAGGATTCCGCTGGCGCGGATGGACCACTCGGCACGCAGGTTCTTGAGTCCAAGAATGCCGACGGACCGCCGGGGCGAATTGAAACCCTGACCGCCGATGTGGGTTTGCGGCCGCACCTTCGCGAATTTGCTCAGGACCTCAAACGCATGATTCTTGAATGCGTTGGCAGCGTCGAGATCAATCCCGGCGAAGTGACAAATAAAGGAAATCTCACCAGCGCGGTCCTGACCCAACTTTACGCGCCGTTGATTGAAATGACCGACAGCAAGCGGACCACGTATGGCGAGGACGGAATCTGTGTGTTTTTTGAACGGATGGCGCAAGGAATGGCGCATCTCGGCATTAAAGGATGGTCCAAAGTGGATGACGTCCAGATCCACTGGGGACCGTACTGGCCGCTGACGCCCGAAGAAAAGAACCAGATCGCTACCTATGAAGTCACGTTGCTTAACAACGGTCTCACGACTCACCCGCGCGCCGTGATGGCGATCGCCGAGCAGGACAACATTATTGATGTTGACGCGTTGGTCGCGGAAACCGAACAAGCCAAAGCTGAACAAGAAGTCGCCGAAAAAGAAATGGCCGCGACCGCCGCGAGCAACTTTGAGCGGGCTCGGCGGGGCATGACGGATGAAAGTTAACGAGCGATTCCGCACGCAAACGCTGGAGCGGCGGCGCGGCCACATCATCGAAATCAGCCCGCATAACCGAGGCGCTCATCGGCGATATTGGGCGGCGATCTTTGCCACGTTGCTTTCGACGACCGAGTTAGAAGTTCGGGCCCATTCGATCGCCCTTGCGTCGCAGGTCATTAGCCCGAGTCAATTTGGCGCGAACATGTTGGCGACGTTGCAACCGGCGCACGCTAGGGCTTACCAAGCTGGGGCGGCAAGCATGGGCGTTCAGGTCGGGACGCAAGCGGCGATAAACGAAACCGCCGAAACAATGTCGGCCCAGGCCGACTTCCTTCGGTTCTTCATGGAAGAGCTACAAAACCGCGACCCGCGCTACTGGACGTTGACCGACGACGGCAAAGAGGAGGCGCGCGAAAAGCCAATCACCAATCGGGCATTAATGTACGCCGAGCGAACTCGCGGCAGTGCAAATGTCGGTTTGCTTCTTGGTATTGCACCATATGTCCCGATCGATTGGGTGCCAGGTGACAACGAAGACCATTGCATGGACTGCCCCGCATGGGCTGCCGCCGGTCCGTATACCGTTGACACCCTTCCCGCCGTGCCGGGTGACGGCAGAAGCGAGTGCAAAGTTTTCTGCCATTGCCGCCTTCGCGTGGACGGCCAATTTATCAGTTTCTGACGGCAAACGACCCGGCGTTATCCGGAGCAACACAAAACCTCATGGCAAGAACAACTGCCGACCCGCAGGCTAAAGCGGAGAGTTTAGGCGATTGGCGCGCCGATCAGGCGCGCGGTTACGTCGCTCATTTTGACCCCGAATTGGGCTTTTCCGGCCCATCCGACGCGTTTGTCTGGTTTGGGCAGCCGTGGCAGGGCAACCCGCACCGAAATTCACGGATCGACGAGTTCACGGGTAAAAGCACACCTTGCGCCCCGTACCTCGACGAAAATCAAATTGCCGTGGAATTGGGCGGGGTGAAAGTCCAATGGGTGGAATGGGACAGCGCAACCCATTGCAGCGTTTACCGGCGGGTGGAAGCATGAAGGGAATCTATCGAAACGCAGACACCGGCGCGGGATCGGGCGGTGAAGACAACTCCGTAATCCGAAGCCTTCGCGAAGAGATCCGCAAGCGGGATGAGGCTTTACGCGAAGCCGAAGGGCTAAAGTCCAAAGCTGCCGAGGCCGAGCAATTGCGGGCCAAATTGACCGAAATCGAACGGGCCAAACTCGATGAAATCGACCGACTCAAGGCCGAACGCGAGGATCTTTTGGGGTTTAAAACCAAAGCCGAAGCGTTGCAAGGCGAAACGGCCAAATACGAGACGGCGTTTCGAAACCTTTACGACGCGGAAATGGCGTCTTTGCCGGAATCCGCCCGCGAGAAAGTCGCGAAACTGTCCTCGACGGGCAGCTATGCCGAGCGACTTGACGCCTTGCGTACGGCCAAAGATCTAATCGTCCCCGCCGTGATTCGATCGGCGGGAACGGTGACGCAGCCCGCGCAGCCGGGTTCCGTTTCGCATGTGGCCGAGCCCAAAGCGTCAATGCCACCCAGCCAATGGGGCGGGATCAGTCTTCGCGACTCCCTAGTTTCTCCCGAAACCACCACCGTCAAAGCCCTTGACGGAACGACCATTACCGGCGTCAAGCCGCAGTAAGCCCAGGGCGCGACCGCTCCGCGCCTCTAGAACACGAGCGAGACACTTTGACCGCGTTCCACCCGCGCTAACCCTTGGGGTGAGGCTCACTAAAAAGGAGCAAACAAAGTGCCTACCGGTATTTCGTCATCTTCGATGACATTGCAGCAATACGCTGCTATCTCCAACGAATCGCTAATCCAGCGTGTCGTTTTTTCCCTGCTTGATGTGCATTCCGTTCTGAATGACATCCCTTTCCAGACTAACCCGACGCTAAAAGCCAACGGTTCGCGCGTCGTCGGAAACCTCCCGGCGGTCAACTGGCGCAAACTAAACGGTTCGGCAGTGGTTTCTTCGGGTTCGTCCTCGCCGTTTTCCGAACAGGCGTACGTGTTGTCCCAGCTCGTGGATATCGACCGGCTTCTTCTCATGGACAAAAACGCGGTCGGCAACCCCGCCGAAGTCCAGGTGAATATGCAACTTAGGGCGATTAGCTACGATATCACGGACAAGTTCTTCAACAATAACCACGCGTCCGGTAACGCGGATTCGTTTGTTGGCATTCGGCAACGACTCGACGACACCACGTCGTGGGGCACCAATTCCGCGTGCAAAATCAACGCGGGCGGCGTGGATTTGTCGGACTCGGGCATGAGCGCGACCAACGCGAACACGTTCATTCGCTACATTGACCAGCTTTTGGACGAAATCGGGTCCCCGGACGGCGATAACGTAACGCTCTACATGAACCGAAACCTCCGCCGGCGACTTGCCGCAGCGATTCGGTTGCTCGGTGCCGGCGGCGGTTTTGACATGACCAAAGACGCGTTTGAGCGCCGCGTGATGACCTACCGAAACGCAATCGTGCGTTCCATCGGTGTCAAGGCCGACCAGACGACCGAGATTATCACCAACACGGAGACCTCGGCGGGTGCCAATGGCTCCTCGACTTACACTTCGGTCTACGGCGTGAAGTACGGCGAGGACTCGTTCGCCGGTTGGCAGATGGAGCCGTTTCGCGCTCAGAACATTGGCCTTCGACCGGACGAACCCAACATGTACCGAATCTTCCTCGAATGGGCGATCGGTCTCTACCAGCAGTACACGCGCGGAATTGGCCGCATCTACGATATCAAGGTGGCTTAACGAAATGGTTGACGCCCTTCTAGTCCTTCAGACCTCGACGACTCAGACCTCGACCTACAGCGGGTCGGGGCTTTCCTGGCCCAACGGCAACCGAAAGCCGTTGGTTGCGCGGATTCTCTATTCTGCCGCGACCAACGTTTCGGGCAATAACTCGGTGACGTTTAACATCGATTTTGCGCCCGACGGCTCGACCTACCAGAACATCGGCGCAGCCGCGCCCATCGCGTTGAGCACGACCGCGCAAGCCGGTGAGATTGACATCCCGTTCGTCACGCCGCTTATGGCGGTACCGAATACGGCGGCGACCATCCGTCTGACGGCCACAGTCGCGGGCAGTGGTTCTACTCCGACCATCACCTATTCGGCGACCGTCGGTAACGCAATGCCCTAACGGGCACGACCTCGGGGCGGATGTCCCGCCCCATCCCTACAATGACTACCTACACCGTTTGGCCCACCGCGTCGGACGTGCGATCCCTAATTGCCGCTACCCGAATCACGCTTGGATCAGGCGTGTCGGACGACGAAATTACCGTCAAAATAAACGCCGCCGTTCAAACGCTGACAAAGAAAACCAACCGGCAATTTCTCAAAGGCTCGGACGGCGAAACCCGATACTTCGACGGATCGGGTACCGGTGAACTGTTTGTGGACGATTATGTAAGCGTCAGCGAGATTACGCTTTTCACGGTGCCGCAGGCGACGCCCATTAACCTTCTTGGGTATTACACGGTTTCGCAGAACCTCTTTGCGAACAACAAAATCCAGATTCTTCAAGGGCCGCCAAACGTGCTTTACGGTTGGTTCACTTACTGGCCGCAGGGAAGGAGTAACGTGGCGATCACCGGCACGTGGGGTTACGGCGCGACAATCATCCCCGACGTGTGGGACGCCGTGCGAGGCAAAGCAGCGGCCGACATTGCCGACGCTTACCGAACCACCGCCGACGGCGTTCAGATTAGCGTCAAGGATATGGATTATTCTGCAACCTACTCTGATTCGCCGATCGGGCAGCTTGCTAACTGGCGGGCGACGTTCGACGACGTTTGCAACCTGTACCGGCGACCGCTCCGCCAATTCCTCCGAAAAACCGAGGCCCCGTTCGTATGATTACCCGTACGACCGCCAACGACCTTGACACGTGCGACGTGTACCGGCTGCAAAACACCGCGCGGGATTCGGCGGGCAACTGGAACCAAGGGTACAAAAAGGTTCACTCTGGCTACAAATTTTTTCATCACGGAACCAAGAACTTTGACGAAAAGTTAGGCCCAATCCCCGTGGTATTGAAGCGGCAAAACCTGGTGACGTCGGACGTGGGCGATGGCCCGATGTCGCTGGATATTAACGCGGAAGACGTCCTTTTTATCACCACGCGCGATGGCCGCACAATGTGGATGACCGTTGTCGGTGAGCCGGACGTACGGCCCATTACCGGTTACCAAACCTGGTACATGACCCCGACACCCGCGCCGTTGGTTTACACCTTATGAGCGATTTTCTACCCGCGTTTCAAGCCGAGTGGATGTCCACCATTAACACGGTGTGGCCGGAAATCGTTCTTCCCGGCTCGGCGTCGGTCTCGAACTTCTTCACGGCGTTGCAAGCTCTGCGGACCAACATTGTTAACCGCATGGCCGACGGATCGCCGAGTTTGCCGTACGCGTTTCTGTGTTTCGGCCACCTCGTCAATGAGCCCGCTTGGTGCATGGATCGGCACGTAACATGGGCTCCAGTGACGGTGTTCTACATCGATTCGGAGGCCAACGGCGCGACGCAGCTCACCGTTAACGCCAAATTGTACGCGTTGTCCAGCTATGTCTACTCGCGCGGGTTCACAACTTTCACTGAGGTGGAACAGGCAACGATTGATTCGTCCGACATGAACCCGGCAAACGAGGTTCTCGCGGTGATGTCGCAGGTTCGCGCGGTGGGTGGGTCGGTTTCGTGGCAAAAGCTATTGCCCAGGGACAACTCGTGACGTTTGCCGAAGCCGCAAAAGCCGTGCAACAAGCCAAAGCCGAGGCGCTCGCCGAATTGGAATTTGCGGAGCATAAAACGCTTGATTTTGCCGCCGACGTGTTGCACCGCCGGTCATCGGGCACGGCGACCGAACGCATGTTATCAACCCCGGTGGCGCGCGGAGGTTTTGGCCATCCGTACGGCTATGGACCGATTGGCGCAGCCGGGCCGCGCGGACCAATCCCCAACGGGGGCGACGCGGGCGTGATCAACATCCAAACCGGCGAATTCGCGGCGGGGTGGCAGCAGCAGCCGGGATATTTCCAGGGAGACGCGATGACAAACCAAGTTGTCAACAACACGCAGCACGCCCAATTTCTCGACGCGACGCCGACAAATTTACAGATCCGGCGGCCGATCGTCGAGCGCGCCGAAGCCGAGGTTTTGCCGGTGCGGATGTCCAATTTGCAGCAGGCTCTAGACAGGATCAATCAGATATGAAAACGCTAACCATTCACGGGTTTGGGGGCCAAACCCAGATTATTGAAGTCGAGGACAACGACCCGCGCGTCGTGGTTGATCCTCAAACGACGCCGACTGAGCAACCGGCCCAGCCGCCCGCGCAGGAGCAGCAATAATGTCTAACGCCATCCTCATTCCCTTTTTGGGTAAAAACGTAACGTTTGCGGCCACCCCGCAAGATGTTGCCGCGACCACTGGCATTTTGTCTGACAACAGTCTCGGACCGGTCGTGTTTACCGGCATCCTCGACGGCGACGCGGGGCAAAACGCTCAAACCGAATACCAAATGGAGAACATCTCTCCGATGGACTGCGGTTATGTGAATAACGTCGATATCACCCAGCAAACTACCTACACGCTGAGCGAAATCATGCAGGCACTCGCTCCGACCGGCGGCACGGGCGTAACGGCAAGCGCCAACGCCCTTGATTTGCTGGCCCGCACGTCGCGTTACATCAAGCTCGTTGCCACGTGGAAGAATAACGCGGGAACCACGGTGCGAACCGAAACCGCCTACGTGAAATGGATTCGCTACAACCCGTCGTACCGCAAAGGCAAGACGGTTGGACAGATGACCGTTGAAACCGTCGCCGTGTCCTCGTCTGGCTCTTACATCGCCAACCCCGCGTTCTCCTAATGAAACCCAACTTCTTTTCAATGGAATTGGCTCCGCGCCCCGAAATCGCTCGCGATTTTGGGGTTTCGGGGCGCGTCATTCTTCGCGCGATCGGGATTGCCGAGCAGATGTATGCGTCCGAATTGGCGGCCGCAAAGCTGGAAATCTACGGTCCCGATTCGGACACGTGTTTCCCGGCGATTGGCGGGCGCGCGGTGCCTATCAGTCGTTCGCTTGCTCAATCTGCGGCTACGCTTGTCATGATGCAAACCGACAACGGACAGCCGGGCTGGCAGCCTTGGGAGTGGGAGGACTTCGTGGCAATGAGCGTCGCCGCCGAGGACGAGTTCGACCAGATCACCAACGACGCGCGGAATCTCCTTTCAAAAAAAAAGGCCCTAGCCGGTTAGCGCAAACGGTGGTGGCTAATCACGGCCGCCACCCTTACCTCGACGTGCGGCAGGACCGCTTGCTGTGGTCGATCAACGAACGTTTAGCGGGGCGCAAAGGTCTCGACGTACCGGAGCCGTCGAGCCGATGGCTTGACGACATCATCGAGATTGGAGAATAGGATCATCCGGTACCGGCGCAGGCGGCGGCGCTTTCGGATGGCTTGGCAGTAGCAAAATCACTGCCGCCACGATCACCAAATTCAGGATAAGGCAAATTTTGCCATGGCGTTTGTCGGTCGGATTTTGCCTCAAAGCAAGATAGATCGAAAGGGTGATCGACACCAGCCAAGCGATTTGGCAAAACGTCATCACGGGCGCAGACCCGTTTGGCCCAACAAAGACGCCCAAAAAGAAACATCCCCACATCCCGGCAATCATTTCGCGCGAAGGCGGGAACGGCATAGCTCCGCAATGCGGGCACGCATGGCCCGTTAGCCAGATGACATTTTGGCAGTTAGGGCACAAACCCGATTGGGGCGTCACGGATTCATTTTAGCCCACAAAGGCAGAAACAATGACTTTTGAACTGAAACTCACCGGAGCCGAAGCGATCGCCGCCTCGTTTGATTTGATCTCCAAATCGCTGACCGGCATCGGCAAACAACTCGACGATGTGACCACCAAATTCCAGCAGGTGGCGTCCGCCGGTCGTGGGTTGTCAAACGTCACCATCAAAGTCCCGACGGATGCCGGTGCAGTGACGCAGCAGCTTCCCGCGCCGCCGTCGAATGCTCCCGTTCCCGGATCTATTCCGTCGCTGACCACGGCCATCGGAGCAGGAAGCAACGCGAGCAGCCTCGTTGGCGCAATTAACTTAGCCACGTTTGCATTCAAAAATCTTGACAACCCGGTAGCGTTGGTCACGGCGGCAATTGCCGGGCTCGCGGTCGTGGCCGGAAACGCGGTTCAATCGATCACGGAGTTTGGCGATTTTCAATTCAGGGGAAAGGCCAATCTGGCCGATGCGTCAAAGCTCGCGGGGTTGTCTGGCGCGGCAGGTGTTTCGCTTGATCAAGTAACCGAGGATGCAGCTCGACGACCTGGCGGCGCGGCCCAGCTTATCGACCAGATCAAGCAATTCGTCAACATCAAAGACCCGCAGCAGGCGGCGCGATTCGGCGAGGCGTTGGGGCTTAACCAATACCGACGGTTGCGCAGCCTTAACCCCGACCAATTGCAGGATGCTTTAGCGTTCTCGGGGCCAAACGCTAACGAACAAAAAGAGGCGGACCAGATTTTGGCCAAGTTTGACAGCTACAAGCAGCAAGCCGAACGATTGGCGCAAAAGTTCGCGATTTATGCCATTGACGGGCTCGGCAAACTCACCGACTTGCTGCCCCATTCGTCCGTATCAACCATCCCCGGCGTTCCCGGAAAAGCCGAGCGACAAGCGGCGGCACAACAGAAAGCGGCGGACAAACTTAGCGACGCCGCCGAGCAATTGGTTTACGCGGCTAAGGACATGCGGGGCGCGTTCGGGTTTGGCGGTCGGGCTCGGGGCGCGTTTGCCCCCGCGTTTGGTTGGTATGGAAACCAGGCGGCAATGATACGCGAGGCCCAGTTCCACGGGAATTTTGCAGGCTAATGGATGTCACGCCAAACCGCAAGACCCACGTCGTTTTTGACGATGCGGAATATGCCCTCGTTCAGCCCGCGTACTCTTACGAAAAGCAGTACAACGAATTCGCCCGCAGCACATCGGCCCAGCTAAGCAACGTCGAAAAACGGCAAGGCATCGGGTGGACTTTGCGCCATTATGCCGACGCCGCGGGCGTGATGATGGAACGCACGGAAGGTGCAACATCCTACTTGGACTCTTCGGCGCTTACGGTGGGCGATTGTATCGCCGAGATCAATTCCTACCGGTCGCTCACCAACTCTGAAGCTCCGAACGTTAATCCTGATTCGGGCGTTCAATCCACCGGCGCGCCACGGTTCAAAAAGTTCGTCTCGGGCGGCAATTGGGACACCGGGATTCTTACGGCAGACCAAACGGCGTTTCCGTCGCCGGTGTTGCCGACGGCCAATTACCCGATGGATCGGGTGATCCACACCAACGCCACGTATCAGGCGCTTGGAGCGTTTGCGTTCAGCTTCAATCCGCTGGCCGCCCCGTTTCACTCGACCGACGGCATCACCACGTTCTATTTCCCCGGCCCGGCGGGCGAAACAAAGGATTCAACAGGCACGGGCCAATACGCGGTTCACTTCTGCGGCGACGGACGGGCGTTTCTCTTGGAGAAAGATGCCAACACTGGGTTGTTCGTCAACCGATCCAGTTTTCGCTATGCGGCCGCCGGGCACGTGTTCGGCTTTGAGCACAACATCCGCATCATGTGCAGCCCGTACACCACTCGCGGCAGTGGACCGGTGGGAAGCATCTTAATTCAATGCGGTGCGGCCGCAGCTCCTGGCCTAATTCAAACGCTGACCAACTACGCGATCAATTCGATTTTGGGTCACGACATCGAGACCCAGACCTACAGTTACGCGGTCCCGTCGGTGTCATCGGAAGGCGTGGCGTCGGTTGATTGCCCACTTCGCGTGGACATCCGCCGGGATATCCGATCGTGCATTGTGTCGATCGGCGCCCCGCATTACTACGCCTCGGGCACGCTCAAGGACGACGTGTTCACCCCGTCGGGACTGTTTGATCCCGCGAACCCGTTCACCCTTTACTGGATCTCCGAAACACCCGGCGATAGTACGTTCACCTGCGATCTTTACAACGCGGAAACGGGTGCGGTTTTATCGCCGGCGGTCTCGGCGGACAACTTTAAGCAATACAACCCGCCCGCGTGGGGCACGTCGGGACCGCCGATGTCCTATTACGTCAAAGGCTCGTTCACATCTTCGACCGACGGCAGCAAAACGCCCATTTGGACGCAATGGCGCATCAGCCGTGACGCGTTGCTTGATATCACGACAACGACGCCGTTCGAACTACTTGATACCGGATCGGGCTTGCATTTGCCGGTTAAAGGGGCGCTCGGATACAGCATCACCGGACAGGATCGAGACCCGTCGCACAGCATGGCGATGGTGGATGCGGTGGACTTTGCCAACGTGTTACCGACCCTTCGCGTCCGGTCGCAAATGCCCATCCGCATCGAAACCGAATATGACGCGTCCGACGCTTCAAAGCGAGTCGTCTTGTTTCGGGGCTATGTCAACCGCGTTGAGTCGGAGCGTTATCCCGGCGGTTTGGGGCGTGTTTATCCCGGTCCGCTTGCTTATCGGCTAAGCGTTCGCGCGTCGGGGATGTGGCAGCGACTTCAAGAGCAAACGTTCGCCGGATTGCAGCAAACGTTTTATGGTCCCGATGGCCCCTATTTGGTCACGGACGTCGTGCGGGGCGTGTTGAACTGTTGCGGTTTCGGGGACGACATGATTGAGTTACCCTACTCGGCGGTTCGGTTGTTTGGCAAAGGCCCGGATGACAAGTCAACTCTTAACCCGTTGACAAACATGGCCGATTACTTGCAATACGTCATCAGCACCTACCTAGGGATGTTTCTGACGTTTGATAACAACATCGGCACGTACGGGAAATGGCGGCTCGTTGTCCCTCCGACGGCTCCGTACACATACCGGGCGGCGTTTGTCACCACCGGGCCGCAGCAAACCGATAGCAGTTTGCGCGTACCGTCGGCGTTGCCTTCCTACCCTTTGGCTTCGACGCTCGGCGATGGGCATACGTACACGTCGGACGCTCCGGTGATTCCGATTTTCAACGAGCACGGGCAAAGCACCTTGCGCAGTTATCCCCGCGCTCCGGAGGCCAACTTTGTCCATGCCTCATGTATGGGCATCGTCAACCCTCAGGGCCCGGCGTCCCTTTCGACAGTGGATCTGGTGAACGTCAAAAGCTACAACTTTTACCCCGGCGTCCCGACGGCTGACCCGACGTCGCCGGATTATTTGGGGCGCTTCATCCCGCTTTA
>Ga0208378_1000420_pt1 | contig 14680 bp, 20 predicted proteins | sample CryBogCBE24Aug09_FD_184556 | JGI IMG/M metagenome (GOLD analysis project Ga0208378, IMG submission 184556) | Freshwater microbial communities from Crystal Bog, Wisconsin, USA - CBE24Aug09 (SPAdes) (version 2) | ecosystem: Environmental > Aquatic > Freshwater > Lake | place: Crystal Bog...
ACAAGCAATGCTGCGTAGCCCCAATGGCCTGTCACCAATAGACAGGTCAATAAGATGACGAATGCCGCGCCCATTAGAGGATCAAACTCGTTTGCTCTGGCTCATTCGCCGTGTCAGGCTGCGACGGCGCTTCGATGGTCGGGATCTCCTGCCAACGCGCGTTGCCCGTCTGCTGAAAGCCCTGCGGACTGTTGTAGCCTTCGACCCACAATTGGCAAAGCAGAGCGTTGCCGTTGTGCTGTTTGATCCACGCGATCTGTGCAGTGGGTTGCCACTGCGTGAAATTACTCATGAATTAAACCCCGCGAGTGCTGCGCGTAGCGCTTCGATCTTTTTGTTATCCAGTTCAATCTTAGACAACGCAGTGTCGAGTTCAGCGAGGCAGTCGAGTGCCTCTTGGACTTTCGCTCTCGCCATCTGAATTGGAGACATGGGCTTGATATCTTCGACTGTAGTTACGACGGACTTCACTGTTTCTTCCTCAACTATGGTAAATGGATATTCTGATTGACCGGAATCGTCGCCATCGGACTCTGCGTCCAACTGTTCCAACGCCTCCTTCAGTCGATTCTTGGGCTTTACTTCAGGGTCAAATGACACGCCAATCTTTTTAAGATTGGAGACTGCGTTACGGTATGCATGTGGATCGCCGCAGCGACGCAGGTGAACCATTCCTTTACCGTCTTTGGCATACACGGTAGCAGTGCTGTTGTCTCTGTTGGGTGACCAACGAAACCCCTGATCTCCCGCAATGCGCAGGAGATCATTGATGTTACCTTGTAGACTCATTTTACCCATAGCGGCTGATCTCCCGGGCGAGATACCACTGCGCTTTCTTCAGATCTTCAAGACCGTTCTTACCAACGTGACGCAGTACGTACTTGATCACGTTGCCCAAACGATAGTTGAGATCAAACGCTTCGATGACATCCACCGCTTCGATGCCGTTACGCTTGTAATGATCCGGGTTGATCGGATCAGAGATGACAAAGTACGGTGGCTCAACCGGAAACGGTTCTGCCTGAGCAAGTAGTTCAGAGATATTAGTCTTCTCGGCGTACAGCGGCTCCTGCAAGGCGTGCATCATTGCCGACTTCGTTACTTCTAAATGCTTCGTCATCGTGTCGAGATACTTATCCCCAACCTTCTTGTCAGACTCTTCGCGCATCTTGCGGTGGATCTGATAGACCAATGCTTTGGTGCAGCCTACCTTCTTCACGATGGTGTCTGCCGTAAGATCTTTCTTGAGCAGTTCACGCACTTGTACTGACTTGTTCAACTTCTTCTTCACCACTTTTCCAACTCCTTGCGTAGGTTGTCTACGTTTGTTTCATCGATCACGAATGAACGCCCACCTGCTTTACGAATCTCACTCATGTGATGCAGTTGCAAAGCCGTGGGCTTGTTCCCGTTTGCCTTCACTTCTATACCAAAGAATGCGCCCTGAAAACAAACCAAAAAATCGGGGACGCCTGAGTTGCCAAAACCAGTGCCTAACGGCATGGCGTAGTACGCTCCCATGTCCATTAGAATCTTTTTAACCTTTGCCTTCACCTTTGATTCCGGTGTAGTGCTTCCCATTACTCTCTCCTCGCATCTCGTCTATTAACCAACCGGGAAGAACTACGGTATAGATATGCTCGCTGACACGCCACCCTATTTCATCGTAGGACTCTGGGTAATGATGATTCCTATACACATGCTCGTTCGCAATGAAATGATCCCCCGCATTATTCATCGCTGAATGTTGCGGCACAGTAAAGATCAGGGCCAGTTTCCGCTTAATCTGTTTGGGGAGTGTCGTAGGAGTGTAGAGCCGCTTGTGCCCTATACCGACGTACGCAATCACATGTCCAGATACTCCATTATCGTCCGTATAGATCCAAAGAGGTACACGCCACAGATCACTCATGCCCACCCAATTCATATTGAGTGGGGCGAGAGTGTCCAAAAACTTTTCCAGTTTCATAGAGATTACTTGTCGAACATGAACCATTGGTGCGTATCAGAGTAATCGCCTTGTCGCCATGCCACAGTGCCCGTCTCCGGGTAGAGCGTCAATTCACCAACGTTCGGTATGAAACCGTCCGCATCGCGCGGCACCTGATGCTCGCGACTCAACTTGAGCATGGTTAACGTACCCTTGACACGTCGGCCCGTTGCATTGGCGATCCAGTTATCTAACTCATCAATGGTGTTGAAGCACTGAAACGGAAACGTGATGCCTGAATTCTGGTGAATGTAATTCGACTGATTCTTACGTATCGCATCGATGTGTTCCGACAAGTCGATTCCACCAAAGTACCACCGCTCGCTATGACCTATCTTGGAATGCAGGATGAGGTACTTATCTCCGGCAAGATAATTCTCAACGGTCTTGACGTACTCATTGAACTTGGCATCGCGCGTCTCGTAGAAGTTCATCAACGCTTCGATGTCTCGCAGCGGCTCCTTGGGCACCGCAATGCGTTGCGCTCCGCCCACAGCCATCCGCACGGCCCACTGCTGCGCAACGTAATCCAGTTCGAACGTACTCGCAGTCTCAGTCGGCTTGAATTTCTCGGTCATCTTGCTCATCAACCGCCACATGCCAACCCGGATGAATGAGTCAACGTCCTTGATCGAATCCTTGATCCTCTGTGAGCCAGAGTTATCACTACCCAGACGACGCAAGACGTATCGAAGGTTCTTGCTTTCGATCACATCGTTGAAGTGCCCACGGGGCCAGATAAGCGGCTCGACAGGAGTCTGGATCTTGACCGAATCATTCTGCACGGCGACGCGCAACGCACACGCGCCGGACGCCGCGCTGAAATAAGCGTAGTGCTCACGATAGGGATTCATCCCTGCCACATCGACGGCGCTGCACGTCAGCCCCGCCGTGAACTCGTAGCCCTTGAGGGCTACGATCATGGGCCACACAGGAGACCTTTTGACCTCCTGCATCTGCTCTTCAGTGAACATGCGAGGATAGAAATACTTGGACAGACTCATGGCTTACTCCTTACTTGAACTTGACTGACTTGCCGACAGGCGGCTTAAAAGAATCATTACCCTTGACAACCCAAAGGGCCGGTATGCGGGCATCCCATTTCACGTCCGGTTCGACGTACCCATCGGTGAACACGACCATGCAATCGGCGGTCATGCGCTGCGCAGTCAGGTAGTCGCTGACGCAGCCCACGCGCGTACCGCCGCCGCCCTGCGGCTTGAGGACATCGGCGAGGTTGCTATAGTTGTCGTACAGCACCTGCTCACCGTGCACGTCGGTGTCCCACCACAACACGACCACCTCCTCCGGACGCACCTGCTCACAAATCAATGCCAGTGATCCGCACACCCGGGAGATGTCATCCTGACGTATCGACCCCGACGTATCGATGGCGACGATCAGACGACCGATGCGCTCAGAGATTGTCGATGGCCTATACAAATCATCGGCGAGACGGCGAACGTTAAACCGACGGAACGAATACTCATCGCGCCCAGACATCGATTGCGTAACGAACTCCTGCATGACGTCGCGATAGTCTTCCTCCGGCTCCAACAGTTCCTTGATCGCGCGCGGCACATCAACGCCCATCGCACCTGCGATCAGCGCGGACTGCTGAATGGCCTGATCGATCTTGGCCTCCTGCTCCTTGATGTCATCGCCCTTGGCACCGCTGACCTTGCTCCAGTCGTGCTTGTCGCGCGGTGTGGTGTCGTACTGCTTGCCACCGATCTCGACCGACGATGACGGCTCCGACTGCCCCGGCTTAGGTTGCCCCGCGCCTTGGTTCTGGCCCTGACCCTTCTTGCCCGGGGCCGGATTGCCCTGCTGTTTGCCGTCCTTGTCCTGCCCCGTCTTCAAGAAGTTATATACCTGACGCACAGACCAATTGCGGAACTGCGGGTCGAGCAGCGGGTTCGGCCCCCACTTCACGAACGACGGATCCTGCATCCGAATCTGTTCGATCCAATCGTTGACCACATAGTCCGCCGCAGCGTTGGTCAACTGCGGGTCTTCCTTCCACAGGTCACGGTGACGTGGAAGGTGCTTGAGTACGACATGGAACGTCTCGTGAAGTACGACCTCGACGATCTGCTCAATGCTCAGGCTGTTCAGGTACTCCATCGCGTAATACTTGTTTACGCCATCGGTGTACGCCGTGGGGCATCCCGACTCAGCCGCAGTCACAACCTTCGACTCGCCCAACATCAACACACCTGCGTACAGGTACGTCAACTTGTGCTTCATGATGCGCAAGTGCGCGCGCTTGAGATTGGTCTCGGCTTGCTTCATCAGATCAACGGCGGCGGTCATAGCACCAACTCCTTCTGTTCGACTTTGATCTTGAACCCCAGAGCCTGAATGGTCTTGAGATCCATACGCTTCAGCGTCTTGGTTCCAGTCAACTGGGTGAAACGGAAAGCGGTCTCGTTGACGGGGTAGAAATGTTCTACCCCATACACACTCCGCGACTCGATGATTACTGTGTCCATTACATCAACACCTCGTAGTTGTCCTCAGACCACTTGGCGATCTGCGCATTGCGCATCGCCATGCGAGCGGTGCGTGGCGACTGCACAAGCATCGTGAAGAACACACCCTGAATCTCAATCGACTGGATGCGATTGGCCCACTGCATGAAGCCCGACAACTCGTCCTGCGTCTCCAACATGTCGACCGCATTGAACAGGGTCATCAGCAACGCACCTGCGTTGTCCGGCACCGCGACGGTCGGATCCTTGAGGATCTTCTCGACCGGGATGATGTCCTTCTCCATCTGGATGAACGTCGACATCATCTGACCCGCAGCGTCACCCAACAGGCCGTGCAGACCGTCCGTGACCAGATCGTCCCCAAGGAACGCGCGATCCCGAATGACCTCGTCAGCCAACGCGAGCGAGCGAGGCGACACGAACTGCGTCTGACCTGCACGGCGCGGGTTGAAGATGTACGGGTTATCGTCCTGACCCTCGTCGAGGTACGACGCCATCATGCGAGTGTTCATCGCCACGCAAGAGCGCGTGATGACGCTGATGCCGTTCTCACCTGCCCACAGGTTCCACTCCTTGGCGGTGCACTTGCGCATCTTGAGCCGCATCAAGCGGTTGGCAGAGTGCGCTTCGATGGTGTCGTTCACACCGTCCGACGCATGGTTGGACGTCGCGAACACGATGCTCCCGGGCGGCAGCGCCACGTCGCCAATGATTCTCTCAAGCGTCAAGCGAGTGAACATCTTCTTGAGCAAGCGGTCAGTCTTCAGATACTCGTCGAGCATCAGGACGATGGCCTTGCCCGATCCCAACTTGAGCCGCGCGCTGATGTACGTGACCAGTGCTTTCTCGTCATGGACGGGGATGTCCATCGCGAGCGCGCCCTCAAGGATCGTGGGGCAGTCGAGGTATACGTACTCGTACGCATCGCCCATCTGCTTCTCAAGCGCCTTGAGGATGCTCGACTTGCCTGTCCCCGGCTCGCCTTCGATGAGGACGGTGACGCGCTTGCCGATGCGCTGAATCATCTTGATGCAACCCGCCATCGACGTGAAACGGGTGAACTTAACGGTACTCATTTGAACTTCTCCTAACTGATATGAACTGACTGGGTACTCTTACACACGGAACTTCGACAGGATGTCGGACACCTCCTCGTGCACCTGCGCGCGCAACGTGACCGACTCCTTCAGGGCCGGGACGCTCATGTCACGTAGAACATTCTCAAGCGACGTGCGAGTGTCGATCAGGTTGGACGGCAGTGCATCCGCCATCGCCCCAATCGTGTCGCACATCTCCAACGCCTTGGTGATCGTGTCCTCGTACAACTTCCGCTTGGTCACCTTGACCTCGCCGTTGTCACCCACGGTGGTCACGACCTCGCAGCAGTGGGCTATGGACTTCATCACCTCCGCAAGCCCTGCGCTCATGTCCTCGACGATGTTGTCGAGCATCTGGCGGGTGCGCTTCTGGTAGTGGGCGCGCTCGTCCTCGACCGCCTCCATCGCAATGCGAGTGCGGAAGTCATCCAACGGCACGTCCATCACGGTCATCTCCGCGCTGAACGCGCGACGCGCGCGCAACTCCGCCACGGTCGGGTAATCGTTCGCGTTGTACAGATCGCCCTGCGCAGTCACGGCCTTGTTCGCGACAAGGAACGGATACGCATCGTAGAACTCCTCCTCCAACTTGGCAGTGCGCTCCGCATGCACCGCCCAATCCTTGCGAACGCGCAGCATCCGATTGATCGGCACCAACTTGAGCGAGCCGCACCACTCGTACGACACGACGTTCAGCCAGTTGTAGATCGTCTGGCGATTGTTGATCAGCGCGCGGTGTTCGGCACACCCTGCGAGCAACTTCTTGACCGTCGCAACGGCGTCGCGGTCAGCGTTGTTCTCAGCAGCCACCTTGTCGCTCAGGCGCTTGTCGGTGCGGGTGCCCGTCCAGACGCTGATGTCGACGGCAATGAGCCGCGCGGATGAGGCAAGCGACGTCACATGCTTGCTCGGTTCGATGGTAATCGTCATTACAAATACTCCTAAATGACTGTCTGCGTTAGGGTGCTAACGCACCGTGAAAAACTTCGATCAACTCCGGGCGCAACTCGCCCATGTCGGATAGTATAACCTTTCTTGATGTATTAGTCAACCCATGCCCGGAACCCCGCGCGCGACAAAAACCAGTGCCTACCCTTTTCGGCGCGCGCGTGTAGAAGTTGGCCCGTCGAGTGCGGCTCATCACGCCCTCCACTTCATCAGAACATTCATAACCGATCCATACGCCACGATCACCGCCACGCCCACGACAAACAGCATGGCTCCGATGATGATCAGGTCAGCCAACGCAATGAATATTTCGCTCATGATCAACCCTCCAATGTGCGACCCGGGCGGGTCAGTTGCTTCAGCATCGTCCGGTCCGTGACCGGGACATAGTTGCTCTTGTGCATGGGCACGATGGTGTGCTTGACCGCGCGCGCGATACGCTCACGCTCGGCCATATGATCCTTGTATGTGACGCAGTCCTCGCAATCCCCGCAGCCGCAGGTTCGCCCCACGGCAATGCGCTCCGCCAGTCGGGCCTGTTCGCGCGCAAGATTGATCATTTGGCGTACCTCACAAAGTCGATGGCGTCCTTGACGGTCCACTTGTGCAGGGGCTTACGCACGATCTCGTGCAGTCGCTCGTGTGCGATCAACGCCACGCGCTGCTCGTCGGTGGCCTCGTCCCACAGTTGCTGATCGATGTTGGCTGGCTTGACCATGATCATTTGAGATTCTCCTTGCTCACGTACATGGTCATGAACTTGAACGGTATGTCGCGAGTCTTCACTTTGTTCGTTCCTGCGATCTCGTCAAAGATTGACGGCGGTTGCGGTTCATCCCCGCACGGGGCATTGATGTGGGCCTGATCGCGCTCCCATCGGTTCACCTGCGCCATGTCGCGGAAGTGTTCGAGCGCGCGTTCCAGTTGATCAATGCGGTGTTGCATCTCGCACATGGCGAGGTCACGGTCTTTGCTGTAGGTCATTTAAGATTCTCCTTACGCTGCAAGTTTTTTGATGTTGGACATCACGGCAGTGCCGCCGTGGGCTTGAATGACAATCGAACCGTGGCGGTTCGTGGCCGTGCCATTGCATGCGGTGCATGCATCGCAGGTCATTTTCTTCCCGGCCTCTTCCGATGCGGGACAGATGGCCTCGCCTTTGATGCGCGCAACATGAGAGGGCAGAGCGACACGGAACGTGCGCCACCCATGACTCTGCGCAAGTGCGGCCTCTTCGATGTTGTCCACGGATGCCATACAGATGCTGCGCAGGGCCGCGACGTCTGGAAACTGTTTCCATTGATGGGTGTAGCCCGTGTGGCCTACGGCATCCGCTAGCAGGTCATGCCATACCGTCAGAGGGACAGCCGCAGGATCCCCGTAGGTGCCGATGCGCACGAGACGGGCACGACCGATAGCGCGACGTTCAAAATTCGTCAGTGCATCAGGGTAACCGCCACGCATAAGAGTCTTGTAAACGACGAGAGGCCCTTGCCCCACATTCACGTAGCAGGTGCGGCCCTTGCCTGTGCCATCGCCCCGGTGTTTGCAATCCCCGCAGATGGATGCGTCATTGCCCGTCTTGATGGCATCCGTGGGTGTGATGTCCGCGCGCAAGATATGCGTCTGGATCATGTTGCCCGTCTTACGATTCTTGGATGTGATCTTGAGGCCGACTGCCACGACCACGATGGGTGAACCATCGAGCATCGACGGGCCGCGATAGATGACACGACCGTTGGAACTATTCATAACTGACTCCTTACTGACTGGAGTGCGTTAGCACGCTAACGCACCAAATATTTTTCAACTCGCTGTGGGCGCAACTTGCCCACATCAACCATTATACTCTTAAATGACCCTTAGTCAATAGCGGGAAAGTTTTGTTCCCGGCTTGTTCCCGTTGTTCCCGAAAATGAACTTATGGAATGGAACAGAAATGGGCATGTTTTTGATGGGGCGAGAACAGGTAAGTTCTTGATGTGTATATATTATTTATTAGAAAGTTATAATATATATAGGGGTTTGTTCCCGTTGTTCCAGCATATTGAAAAATGAACACGGAAGGATTGCCGATTTTTCCTCAAAATGAGTTAGAAAATTTCTAAATTACGCTTGCTGTCCATTCGCGCGCGAATCGTCTTTTGGCTTCATTTTCGAAAAATGCGGGAACACGGGAACAAACCGTGTTTTTTCCAACGATTACAATGTCTTGGGTGTTCCTTTTAAAAAGAACAAAAGGAACAAAAAACGCCCTTGCGGGAACAAAACAGGTGCGTTAGGCACCTAACGCACTTCATTTATGGAGTTCCTAAACCATGCGGCTCACGCGCGCGACGCGCACGCCACGCGCGCACAAGTCACTGGTATTTTTTCTGGCGTAGCCAGAAAAAATATGATAGGCTGCTCCGCAGCCTATCACCGAATCGGACCGGCGGCGCGCCGCCGGATCGGACCCGGAGCGCGGACAAAAAAAAGCCGGAGCGCCTTGCAGCGCTCCGGCTCAGTGATCGCAGCGCGATCAGTCGCGGTAATACGGACTATAGATTACATCGTGGTCCGCATGCGCGTTGGCGTCCTCCTCTTCCCATGCTAGGCGCATTGCGTCGCGGATCGCGGCAGCATTCCGCACCGCTTCACGCTCTGCCATATCGAGCGCGATGTCACCGCCGATCCCGAACCCGAGCACGCCGATACCAAAGAAGACCATAAGCAACGCATCATGCGCATGCATGAGCGCGCCGACAATCATTAGAAGAAGACCGCAAGCGGCGGTCACACCAAAGAAGATACGATTGGACATGATGTAGATTCCTGCTAGGTGAAGAAGGACCGACGGCGAGCGCCGCCGGTCCGTTGGGTTTAGGCCTTCGCCTTGATACCCGTTGCGGCTCGCGCCGCGATCAGGTGATCCGCAACCGCCTGTGCAAGCGGAGCCTTGATCACCCTTGCCTTGACTGCCGTATCGATCTGGTCAATCACGTTATCGATCAGCGCCGCGAGCGCCGCGATGTTCAACGGCTTCGCCTTTGCGCGGGTCGCGGACTTATCAGACTTTTCCTTTTCTGCCTGTACCCGCTCCGCTTCATCCGCGCTGTACAGCGCATCGACTTGCGCGCCCTTGCGCTGCGCGCGCCCGGCATCGAAGAACGATGAATACATTACGCGAACGCGACCATCGATCCGCTTGCGAAACGCCGTCATGGCCTCCCACAGCGCCCTATCTTTCGCTTTCAGGTGCGCGATTGAAGTATGGGGGACGCATGCGGCAGTCGCCGATACCGTGACGTCGGCAGGTCGCGGATCATCCTTCGCCATGACCAGAAGCGCATCCTTTTCGCCCCGACGGTAGCGGAGCGTCGGCTCAGTCGCGATGTACTGGTCGCGGATACCCGCACAGATTGCGTCGCGGGTTTCCGCCTTAACAAGCGCCGGGTCATTCGTGAAGTCAACGCCACCTAATTTTGCGTAGGCGATAAACAATGCGCGTTCGACGCCTTGCGCTTGCATGCGTGATGCCGCGATAGCACCGAAGTCATGCCATCCTTTGCAATCGCGGAGTTGATCCGCAATCGTATCGAGAATCGCCTCATTCGCCTTTAGTAGATGCGCCGCGCGCTCTGCGCGAGTCGACACTACCGAAACATCCGCCGAAGCGGTAATAACTGGACTATTCATCACTGAACCTCACTGATTCGCGGTAAGCGCCGCGCCGCTTCCCCTACTGGGGAGCCGCTAGATTACCACCGTCAACTATGATTGCAATAGGTGATGCAATCTTTTTTCGAAGATTTTTTTAGTGCGTTAGCAGGCTAACGCGCCTGTTTTTTGTCGCAATCGCGGCGCAATCGCGACCGATTCTAAGGCGCTCTGCGCGGCGCGCCGCGCCGCCTATGTCATGGCATAGGCAAAAATAAAAACCGCTCATTCGGCCTTTCGCGCGGTCGATCCGCCGAACCCACCGGCCCCGCATCCCCCGATTTTTGCGTTGGAGTCCCGTAGCCGAGCCGCCGCTTGAATTCACACAAACAACGCCCTCTTTTTTCAAACTTCGTGGATGAGGCCCTCTTTTTCCAAATACCCCCCTCGTACTCTCATTTTTGTGACCCGTTTCACGTTTATTTTGGGGCCGTTACCCATCATCTAGGACTCTATTAGGAAACACCCCCCTTGATGGAACCTTAAGGTTCCCGTATAAGTCCCATATATCTTGGGGAGACCCATGCACATGTTGATTGACTGCGAACCGACCATTGAGTCAGACATCCCATTACCGAAGCGAGCAGCGGATGCCATGCCCGAGTTGAGTCCCGAAGAGGAACTCAACATGCGGGCGCGAACGATTAAACTCCTAGCCGATCTCAACGGGTCAGCGCTCTCTCCGGATGCCACTCATATAAAAGAGGCGGAGTCTTTGGCCCGTCAGATGATGACGGACCCGTCCGCTCGGCCCCAGTACGCCAAGTACCCGAACGAGACGATGGCTTATTTGGCGGGGATGATCGCCCAAACCAACTGCATGCTGGTCAACGAACTGTCTGACCTGAAACTCTACGTGGTCAACAAGTTGGTCTATGAGGTAGAACACGCACAGACGACGAAAGATCGTTTGACCGCCCTCAGAAGTTTGGGTGAGATCGACGGTGTCGACGCCTTTAAGAAGCGTTCAGAGACCACCGTGCTGGTAAAGCCCTTGGAAGAGGTCGAGAAAGAACTCCTCAGCGTACTCGACAACATCGAATACACAGTTTTGGACTCCAACGAGAATGCAAATGCTGTCGATGACGTCCCAGAAGAGGTTGTAGAGGGCGATACCGAAGAGTACGGCCCAGATGAAGCCTAACGCTTCGGCAATATTGCCCCCGGGCTTGTCAGCATCGGACATCGCGAGGCTCCGTGCGGCCCTTCCGACCATGCCGGAGGCACAAAAGCGCAAAACGGCAGAGTTGTTGGTCAAGTATTACAAAGAAAAAGTCAAAAAAGTCGGAAAAGACGATTTTTTATCTTTTATCAAGCACGTTTACCCCGGTTACAAAGTCGGTCCGCACCATTATCGGCTTGCCAAGATCTTTGAAGACGTTGCCGCAGGGCAGAAAAAACGTGTGATCGTTAATATTGCCCCCCGTCATGGCAAGTCGGAGATGATTTCCTACCTTGCACCGGCATGGTTCTTGGGGAAATACCCCCAGAAAAAGGTCATCATGGCCTCTCACACTGCCGATTTGGCGGTCAATTTCGGTCGTCGGGTGCGAAATCTGGTCGGTTCCGACCTCTATAAAGACATTTTTCCGCAGGTGGAACTGCAAGCCGACAGTAAGTCGGCCTCGCGATGGGGGACGAACTTCAATGGAGAGTATTTCGCTATCGGTGTGGGCGGCGCTCTCGCTGGTCGGGGTGCTGATCTATTCATTATTGACGATCCGCACTCTGAACAGGATGCAAAACAAGGGTTGCCCCATGTGTTTGAACCGGCGTGGGAGTGGTTCCAGTCGGGTCCAATCCAACGTCTGATGCCCGGAGGCGCAATCATCGTCGTCATGACGCGGTGGTCGAAGGCGGATCTCACGGGGCAGATCATTGACCACATGGTCAAGAACGAGGACTCGGCGGAGTGGGAGGTGGTCGAGTTCCCCGCCATCCTGAACGATCAGCCGCTCTGGCCCGAGTTCTGGCCCTTGGAGGAGTTGCTCGCCAAGAAGGCCGACATGGACGTGCGGTACTGGCAAGCCCAGTACATGCAGCAGCCGACGTCCGAAGAGGGCGCGTTACTTAAAAGAGAGTGGTGGCAGATCTGGGAGGCGGAGTCCCCGCCCCAGTGCGAGTTCATCATCATGAGCCTCGACGCGGCCCAAGAGGCTAATAACCGAGCCGACTACAACGCGTTAACGGTCTGGGGCGTGTTCTTCAACGAAGAAACCAAGTCACGTAACATTATTCTACTCAATGCCATCAAGGAACGTCTAGAATTCCCCGAGTTGAAGGCGATGGTCTTAGAGCAGTACAACGAATGGAAGCCCGACTCTTTCATCGTTGAGAAGAAGTCTAACGGAGCGGCACTCTACCAAGAGATGCGCCGGATGGGCGTTCCACTCAGCGAGTTCACCCCCGGCAAAGGGCAGGACAAGATCAGCCGAGTCAACTCGGTGACGGACTTGTTCTCCTCGGGGATGGTGTGGGCACCCGACCGTCGTTGGGCGTTTGAGGTCATTGAAGAGTGTAACGACTTCCCGGCAGGGCGCAACGATGACTTGGTTGATAGTACCTCTCTTGCTCTTATGCGTTTTCGGCAGGGTGGCTTTATACGTCTACCTTCTGATGAGCCAGAGCCGATCCAATTATTCCGATCCCGCCGACGCGGAGGATATTACTAAATGAGTATCGACAAGTCCCTGTACGCCGCCCCGCAGGGGCTTGGCGCATTGGATCAAGACCCGATCAGCGTAGAGATCGTGGACCCAGAAGAAGTGCATATCAAAGGCCCCGGCTTTGAGATGCACATGGAGCATGGCAACGAAACGGAGTTCGATGTCAACCTTGCCGAGTTGATGCCCGAGAATCAACTCATGTCGCTCGCCTACGACCTGTTGGGCGATGTCGAGGACGACATGTCGAGCCGCAAGGATTGGCTCGACACCTATGTCAAAGGTCTTCAACTCTTAGGTCTCAAGTACGAAGAACGGACGGAGCCGTGGCCCGGAGCGTGTGGCGTCTACCACCCGCTTTTGATGGAGGCGGCGGTCAAGTTCCAGTCCGAGACCATCATGGAGACCTTCCCGTCGGCGGGGCCGGTGCGCACCGTGATCATCGGCAAGGAGACGCCGGACAAGAAAGACGCTGCCGCGCGTGTCGAAGCGGACATGAACTTTGAGATGACCGAGATCATGCAGGAGTACCGCCCTGAGCATGAGCGGGCGCTCCTGACGGTGGCTCTTGCGGGCAACGCCTTCAAGAAGATTTATTTCGACCCGTCAATGGGGCGGCAGGTGGCTCCCTTCATCGCGCCGGAGGACATCATCGTCCCCTACGGCGCTGCCAACATTGAGACGGCGGAGCGCATCACACACCGGATGCGGAAGACCAAAAACGAACTGCGCAAATTGCAGGTAGCAGGGTTCTATCGCGATGTGGATCTTGGGGATCCATTGCGCGTCATGGACGAAGTTGAAAAGCGTAAGGCCGAACAGCAAGGCTTCAGCGCTTCGATGGACGAGCGTTTTCAGATTCTTGAGATTCATTGCAATCTCGACCTTCCCGGTTATGAGGATGAAGATGCGGCTGGCCCCACGGGGATCAAACTTCCCTACGTGGTAACGGTCGAGAAAGGCACTTCAACAGTCCTCGCGATCCGTCGCAATTGGTTGGAGGAGGACAAACTCAAACTGCGTCGGCAGCATTTTACGCACTACGGTTACATTCCGGGTTTCGGCTTTTATTACTTTGGTCTTATTCATCTCATCGGCGGTCATAGCAAAGCAGCGACATCACTGATCCGGCAACTCATCGACGCCGGTACGCTGTCCAACCTCCCCGGTGGCCTCAAGTCCAAGGGACTGCGGGTCAAAGGCGATGACACTCCCATCGCTCCGGGCGAGTTTCGCGACGTGGACCTTCCCTCGGGTTCCATACGAGACAACATCCTCCCCCTTCCGTACAAGGAGCCGTCGCAGGTGCTTGCGGCGCTCATGGACAAGGTGGTTGACGATGCACGCCGGTTTGCAGGTTCGGCTGACCTGAACGTCAGCGATATGTCGGCACAGGCCCCGGTCGGTACGACCTTGGCAGTGCTTGAGCGGCAGTTGAAAGTGATGGGGGCCATTCAGGCTCGCATCCACTATACGATGAAGCAGGAGTTCAAACTTCTCGCGGCAATCATTAGAGACAACACGCCGGAGAAGTACGACTATGAACCTGAAACTGGAAGCCCTTCTGCAAAACGTTCAGATTACGATCATTGCGACGTTCTACCTGTCTCTGATCCTAATGCATCCACAATGGCGCAGCGTGTGGTGCAGTATCAAGCAGTTCTTCAACTCGCTCAAACAGCGCCTCAAATCTACAATCTGCCGTTTCTTCACCGGCAAATGATTGAGACCATCGGGGTCAAGAACGCCGCGAAGATTGTGCCCATGAAGGATGACATGCAGCCGGTC
>Ga0208378_1000428_pt1 | contig 14539 bp, 14 predicted proteins | sample CryBogCBE24Aug09_FD_184556 | JGI IMG/M metagenome (GOLD analysis project Ga0208378, IMG submission 184556) | Freshwater microbial communities from Crystal Bog, Wisconsin, USA - CBE24Aug09 (SPAdes) (version 2) | ecosystem: Environmental > Aquatic > Freshwater > Lake | place: Crystal Bog...
ACGAGGCATGGGGCGAAGAGCCGGCAACCTCTTCGGAAATGATGAAAAGCGTACAGTTACTGTGAGGACGATAGGTAAAAACCTATATAGGGAAGAGGTTGTCGAGAAAAAAAGTTGAAAAAATTTCCAAGTCCCGACGGTGGATTGGCGACGCATCAGGCGGGACTTGGGCAGACTCGGGCGGGGCATCCGAGTCGTAAGTCCCGGTGATGAAAAAAGTGGAAAATTTTCCAAGTCCCGACGGTGGATGGATGACGACTGTGGCGGGAGTTGGGCAGACTCGGGCGGGGCATCCGAGTCGTAAGTCCCGGTGATGAAAAAAGTTGAAAATTTTCCAAGTCCCGACGGTGGATGGATGACGACTGTGGCGGGAGTTGGGCAGACTCGGGCGGGGCATCCGAGTCGTAAGTCCCAATTCCAGAAAATCGGCTCGAGTCCCGTGGACGGTGCGTCGTAACACTGAAGCCGGGACTTGGGCCGATTGGGGCGCCTGGGAAAAAAAGTCGAAAATTTTCAAAGTCCAAATTTCCGGACACTGGCCCCCCAAGTGCGGCACCTGGATTTCGTCTAACGGTTGGATGGGGCAATGTTCCCGTCCAATCGCTAAAAATAGGCCGGTAAAACAGAACATTATCGACCGGACGATAGGTGTTTTTCCTATATAGGGAAGAGGTGTCTCTCGAAAGATTGCATCGAAAACTCGAAGAAAAGTTAGAGTCCCAAAATTTTTCCTGCCAGTTGGAAAAAGGGATCTCAAAGCTCGGAGTTTTGTCATTACACTTCCCGCGGGCTTGGCTGAAAGCCGGGGTCGGGCGTCGGCGAGCGGGGTTTCGCGCGGATGAGAACCGCCACTCTGCGATTTTTGTCTTCGGCACGTGTGCGTCAAGCATCAGCGTCCACCGTCAGACAGAGTCGGAGAGCCAGGTTCGTTGGACTTGTCGGTCGAAAGAACGCAGCGAAGGATGAATGTATGGTTCGTCTGGAGCGTTTGTGTATTCAGGCAAGCCACATCTGAAACCTCGGGAGCTGGCCTCTGAGCCCGGCGATGGGGCGGGCTGAAAGAAAGAAAGCCGGGTTGGGCGTCGGTGTTGAGCGAGTTGACGGATGAGAACCGCCACTCTCGGTGTGTCTTCGGCACGTGTGCGTCAAGCATCAGCGTCCACCGTCAGACATTCGGAGAGCCAGGTTCGTTGGACTTGTCGGTCGAAAGAACGCGGCGAAGGATGAATGTATGGTTCGTCTGGAGCGTTTGTGTATTCAGGCAACCCACATCTGAAAGCTCGGGAGCCGCGCTTTAGCCCGGGCGATTATTTTTTTCGGTCCGTTCGATCCTCGCCGCGTGCGAGAGAGCGGTTGAGAGAAAGAGCGAGAGAGAAGACGACGACGAGAGACGAAAGTTGGGTTGAAACCGTCGGTGAGTGTGGGGATCGCGGATGAGAGAGTGGGAGAAACTCTGACCTTTGTCTTCGGCACGTGTGCGTCAAGCATCAGCGTCCACCGTCAGACGATGTGTCGGAGAGTCGAGTTCTGTTGGAGTGTCGGGCAGTGGCGGACATTCCTCCGTGGCCAGAGCTTGCTTTTCTCTCGCGAATCATCGGCAAAACCCGCGGGGCCGCGAGCCGGGCTTTTTGTCTCGTCCGTTTGTTTGTTTTTTTTTTTTTGTGATTTCGATTTTCCGTTCGATCGCCGCGGCTGTGTGTGCGCGTGTGGTGGAGAGCGGTTGAAAGAGAGAGAGCGAGAAGACGACGACGAGAGACGAGTCGAGTTGAAACCGTCGGTGAGTGTGGGGATCGCGGATGAGAGAGTGGGAGAAACTCTGACCTTTGTCTTCGGCACGTGTGCGTCAAGCATCAGCGTCCACCGTCAGACGATGTGTCGGAGAGTCGAGTTCTGTTGGAGTGTCGGGCAGTGGCGGGCATTCCTCCGTGGCCAGAGCTTGCTTTTCTCTCGCGAATCATCGGCAAAACCCGCGGGGCCGCGAGCCCGGCTTTGTCTCGTGTCGTCGTCTTTTTGTGATTTTTCGATTTTCCGTTCGAGAGCGGCCGAAAGAAAATGGAATCGAAGCCGTGTGTCGTCGAGTTGTTTTTGCGGTCGGATGAGAGTGGGAGAAACTCTGACTTGTTGTCTTCGGCACGTGTGCGTCAAGCATCAGCGTCCACCGTCAGACGATGGGTCGGAGAGTCGAGTTCTGTTGGAGTGTCGGGCAGTGGCGGGCATTCCTCCGTGGCCAGAGCTTGCTTTTCTCTCGCGAATCGTCAGGGCCGCGCGCGGCGCTTGCGACTCGCGGCGCGGTTTTTTATTTTCGATTCCGCTCGATCGCGCACACCATTTTTTTATTTCACTGCTTGGATCGCGGCTTTACTCTTACCGGTTTAGCCCCCATGCGATCAAAACGTTCTGGTGACCTGGAACGGAGACGAATTCGAGTAGCTGTCGGAAAAGAACATTTTCCTTCGGTCAAATCGTTTTCGAAATTTCCGATGGTCGGCCTCGTGCCGAACCGCGATGCGTGCGAGCGCCGGTTCACCCCGGCGCTTCACCGATTGGTGCGACAGCTGAGAAGCTCGTCAATCGATCCAACAAACGTCTCTTGGTCGAAAAGTTCAGAAGAGGGTTCAGAGCGATTTTTTTTTTTGGACGTTGGGGTCTTCGGCACGTGTGCGTCAAGCATCAGCGTCAACCGTCAGACCTTCGGCGTTTGAAATAAAAGTTGCGGGCGTCCCCTTTTCACTTTTTGACACCGTGTTATAAAAACCCGTTCAGGCGGGGGATTTGAAAACTCCGGCAGCCCGACGCGAATGCGACCCAACGTTTTGCGTCTTCGGCACGTGTGTTTGGTGGAGTGTGGTGTGTGTGCGGGTGTGCGTCTGGGCGGCTCGCGCGGCGCGTCTCTCGAGCATCAGCGTCAACCGTCAGCCGAGTCGTAAAAAACCCAAGTTTTTTTTCCTTACGACGTTTTGTCTTCGGCACGTGTGTTTGTGCGCGCGGGATCCGTGTCCCGCGTCGCGAGCATCAGCGTCCACCGTCAGGCAATTCGGAAAAAAAATGCAAGTTTTGGACGATTCGTCTTCGGCACGTGTGTTTGAGGATGTGTGTCCCACGCGTGTGTCCGTCTGAGGCCGCATCTGCGCCTGACTCTGTCCGAGCATCAGCGTCCACCGTCAGCCGTAAAACGTGTGTTTGCGTCCGGGACGCTGTGAGCACCGACGAGAAAGTGTGCCGAGTTGGGTGCGGAGAAGCACGACTCGCGCGACACGCGGGCATGTGCGCCCTATTTCGTGCGGCGCGCAAATTTGATTTTGCCGTTGGACGGAAAGCTCGTTGTGTGTGTGTGTGTGTGTGTGTGTGTGCGGGGGCGAAGGAAAAAGTGATGTGAGCCCGGTCGGAAGGAAAGAAAATCGAACCCGACGCGCACCTCTCGCGAGCATCAGCGTCAACCGTCAGACTCTCGAGTCTTCGGCACGTGTGTTTGCGAGAGAGTGTGCGTCAGTGCGGGTGCGTGGAGAAAACATTCCAGTGAAGGAGGACCGTAAAGGATGTGTCGACCCAAAACAGCCGGGCTGTGCTGGGTCGACCCCGCCGAGTATGGCCGGCGTAATTGCAAACGAGTTAGAGTCAGAGGCTACATCGATGGTTCCCGTATCTCGAACGGTTATCATACGAACAAGTCAGACCGACTCGGCGCCGGTAAGATGTACGCTCGGTTAAGGCCATGGCACAGGAAGGGTGTGCGCGCGTGGGCTGTGTGTGTGACCTCTCCGTGACGGAAATGCCATCTCTTCTTCGGACCCTCGCGGCCGTCGGAAGGGTACTTTTCCGTAGAGAATCTGCGTCACATCGTGAAGCCTGCGCGCGTACGACAGTCCCCGAGTGGTGCGTAGGCAGTGACCTCTCGATGGCGAAATGAAACACTCTTCTTCGGACCCTCTCGTGGCCGTCGGAAGGGTTGATTTCGTCGACAGTCACCGGTCCGCGACAAGTCAGATGAGCCGTGACTGCGTTTCTCCGTGCGAAGGATATGTGTGTGAGGCCTTGTTTGACGCCAACGAATCTAACACGATGTGACAAACCGATCCAAAACCACTTGCGGTGTATCGCTTGCTTTTCTATCGCAGAATCGCTTATTCAGCTGCCGCGCACAAGTCGTTATACGGTTTTTCGTGCATACCTGATCTCGGTCATTCTTCGGCGAACTCTTATCAAAGTAGCACGGGGGAGCGCTAGCACGGTGGTAGTCGACAGTGTCTCCAAAAAGATGGTTTGTTCCTCCGCTATACCCCGTCGGACGACGACGACGTGTGCGGGCGGTGCGCGCGCTGGTGACCTCTCGGTGATGCAAATGAGATACTCTTCTTCGGACCCTCGCGGCCGTCGGAAGGGTAGATTTGACTAGAGACTCTGAGTCACCGCGGGCGCGCCGTCCGGCTCTCGCTTTCGTCGGTGAGTGTGAGTGTGTGAGTGCGGGCGCGCGAGAGAGAGTCGCGGATCGCGAAGGGGAAGAAACGGTGGAAGTGGCGATACGCAATCTAAAGTGAATGATGCGAGGACCGCAAAACGGAGCGCGGCGACCGTCAACTCTCGTTTACTACGAACTCTGCCCTCTCAGCGGAAAAAATATACGGATGAGAGGTGTATCGCATCGTCTTCGGCACGTGTGCTTGTAAAAAAGCATCAGCGTCAACCGTCAGACGATGTGTCGGAGAGCAACGAGAGCGGCCGTCAGCGCCCGCCGAGTACGGCCGGCGTGCGATTTTTCGCAAACGAGTTTGAGTCAGCGCTACATCGATGGTTCCACCGTATCTCGAACGGTTGAATCATGCGAACAAGCAAGAACGACTCGGCGCCGGTAAGATACGCTCGGTAAAGGCCATGGCACAGGAAGGGAGTGTGTGTGCGTGCGTGCGTGGGGCTGTGTGTGACCTCTCAGTGACGGAAATGCCATCTCTTCTTCGGACCCTTTCGCGGCCGTCGGAAGGGTACTTTTCCATAGAGAATCTGCGTCACCGTGAAGCCTCCGCTCAATCGCTACAGTCCCGGAGTGGTGTGTAGGCAGTGACATCTCGAGTCACCGGTGCCGCGGCATGCTACGATCGTCGAGATCGTACGCAACGTAGAAAATTCAGGTGGAATTGGCGAGGAGCAACCTATGAGGGAACCAGCAGTCACTATCCGGGCCCTTGACGAAACTTAGTCTCGGGCACGTGAACCTGCGCAAGGATCTCGGATCTCCTCCACACATTCCATTGAATAGTAACGTGCATGCTTCGCCTTGAAATGATTTGGTATCTGCCTCCGAAAGCGACGAATCTGAAAGTATGGAATGTAGCGAGGCGCCGACAAGGGAGCGCGGCGACCGTCAACTCTCGTTTACTACGAACTCTGCCCTCTCAGCGGAAAAAATATACGGATGAGAGGTGTATCACATCGTCTTCGGCACGTGTGCGTATAAAGCATCAGCGTCAACCGTCAGACGATGTGTCGGAGAGCAACGAGAGCGGCCGTCGCGCCCGCCGAGTATGGCCGGCGTAATTGCAAACGAGTCTGGAGCGAGTGCTACATCGATGGTTCCCCGTCTACACGCGGTGTTGAATCATACGAACAAGCCAGACCGACTCGGCGCCGGTAAGATACGCTCGGTAAAGGCCATGGCACAGGAAGGGGTGTGCGTGCGTGGGGCTCTGTGCGAGTGTGCCATTCCCGAACGGGCTGAATCCTGGCGACCGGCGTAAATCTAAAATGTAGCCAAACCAGTGAACCTCGTGATCGGTCGATCTGCGTCACACCGTGCAGCCCGCGCTACACGTTCCGGAGTGGTGCGTAGGCAGTGACCTCTCGATATATACGACAGTCACCGGCTTGCCGCGGCATGTTAACGATCGACGATCGTTTGCAACGATGAAATTCAGATGGAATTGCCGAGGATGACGCTAACGATGGATCCAGCAGTCACTAGCCGGGCCCTTGACGAAACTTAGTCATGGGCACGTGAACCTGCCTCAACAAGGATCTCGGTCATCTCTCCACACATTCTCATATTATGAATAGTAACGTGCATGCCTCGCCTTGAAATGATTCGTTTCCGCCGACCCCCTGACCGACGAAGCGACGCTCGAGCGCGTTTTCGCTTGCGCGCTTGCGCTTCTGACGATGACGCTGAGAGAGAGAGAGAGATTGAGAGAGGAGGGTTCGATTTTTCTGACTTTTTGGTCGCGGTTTGTGTTGTTTTTTTCTTCAAGTCTGTGCACGCGCGCGCGCGCGCACCTGACGGGTGACCGTTGAGCGGTGGAGTCGAGTGTGTGTGTCGTGCGGAGTGCGGTGTGCGTGTTTGTGTGGCCGGGCGGATTGTGTGATTTGTGCGCGGCTTTGGTGCGCTTGTGCCTCGTGCAACGGCCATTGAAATTGTATCTAGGCCCGGCTAGTAATGCAGTCGGGATATGAAAGATGCAAAAAAAGTATCGAGGCCCGGCTAGTAATGCAGTCGGGATGTGAAAGATACAAAAAAGAGAGAGTATCGAGGCCCGGCTAGTAATGCAGTCGGGATGTGAAAGATACAGTATCGAGGCCCGGCTAGTAATGCAGCCGGGATATGAAAGATACATAAGAGAGAGAGTATCGAGGCCCGGCTAGTAATGCAGCCGGGATATGAAAGATACATAAGAGAGAGAGAGTATCGAGGCCCGGCTAGTAATGCAGCCGGGATATGAAAGATACTCCGGCCGAGAAAAAAAAGTTTTCAAATCCGTTTGTCCAACACGGGAAAATAGATGAAATAAAAGACCGGTCGAATGAATCCGAATCACTTTGGGCTCATAGACCGTTGAACGGTCTTGATGGAAAAAGCGTCCGCACCAACAAACGGATCGGATCGGTTGTTAGTTTCCCTTCACCGGGTTGCTCGCCGTGACACGCCAGGCGTTGTGTGCGCGACGCCGAGAGAGATGTGGGGGTGTGCGTGGTCGAGGTGGGGTTCGGGTCCGCCCTCCCCTGCTCCGATCGCGCCCGCGCGAATCCACATCTACCTGGTTGATCCTGCCAGTAGCATATGCTTGTCTCAAAGATTAAGCCATGCATGTCTAAGTACAAGCCGCTAGACGGCGAAACCGCGAATGGCTCAATAAATCAGTTATGGTTCCTTAGATCCACTCCATCCTACTTGGATAACTGTGGTAATTCTAGAGCTAATACATGCACTCGAGCCTCGACTGCGGGGTTCGCGCCCCGCAGAAGAGGTGCTTTTATTAGATCAAAACCAGTCGGGGCCGGGCTTTCGGGCTCGCGAACCGTACCAATTTTGGTGACTCTGGATAACTTCACGCCGATCGCACGGCCTTCGAGCCGGCGACGTATCTTTCAAATGTCTGCCTTATCAACTGTCGATGGTAGGTTACGCGCCTACCATGGTTGCAACGGGTAACGGGGAATCGGGGTTCGATTCCGGAGAGGGAGCCTGAGAAACGGCTACCACATCCAAGGAAGGCAGCAGGCGCGCAAATTACCCACTCCCGGCACGGGGAGGTAGTGACGAAAAATAACGATACGGGACTCTTCCGAGGCCCCGTGATTGGAATGAGTACACTTTAAATCCTTTAACGAGGAACCATTGGAGGGCAAGTCTGGTGCCAGCAGCCGCGGTAACTCCAGCTCCAATAGCGTATATTAAAGTTGTTGCGGTTAAAAAGCTCGTAGTCGGATGTCTGTCTTCGGCCGGGCGGCGCCGCTCTGAATCAAGGGTGTTTTGCGTTTCACGCTCTGGGAGCCCGGGTGTCAAAGCCCGACTCTCTTCACGGTCGGACAACATCGCCGGAGGTGTGGTCGGCGGGTCGTTGTTGTATCTGCTTCCGGCAAGTGGCGATCGGTTCATTCCAACTGCTAACTGTCGGTCGTAGTTGACTTTGATTCGCTCCACCCAGTCAATCGTTCGGGGTGCCCTTCACCGGGTGTCTCGGGCGGCCGGCAACGTTTACTTTGAACAAATTAGAGTGCTCAAAGCAGGTGTATCCCAACGCCTGAATATCGCAGCATGGAATGATGGAATAGGACCTCGGTCCGATTTTGCTGGTCTTTTTTTCTTTTGGACCCGAGGTAATGGTCAATAGAGACGGACGGGGGCATTCGTACTGCGGCGACAGAGGTGAAATTCTTGGACCGCCGCAAGACGAACAACAGCGAAGGCATTTGCCAAGAATGTTTTCCTTGATCAAGAACGAAAGTTAGAGGTTCGAAGGCGATCAGATACCGCCCTAGTTCTAACCATAAACGATGCCAACCAGCAATCCGTCGGAGTTACTCCAATGACTCGACGGGCAGCTTCCGGGAAACCAAAGTCTTTGGGTTCCGGGGGAAGTATGGTTGCAAAGCTGAAACTTAAAGGAATTGACGGAAGGGCACCACCAGGAGTGGAGCCTGCGGCTTAATTTGACTCAACACGGGAAACCTCACCAGGCCCGGACACTGGAAGGATTGACAGATTGAGAGCTCTTTCTTGATTCGGTGGGTGGTGGTGCATGGCCGTTCTTAGTTGGTGGAGCGATTTGTCTGGTTAATTCCGATAACGAACGAGACTCTAGCCTGCTAAATAGGTGACGGGTTTTATCAATTGAAACCGAAGGGAGTACGGAGGCGTCGGGATCAGGTGGCGGCGTTTCGGGTTTCGGTGGGACTGGTTCCTTTAGTGAGTGCAATCTCTCGGCTTGGTTTCGTTGCGCTTTTCGTTGGGTTGTGTACGGCCTTCACGGGTTGGTTGCTGCCTGATGACGAGTGTGGCGGGGCTTTGTTGGGAATGTCTCGCGGGGGCCGGTTCTATCGTTATTCGGGCGTCGTCATCCCCGGCGATACCTTCTGCTCTCGCGTCCGTCACGCAGTCTTCTTAGAGGGACAAGCGGCGTCCAGCCGCGTGACAGTGAGCAATAACAGGTCTGTGATGCCCTTAGATGTCCTGGGCCGCACGCGCGCTACACTGAAGGAATCAGCGTGTTTCACTCTCCCTGTCCGAAAGGACCGGGTAACCGCTGAACCTCCTTCGTGGTTGGGATTGGGGACTGCAATGATCCCCATGAACCAGGAATCCCTAGTAGGCGCGGGTCACTAGCCCGCGTCGATTACGTCCCTGCCCTTTGTACACACCGCCCGTCGCTACTACCGATTGAATGATTTAGTGAGGCCTTCGGACGGGCTTGTCGGGGTGCCGTCGAGCGGGGAGCAATCTCTGCCCGCGCGGTGCCTACCAACGGCGAGACTGAAAGATGGTCGAACTTGATCCTTTAGAGGAAGTAAAAGTCGTAACAAGGTTTCCGTAGGTGAACCTGCGGAAGGATCATAAACGAAAAACAAGAAACGTTTTGCGCGTACATGGCTTGAGTCGGTCACGAAACGATTCGAAGCTGCAAAACAAAAACCCGCCTCTTGAAAAAAAGTCTTGCGGCGTACGGCAGCCCGCGGGACCGGATGTGTATTGTGTGTGTGTGGTCGACCGTATAGTTTTCGGGGTGCCGCGCGACTTGAGTGTCCGCGATTCCTTCAATACAAAAAAGAGGAAAAAACGAGGGGCGCGAAAGTGTTTGCGCCTCTCTTACTATTCCTCTATATTCCGATCGAAGGAGGAAAAAACGAGGGGCGCGAAAGTGTTTGCGCCTCTCTTACTATTCCTCTATATTCCGATCGAAGGAGGAAAAAACGAGGGGCGCGAAAGTGTTTGCGCCTCTCTTACTATTCCTCTATATTCCGATCGAAGGAGGAAAAAACGAGGGGCGCGAAAGTGTTTGCGCCTCTCTTACTATTCCTCTATATTCCGAAGGAAAAAATCAGACACGTTTCGTGTGGGTATCAGGCGCTCTGATGCGCGGTGGTTTAAAGCGGATACGCCCTATCGAAATTGATTTTTTTCCTGCGTCGGCCTAAACACACAAAACAATAGCATCTGGTCCTTCTCGATGTCTGCGGCCGTAAGCAAATTCCTCGCCTTCGATGGTGATTGTCACATCGAGTGTCGTTCGTTGAATGGCGCAGTGTGTCGACGTTATTAGAGTGACGAATGCGGTGGCCCGCCAGGGCCGCGAGTACCGGAGGAACTCTGAGGGAGAGCTTGCGCGAATAGTCCTGTTGACTCGTCTGACGGAGATGTGCGAATTCGAATCTGGGTATCAGGCGCTCTGATGCGCGGTGGTTTAAAGCGGATACGCCCAATCGAAATTGCTTTTTTTCTCTCGTCTTCGGGTCATCGGTGAGGGACGAAAGTGCGAGACCTTTCCTTTGGAAACGTTCTTTTCGGGCGTGGATACTCGCGGTTGCGCGCGTGGTCGTCGCATAGACTTACACTCGAACACCCGACATCATGCCGTTGAGCGAGTCGATTTCTCGGCCCGTGTGCCCTTTGCCCTCTCGATCTTGGAATTTCGAAAAAAACGTAAAAAAAAAACCCAAAATTCTAGTACGAGTGTTTATCGGAACATTTTCTTTCTTTGGCTTTTTTGCCCTTTTCTTCGGCCGCGCATTCTCACTCGGGGTGCCGCGCGACTTGAGTGTCCGCGATTCCCTAAGAGGAAGAAACGAGGGTTCGCCCCTCTTACTATTCCTCTACATATCATAGGTGCGTCGTGCCGGGGTCACGGGGGTGAGGAGAAAAAGAGAGAAGAAAACGACATGTCGTTTTAAAAGTACGACCCTGAACGGTGGATCACTAGGCTCGTGGATCGATGAAGAGCGCAGCAAAGTGCGCTAATCCATGCGAACTGCAGAACACATGGAGCATCGAAATCTTGAACGTAAATGGCGGCCCAGCTTCGCGCTCGGGCCACATCTGACTGAGGGTCGGTCGAATGATGAACGAACAGAGATTTTTTCAGTCTTTCTTGTTTGTTTTCGGTCGCGGCGATGCATCTGATATTTTTGTCGGCTGACGAGTTGGTCGTCGCGGGGAATCTCTCTCCGCGCTTCCTGAAAGTCTTTCGATGGTGGTATTGGTGTGTTTTTTGCCCGGCCGGAATCGCGAGAGAGCTCCCGAATCTCGAACGTCTGGGTGCCGCGCGACTTGAGTGTCCGCGATTCCTTAAATACAAAAAAGAGGAAAAAACGAGGGGCGCGAAAGTGTTTGCGCCTCTCTTACTATTCCTCTCTATTCCGAAAGAAAAACCTTTTTAGTTTGTCGATTGAAGGCGAATACGGACGAGAAAAGTTAAACACATCTTCTCGAACGGGGTGTCGGTGCTGCGTGCGCGCGACCCGTGTCGGCTTCGACGCGAGTCGGTTTTGCGAGTTGTTGTGTCGTGCGTGTACGCCGGGCGTGTCGAAGTGTCGACCACCGCGAGTCATCGCACTTCACTTCGAACCAACTCTGAGACCGGCTCGTGAAGCTGTGCCTGTGTCGCGCGCCGCGTTGTTTCAATGCAAAAAGCCCGTGCGCCCCGTCACTTTTCCGAAAGATGTTTACACGTCTTTCGGGATAACGAGAGACTCGCTTTTTTTTTTTCTCAACGTCCGTCAAGCCGGTCGATGCCGTGATGGAAAAAAGGATCTTTTCTCTTCGCGCAAAAATTTTCATTCTGACCTCAGTTTAGATGAGACTACCCGCTGAACTTAAGCATATCAGTAAGCGGAGGAAAAGAAACTAACAAGGATTCCCCTAGTAGCGGCGAGCGAACAGGGATGAGCCCAGCACCGAACCTCGCGCCCGGTCGAGCGGGTGCCGAGGAATGTGGTGTTCGGGAGGATCGTGCGCGCCTGTCCGGTATCTATCGTCCAAGTCTCCATGAACGGGGCGAGCAACCCACAGAGGGTGTCAGGCCCGTAGACCAGACGAGCCGAGACCGTGCATCGGATCTCTTCCCAAGAGTCGGGTTGCTTGAGCGTGCAGCCCTAAGCGGGAGGTAAACTCCTTCTAAGGCTAAATATTGCCACGAGACCGATAGCGAACAAGTACCGCGAGGGAAAGTTGAAAAGAACTTTGAAGAGAGAGTTCAAGAGTGCGTGAAACCGTTCAGGGGGTTAAACGGGTGGGCCCTCGAAGGTCGAACAGATCCCCGCTCCCGGCACTTGGTTGCATGCCCTTAGTGTTGGCGGGGAGACTGTCCGGAAGGACGGCTCCGTTCGCTGTAATTCGCTCTGGATCGCAATAGCCGCGCCGAGGTCCGCTAGTGGGGGGCTTAGTAGGACTCCGCGACCGACTGGGTGTCTGTTACACGGGGCGTTCGTTAGCGAGTTTCGTGGTTAACCTTCGCGGGTGCCGCGTGGACGAGCGCGGCGTTTCTCAACAGTACCGCCCGGTCGTGACCTGTCTCCTCCCGGGAGGTGTCGTTTTTTTTTCGCCGTTCGCGCGGCGGAAGGGGGCGGCGCCGAACCTGGGAGGCCCAGAGCGGAGAGTAGAAGTCGGGTCCCACCCGACCCGTCTTGAAACACGGACCAAGGAGTCTAACATGTGCGCGAGTCGTCGAGATCGAAATTTTTTCAAACTAAACTCGCGAGGCGCAATGAAAGTGAAGCGGCCCCGATGAGGGTGCATCCGCGAGGGGTGATCCCGTCTCGAAAAGAGCGGGCGCAACCCCTGGGCGTCCGAATGCTCGCGAGATCTTCGCGCGCGCCCCCTCAAAAGGGTGCGCGTGTTGGTCGAGTCGGCCGGACGAACCAAGAGCGCACACGTTGGGACCCGAAAGATGGTGACCTATGCCTGGCCAGGACGAAGCCAGGGGAAACCCTGGTGGAGGTCCGCAGCGATTCTGACGTGCAAATCGATCGTCGGAGTTGGGTATAGGGGCGAAAGACTAATCGAACCATCTAGTAGCTGGTTCCCCCCGAAGTTTCCCTCAGGATAGCTGGTGCTCGCAAAGAGAACAAACGGAGTTTCATCCGGTAAAGCGAATGATTAGAGGCCTTGGGGTCGAAACGACCTCAACCTATTCTCAAACTTTCAATGGGTGAGAAGCCCGGCCTTTGGTCCTTGATTGAGGCCGCGGCAAATCATTGAATCTGAGCGCCCAGTGGGCCATTTTTGGTAAGCAGAACTGGCGCTGTGGGATGAACCAAACGCCCGGTTAAGGCGCCTAAACGACGCACATTTCGGATCCCACGAAAAGGAGTTGGTTGCTAAAGACAGCAGGACGGTGGCCATGGAGGTCGGAATCCGCTCAGGAGTGTGTAACAACTCACCTGCCGAAGCAACTAGCCCTTAAAATGGGAGGCGCTATAGCGTCGTGCCTATACCGGGCCGTCGGTCGGCAGAGCGAATAACGTCCGTGTCAGCTCGAAGAGAGCGACGGCGCTGAGGCCCCGACGAGTAGGGGGGTCGCGACGGTGAGCGTTGAAGGGTTGTGGGCGTGAGCCTGCCCGGAGCCGCCGTCGGTGCAGATCTTGGTGGTAGTAGCAAATACTCCAGAGGGATCCTGGAGGACTGACGCGGAGAAGGGTTTCATGTGAACAGTGGTTGGACATGAGTCAGTCGATCCTAAGCCGCAGGCGAAAGCCGACCTAGTGACGGGCGTGATGTGTGTGTGCTGTGTGCGTGTGCGCGTGCATTACTATTGCATCCGGTAAGTGGAGAGAGAGTCCGGGGGGTTGCTGGCAGTGGCGGGCTTCCCTCTTTTTTCTCTTCGCCGAAAGATGTGAAAACGTGCGCGCGCGCATCGTTTGCGTATATATACTGAACGTGAGACGCCACCCAGGTTAAGGCGAAAGGGAATCCGGTCCTGATTCCGGAACCAGGCTGCGGCTACGTCCGCGATAAAAACGACTTCAACCCTCGTAATGTCACGGTCGCGGTAACGCGACACAAACCGGAGAAGCTGCCGAGAACCCCGGGAAGAGTTTTCTTTTCTGCTTGAGGGACCGAGACCCTGGAATCCCGTCGCGGGGCGAGAGGGTTATGGATTTAGCTGTCAAAGGCTATCCCGAAGAGCGTCGCGTTTCTGCGACGTCCGTGGTCGTTCTCGGCTGGCCCTTGAAAATCCGGTGGGAGGGTTACGTTGTTGGACGTTCGCGCCTGCTCGTACCGATATCCGCATCAGGTCTCCAAGGTGAACAGCCTCTAGTCGATGGATGAATGTGGGTAAGGGAAATCGGCAAATTGGATCCGTAACTTCGGGATAAGGATTGGCTCTGAGGGTCGAGGCGGTCGGGCTGAGTTCATCAAGCGAAGCCGTCGGCGGACGTGTCAGGCCTGGGCTGAGGCGTGTTGGTGGGTTGGCTTTGTCTGGCGGGCGTCGGTTTTTCTTTCGGGGAAAGCTCGGCGTTTTCGCGGATGAGGCTTTCTCGCTTTCGCTGCCGAGGCTCGGTCCTCGGCCAGATCGCTGCCGGTGGAGCGGCTCGGCATCGTCCACCCGGGTGTTCGGCCCTCAAAAGCCGGGCGCTCGGTGTCGGATCTCGGCCGCCATCGAACGACCAACTCAGAACTGGCACGATCCAGGGGAATCCGACTGTCTAATTAAAACAAAGCATTGCGATGGCCGCAAGTCGGTGCTGACGCAATGTGATTTCTGCCCAGTGCTCTGAATGTCAAAGTGAAGAAATTCAACGAAGCGCGGGTAAACGGCGGGAGTAACTATGACTCTCTTAA
>Ga0208378_1000441_pt1 | contig 14325 bp, 20 predicted proteins | sample CryBogCBE24Aug09_FD_184556 | JGI IMG/M metagenome (GOLD analysis project Ga0208378, IMG submission 184556) | Freshwater microbial communities from Crystal Bog, Wisconsin, USA - CBE24Aug09 (SPAdes) (version 2) | ecosystem: Environmental > Aquatic > Freshwater > Lake | place: Crystal Bog...
CTCAGAAACATTTCAATATAAAGTTTCTGCACATCATAATCATAATTGGGTTTTGGTTGTTTCTTATTCTTTGACATTCTCTAATTTCTTTTTAAGTAGATGTAAATTTATCTCTCCACTGACCTTATAATGCAAAATTGTGGCAAGTGTATAAAGTCTGCCATATCGTTTTACTGCATCGGCTACGTCTTTGATATCATCTTCCCAAAGAGGCAAACTAGCACTCCAACCATTCTTAACTGCGGCTTCAATCATTTTAGCGCCTGGGCGATCCTTGTCAGGTACAACAATGATTTCACGGCCCAGTGCATTTAGTCGCATAGCTTGAGTATCGTTTGGCTCATTGTGCATTATGGCACAGCCTTCAATGGCTATGGCATCAAACTGACCTTCTACAACAATAATATACTGTCTATTATTAGTTTGTGCATCTAGATTGAATACATAACCTGGTTGTGCATCAGTCAAATACTTGGGCTTGCCTTCTGTAATTTTACGTCCAGTATACCCAACAATCTTACCATCATGATAAAATGGAATAATAACTCTGTCACTGTATCCTGGTGCTGGTGTCCACATCCAATTGTACCAGTCCAAGTCCATTCCTCGGTTGACAATGTATTCAATAATTAAACCAATGTCTTCAGCAATGTCTGGTGTATAAGCAGTGTTGATCCACTCTATGATAGACATTGTGCCGTCGGGCAATGTCTTTTCTACCAAGGTAAAGTTCAAAGGCTTTTTGATCACTGGCTGGTCATCTTTGACCTTAAGTGCAATCAAATTTAATTTGCCAATGTCTGATTCATTCATACCAACCCAATTAAATAGGCTCTTGGTATTTTTACTCAACATCTTACCTGGACTCCATCCGGCCTTAAAATTACAATTAAAGCAATGGTATTGGAATCCGCCATCTGGGTTAGTAAGTATGCCGCCGCGCTTTCTAGTGTCACGGCTACTGCCATTATGATGACAACAGACAGCATCGAAACTAGTCCACCCGCTGGGAGTAGTCTTTCGTTTTGAAGGTAGTAATGCTAAAAGTGCGTCTTGGATTTCGTTCACATTACTATGTTAGCTTCTAAATAGAATCTTGTCAAGTGAACCGAAGTAAGTAGGATTGTCGTTTGTGCTGTCGCCTGGTTTGACTCCAGGTGTATAAAGTACTCGAATGTAGGTATAGATACCGTTGAAATTCAAATAATCAATTCCGTTGTATGATGAATATGTTCTAGTTGCAATAGTTGAATATGCAACTACGCTGTCTGGTTGATTGCTCAATGTACCTTGGACAGTGACTGTACCTATGTAATTGGTCATGTAAATAGCCAAAGTTTGTAGGGCAGTAGTGTTGCTCTTATATTCTGGGTAAGCATAAATGTTTCCACTAAAATGTTCATACAAATTGGAAACAGAATTAAATCTAGGAAGAAACACACTTGCTTCCTGACTTGGTTGCAAGTTTGGATATATGTCTGAAGTTAGTACCAATGTACCGTTTGAACCGTAGTAAGTGTTGGCAAATGCCGCAACAACTGAATTGTCGCTAGGATCGATTGTGGTGATAGAATATGTATAGTTTCCATTATCCAACCCAACTGTATCCGAAGCATACAAAGATAGTTCAGCCAATCCACGTAGATTCAAAGTTGCGCCATCATCCAGTACAGTTAACGGACGAGTTAGCAATAATCGGTTATAGGTGGCATCGAACATATTAAACAAGTATGTACTTGTATTGGAAATAGGTATACGTTTTTGATCACTATTCTTAAACTGTATTTGAATAGAGTTCTTAACACCTTTCTGTATTTTTAGATCACGTTGGTACATAACTTGGTTAACTCCCGGGGTAGTTGGATCCAAATCTAGCATGACCGTGATAGAATTTGGATATAAATAGATTGGTAAACTTTGCATAACATGTATTTATTGAAACAATGATAGCGACACCTTTCCAAGAAAACCATCCCTTTATTTCATGCGTTAAATCAAACAGTATTGAATATGTCGGCATCATTATCAACTTTGACGATTATGTTGCCAGTATGTATGACATAAGTGTGATCAAAACTGATTTAGAAAAACTTAAATTTTTAGAATTAGGCGAAATTTGGTGGTGGGAGAGCAATCGTAAGATTCCAATTAATATTTTTCTAAAAAACGAAATGAATGTTTTTAGATACGCTATCAAAACATTTAACAGCAAAGACGCTGAATTAATTTTTGGACCAAGTGTAAATTTAAGTGAAATTGCTGAAAAGCGTATTAAACGTAAATCTATTCAGTTGGTTAGAGTTCCAAAAAATTAACTATACTCGTAACTAATTTTTTCAACAATTAGGTTCATTTGAACTACGATCACATGTGCATAGGCAATGGCATGTGCTTTCTTAAAGTAGTACTCGTCATTCTCCGGTTTCGTCCAGATCTCCGTCATGATCGTAGTCCAGTCTTTCCCAATCAGATAACGTTTCGCAGGGCGAATCATAGCCAAAACTGCCGCTAGTTGTTCCACGCTCTGCGGCTTCATTTCTCTCAAGATTGATCCGTGCCCGTTCACGTGAAACAGTTTTTCCGTAAAGTCGTCTTCTAATAGTAAGTCCCATAGTGGTTCAGTTTCTAACAGCCGTGTTAAATGTTCTTGGCTTTTAACACCTTCATAAACGCTGACATTCAAAAAATCAAGTTTAAAATATCCTCTGGCTTCTGCTTCTTTATAATTCAAACTTGCTGTACCAGTAAGAGGATTTACTGGAATCTGATGACAGTAAACACCAGTATTGTGCTTTCTACCATCTTCCAAAGTTGCAGGGACATGCTTGATAATATCAAGAATATCTGTCCTGTTGGCAAAGTCAATATCAATATCCGGCATGTCTAATCTCGTCGTAACTTGGTGCGTAATTTCCACGATGTTGCACAGTTATACCTGCGGCAACCATAGCAAATATTATAGCTTTTTCTGCGCTCTGTGTATATAGGTATTGGACGGCAAGTGCTGCCAAAAATGTATCACCAGCACCACATACATCGCTAACTTCAACTTTGCTGGCCGGATATACCTTGTCTTTCCATAGTACACCATCACCACCTAGGGTGACAATTAATTCTGAGTTGCTGGGCTGGCTGGTTAGTCGGCTATACTCAACTTGATTGATTTTGATTATAGCACCTTGTATTTGAGCAAGGTCTTGTTTTTTGGTATCAACAAACACAGGGCCATCAAATTTATTGATGACATCTTGAATGTGCTCATAGGTTAAGAATCCCTTGTTGTAATCACTAATAATCACAGCATCAAACATATCATACGAATATTCGCCAATAGACCCATCCCATGGTTGCACCCTAGGTTCGTCATCAACCCTAAGCATGTGTTGCCCAGAACGTTTGTCAATATATCGAGTCTTTGTAATTACTTCATCATTTGTGACAAACACTACAGCACAATTTAAATTGACTAAGTTTTTGTTTACATTATCTGCCATGCCTGGAACATCGTATGTTTCTACAATTTGAATGACAGGCACCGGAGCTTCAGGGCTTAACCGATCAATGGTACCGATATTGTATCGGTCAATACAATTATCCCCGATTAATAATATCTTGAATGGTGTTTGTGGTTGAGTGTCCTGTGTGGGCATAAAATTTTATCTCTTTACAATATTCTTTACCAATGATCGGCTTGTATCTATAATCAGCCCCCTTGACCATAATGTCAGGTTCGTAAATTTTGATCATTTCTTCTAACTGTTCGTCACTGTCGAAAATATAAACACGGGTGATACCCTTGATACATTCCAACATAAATTTCCTATCTTCTTGATTGTTGATAGGACGGCTATCGCCTTTTAATTCTTTAACTCTGCGATCACTGTCAATTGCCACAACCAGTGCCTCGCCTAATGAAGCCGCGTGTTGTAGCAGTTCTAAATGACCTCTATGCAATATATCAAATGTTCCATTAACAAATATTTTCATGTCTTGTAGTACTCGTTCAATCTGGTCAAATCTGCACAGGTATAAGTTTGATATTGTTTCTTAACATTGTCTGGCATAGGAATATATTCTATTTTAGCATTGTACTGTTCAGCAATTTCTTCTGCAACTTGTTTAAAAGATTTAGGCTTGCCAGTACCAATGTTCCATATACCTGACTCTGGCATACCAATAAATTTTCTATGAACATCAACAACAGTTTCAACAGGAACAAAATCTCTTAGATAATTTTCACTGCCTTCAAAAATTCTAATCACGCCATCATTTTTTGCCTGTTGAGTAAATTTGTGATATGGACTTGCTTGATCACCTTTGTGATCTTCATGTGGACCATAAACATTAAAATATCTAAAACCGTGACAGGGAACTTTAATTTTACCTTTGAGTCCAGTAACAAATCTTTCAAACAATAATTTACTCCATGCATAAGGACTCATAGGTTGAGGCGGAGCATCTTCACTAAAGTTTGTTCCTAAACCATAGATGCTTGCTGAACTTGAATATTGAAAGTTAACCCCAAACCGATTGCATTCTGATAGCAACCATCTACTGAAATCGTAATTTTGTTCTAACACTTTGACAACATCTGTTTCTGTGGTAGAGCTAATTGCACCTAAATGAATGCAATGTGCATGTCCTTCCAGATAAGGAAGATTGTCGCCCCATTCGTACAATGTTAGTTCGTATTCATCTTTAAGGGCATTGACCATATTTTGGCCAATAAACCCTTTATGTCCAGTAATCAAAATTTTCATTTTTGACTATCACCCTTACCAACACGGTAATTGTCTTCTACTGAGTCTGGTGTACTGACTTCGATAATTGTACCTTCTTCAACACAAATAATTTGATGTGGAAGTAGTGGTGGATTATGCCATGTGTCACCAGCACCTAATTTGTGTTCTGTTACAGATGCATTTGCAGTGTCAATAACTTTGACAACAAACTCTCCACTTAGCACAAACCAAGTTTCGTCCTTCTCTGCATGAAAGTGCATACTGAATCTTGCACCACTGTTAAAATTTAACAGTTTGCCACAGTACTTGTCGTTAGTTGCCCAGATCAATTCTGAGCCCCATCCCTTTTCTACTTTACCATTTAATTGTGTCATTTAATACCCACTTCGTCTAATATTTCTTGTACCAGCGCCACGTCGGCTGGAACTTCTTTAAATTTTCTTAACCAGTATGGAACTTCAAATGCAGGTGCAATCATCTCTAATTGATCATCGGTCATTTTCTGTACCATGTCCTTGCCGTCCACACTATTTAAGATAACCCAACAACTGATGTTACCATTTTTAATATCGTATACTGCTTTGTTTAGGCTGACATATTTGAAGTAATGTGCAAAATTTGCATTATGCTCATCGCCCCATTCCATCATCGTTTGTAATGTTCGTTGTACTGCTGACTCTACTGGTTCAGTTTTTAATGTTTCATAAAGATACTGTTCATACAAACTATCCCTGCACCAGTGGTCAAGTTTAGTGCCACTTTTAATTACATAATCCACAAACTTATCAGGGTACAGAGCATTAGTATTATTGAGAAAGCTGCCAAACTTAACGAAAGCATTGTAGTAACTCGTGTCGCAAAATTCTTCATATGTCTTTGCCTTACTGCCTTGTGCCATTGTCCAGAATCTATTAAATGCCATAAATCCTGCTTGGACACGTTTTTCATTTTTTTGTAAAACTCTTCTTTTTCGCTCACACATATGTGCCACAAGAGTTTTTTCTTTCATAAAACTTGTGTTGCAATGAGTGCATTTAAATGGTTGAGCCAAGGTATTTGCCATTTATTATTTGATATAAGTTATTCGCGTATTCTTGATGTGATTTAATTCCTGCATGACTATTATCTAATGCAAGATCTAACACTTTATATTCTAACAATTTATGATAAGGCCTGTCAACTTTAAGATACTCAGGCTCGTTATACACTAAATCAAGATCAACATGAAAATCATATTTTTGAATGGATAAGTTTTTAAGATGACTGTTTGCATGATGAATATAAATTAAAGATTTTATCATCAAGTCATGATCAGTGTGGCAACTTATCCATTTTTCAACAATATTATCAACTCCATCAACTTGCATATTGGTCATCCAAGCGCCATAACTTTGATATTGTTCTCGGTTAGGTCCTCGGATTTCTTTAGTAAATGTAGTACCTCTGCCTGGGTAGGTCCACAGTATTACCACAAGATCAGTTGGCTCGAATTTAAAATTTAAAATGTGATGTAGAATTTCTAAATTACTAGCACCTGGTTTAGATTGATTAACACATTGATAATTTAATTGTTTGGCAAGTGTATTGGGCCAAGCATACTCGCTAGGAGTTAGCCCTGGACGATTATTTGATAAATCAATGCAATCTTCTAAACCATGGCCATACGTACAAGAGCAACCGAATGTAATTAATCTAGTCATTAAAATTTGTATATCGGTAAACAGTATTCTGGATCTTCCCAGACTTTCTTTTTAAACCTAATCTCTAAACGAGTTTTACTACTGTACACTGAAGTTTGAATAAAATCTGGATCTGCAATTCCAGACACATGCAAAGATTTTCCTTTTTTACTAAAACTGCAATTAATAGTATTATATGGTAAATCTGTATGCGTAACTTTAAAACAACATATTGAGCAATCTAAGGTTTCTTTTTCTCTAATAATTCCAATTAGGTAATATTCTTTAACTGATTTTACTTTATTGATCCACCCATCAACAAATCTACTCCATAACCCTTGTTTGTCTTGTACTTCAAAAAGAATGCCAGTACCATCATCAAAATTTTGATACATGCTGGCTTCTGTGGTACCGCTTCCGCCTTCATTTTTACTAACACTTTTGACATCAATGCCTATGTCATTACCAACATTAACATCTACAATATTTTTTCCAGCACCACACCAGGTACCACCTTGTATACTATCACTAACAACATATTCCCACAGTTCCTTACCCATGCTGAGTGGGCGCCCCATTGCAATATGTTTGCGTAATGGATTAATAATTAAATCCATTTCTGTTTGAAATGTCGTAATAAAATTAGGACCCAACAATGCCAATGTATCAGTGGCAGACATTGCAGTAAGTATATAGTTACTCATACGCTTTTCGTTGTTTCTTATCAAACCCCATTTTGTCAAACAATTCAGATTTGTCTTGGTCAGTCATCATGCTGGCCCATAATTTGATATCATTTAATTTCATTGCAGGATTTAATTCAGCCAATAATTTTTCAATCTTGTTTGTTTCTTGTTTTGGTCCTGGCAAATATTCATGATATAGGGGTTCACCCCCACCTACTGATGCATATAATAACCAAAGTAATTCTTGATGGTTTTTGCTTAGATCCCAATGATTTTTATTAACTCGTTCATTAAGCCGATCAATATACCATTCATGGACATCAAAATCTCTATGATTAGTATTGCTGATATATCGCATTAATACAAACGGACTGAATTCTTTTAACTGTGCTTCAGTTAAACTATTATAAAAATCATAATTTCGATAATCAACCGCCGCAAGAAGTTTACTGAGATCTAGTTCGCGTTTCTTTTTAGGTTTTGTTGTTGCCATCTTCTTTACTTAGGTAGTATAATATTTTAGCACGTTCTAGGGCTTCTTGCAAGGCAGGGTTAGTTCTAGCCATACGTCGTATCTCACCCCATAACTTGTCTTCTAAAAGGTGATCACGCAAAGGGCGGCCATCGGATGTGCGTTTGTCATAGTCTACTTTATGTCCAGTGATTGGATCATAATCCCAGCCAATAACAAATCGGTCTTCGTGCGGGGCGCCAAATTCTCTAGCATAGGTCACGCCGTCTGCACGTTCATAAATGTATTTTGTATCTGGTTTAAGTGCGCCCATATATCACCAGCATCTGGTATAATCAACAATCTCACTCTGACGACTAATTTCTTTAACAAAATATGCACATCTAGGTTTAGGGCCAGATTCTAATGGAGTACATAGTAACTGTCCTGGACGCATTTTAGGAAAATACCATTTAACATCTTGATAAACATCTACAATATCAATTGATAAAAATTCTGGTCTAAAACTGCTTCTAGGATTAAATGTAAAAGTTTTAAATCCCCGATCATTTAAACTGGTTAACGGTAATACCTCCATATCAGGGCCTTCTGGATCTCCGACAATAGTACACCAGTCTAAGGGCATTGTTAATTCATGTTGACCAATACGTAACACCACAGCAGGTCCTGTAAAACTTTCCAAAAAGATTAATGGTATAAACATGTAATCTGGATTTTGTGGATCGCTGTTATCTAAAACAGCAAATCGCAAGTCGTCATCTATCTCATCTGGTAAATTGTTGAGATAAAAGACTTCATTTTCTAACGTTAATATTTGCATTATTGGTATTTGACCTTTTGAATAGTGAACGGATATTTCGCTTCTTTGTAGTAGCGTTTCCGTTCCGTAAGATGCCGCTTTGCGTATTTAGATGACGCCGTGAAATCCCAGATTTGAACGAAGTCTTTGTCGTCTGCTTTCCGAATACCGCGTCCAATTGATTGTATAACGCGAACAAAGCTCTTTCCGGGCTCAAGGAGAACCAGATGAAAAATCCGAGGAATATTAATACCCACAGCGGCCACACCATAAGTTGCCACAATAATCTTGTTATCCACAGTCTTAACTTCATCGTATTCTTCTTTTCTTTTTGTTGTTTTCACTTCGCCGCTAATGAATACGCTATCAGGAATTTTTTCTACCATTGCTTTGCCAGACTCAATTCGTCCAACCAAGACTAATGTATTTCCTGTTTTAGCTATCTCTTCTATTGTACTACAAATGTAAGACATACGCAAGTCGTCTGTGACAAGATATTTTAATTCTTCTGCATAAGATTTAAATTCTTTCCACTCAGCAGTTTGTACAATGTTGACGTGACATGTACTAAGCACACCTGCATCCTGCAATTCATGTGCATATACATGGTTTGTAACTTCGCCTAAACTGGCTTTGATACTTTGGAATTCGTGATCAGCTTTTGGTATAGTTCCTGTCAGTCCCCAACGAATTGGAGCCTTTGCTAAATTTCTAGTTAGCAATGTTTTCAACACTTCTGCCTTGGCCATGTGTACTTCATCGACCATAACGCATTGTACATCATCCAATAACATCTCCATTTTTGCACAGGCCACTTCGTCCCAATTTTTGCTATTTTTGTCTAAAATATTGAGACTTTGCCAAGTGCAAATTGTATGAGTTTTATCGAGGTCTTTTTGGTCACCGTAGTAAACGCCAACATCTAAACCAACGTTGACAAAATCTTCAAGTGTCTGTTCCACTAAACTTTTGTTAGGAACAATGGTTATTGTTCGACCGTATTTTTCACAAATTTTGCTCAGAGTTGCTGTGGTAATTGTTTTACCAAAACCAGTGGCAATTTCTTGTATGCTTTGCGGATGTTCAAGAAATGTGTTGATAACTTCAACTTGATCTTCACGTAACCTAATAGGTTGACCTTCAAATCTGTGTCCTTTTGGCCATGTTTTTTCACCCCAAAAATCCACCGAAATTTTGTCAAAATTTAGGTCGATAGGAGTACGTTGATCTTCCACTTCAATGTAGAAGTTTTTACTTTCCAAATATTCCAAAACTTGTGGAAGCATACTCAAGTAGGTTGTACCACCAAGACCAAAGAAACTGATAGTACCGTCCCACCGACCTAATTTATAGGCTGGTCTAAAGCGAGCAGATGGGTCTTCGTACTTGAATTTTTTAACCAAGGCTTTACGTGTATCGAGATCTAAATTTTCAATCTTGATATTAACTTCATCTTTAATAATTATTTTACAGCTCGGCAAAATTAAATCCTTGTGCTTTTATTTTAACCCCAAAATTAATGAAATTTTGGTGATTTTTTGTGTATTGTTTAAGTGAATAATGTGCCATGGCATACCCCATATTAATCACATTATTAAATCTTATTTTAGAATTAATTAATGGTTTAGGCAATTTAGTACTGACAAACACCACTTTTGTTTCTTCACAAATTGGCCCATTTATGCCCTGATTTTTAACAAAATCGTTGAATTTTTTACCGGTTTCATTAGGTAATCTGAACAAAACTGACATGTTTTTATCTTCAGTACCACTACCCTTTAAAATGTCATATATAGTTTGAATTTTTTCTAATTCAGAACCACCTGGAATAATCACTAGTGTTGGGCCACTGTATTTTACGATTTGTTTTAGGGCAAAAATATCACTTTCTGTGGGGGCAAGTTTGAACTCATCAGTGACATTTGAAGTTAAGAATTTTTTCAAGGTGCCATTGATTGGACCAACATCTAAATATTCATTTATATAGTTGTCCCACAAAGTCACGCCCATGGTACGTGCTTGGAAGATTGCTTCCAAGATATCGTCGGTGTCAATTTCTGGCATATTTTTTGGAGAATTTGCAATTTTTAGGTCTCTGTTGTCTATAACTAACATAGGTGCATATTTTTCCATGTTGTTAACAACATCCTCAACACTGTCTACGTATTTTTGAAATTCATCATCAAATGTAAAATTCACTTGCGTTGCTAAATTCATTAAAAATTTGATATTTCGTTCACTTAGGTTGAAAATCCATGATGTAGTAGGTCTATCCCACATAATTTGTGAAGATTGGTCACTTTCAGTTTTAAATTTTCTAATGGCATTGACAAGTGTTTCATTGTATGCAAACCTAACTTCAATTTTTGAGCCGTCTAAGATTTTAATGGTATGGTCGATCACACTTTTTCTGAGTGGCAACCGGAATTTTGGGGTCGTTAGGTGTGGTGATACGTCAATTTTTAGTTTGTCTGATAGAAGTTGAAAATATCGGTTAAGAATTCTTAAGGAAAGTTGACTTTGTTTTTCAGTAAGGCCCGTGCCTTGGTAAAATTGGTCAGAAAAACTGTCAATGATTGACATGTCAGCAGAATTGATGCCTCTAATTCTTGATAATTGAATGATCAAATCTTCTATATGCATAATTACACTCAAAGTGAAATATCTTCAAGCCCTGCGGCTCGTAATTTAATAATATTACTCAACTGCCACTGTTTAATGTCTAGGCCTTTAACAATACCTAACCATTGATTTCGCAACATAGCGAATTCGTTGATAATTTTTTCCATATCAACTACTTCAGCTTCACCTTCTACATATTTTTCAACTTCTTTCGCACTCAATGCACGTTGATAGTTTTCTAAATATTTTCTAAACAGTTTAGATCTTATTTTACGCAAATCAATATTAAGTGATTCGAGAATTGCTTCAATTTCTTGAAGCTGATTAAAGCGATGTTCAACTATACCGGGCAAAAGAGCAGAAGCCTTTTCTACACTACCGTAGATTTTAACTTCTGCTCTTGCTTGCTCTAACTCGTTATAAAAATGATCTAAACAATCTGGAAGGTGTGCTAGGTCTTTAGTGACTTTAGCATACCATGTCATCAATATTCCTCGTCTTCATAACCATAGTTGTCTTCGTCCTCGTCGTCATCCACTTCTTCGTCATCTAAGACAAGTTTGATGGCTTCGTCGAGGTATGGATCGAATCCGGTAATGGATTCTAAGAAACTGGTCTTAACATCTTTACCAATTAAAAAATCAATAAAATGATTAGCCGCAGTTTCTTTGTTTTTATCGGAAATATATTCCTTAAAAATGTCCCAAATTTCGATAATGCTATCTTCTTCCATTTATTCCTCGGTTTCTTCTTCAGTTACGACAGGTGCATTTACTGTTGACTCATCCCACTCCTGCATGATAGTCATCAACTTATCTTCAGTCCAACCTTTACGGAAGAACGCAGAGATTTCACCTGTTTTCTTACTTACATATTGTAGCTTATTTCCTGACTTTGTCAATACGCCCATCTTTTCAAACATATCAACCAGGCCACTTGTGGGCTTCATACCAGTACTGTAAGGAATTTGAACCTGAACTGATTCAAAAGGTTTTGCATAACGAGTTTTCATGATTTTACAGGCACTACGGATACCTAGTACATCACTAACCTTGTTACCATCTTCATCTTCTTTCAATTTCAACTTCTTCATGGCAACCACGATAGAAGATGCATAAATGAAGCCTTGTCCTCCAGAGATTTTATCGTCTGGATCGAACATATCTTGCGAAGCGTATGTGTGATTTGTACAAACCATTCCAACATTGTAACTCCCAAACATATTAACGCAGTTACGAACAAGACTTGTAAGTGCTTTAGGTTTACGACCCATATCACCTTTCATTTCGCCTGCTTCAAACTGGTTAACGTCGGTTGGAGTCAACAACATACCCAAACTATCGACTACAAACATAACCTTTGGACGTTCGTCTTCGGGCATTGCTTTGTATTCTTTCATGAATTCTGAAATGGTTTTAGCCACATCATCAATCATAGCCATGTTTAGTTTTAGAAGTTTTTCTTCGCTTGTATCAACACCAAGGTCTTTCAACCATTGCTCGTCAAGCGCATTTTCACTGTCAACAAGTACAACAAAAATACCTTGTTCTTGTGCGTGACGAATCAAATTGCCTGAGCAAATATATGATTTACCTGCACCACTTTCACCAGCAAATACTGTTACCTTACCAAGGGGAACTCCCTTAAAGAAGTCCCCTGAGATAAGATAGTTTAGGGCGTAGTTGCCTGTAGAGACCCAATCAGTTGGGTCATTGAAACCAATTCCTAAGCCATCAATACTCTTAGTGATAGACTTACGGAACTTTGAAATATCAAAGCTCTTTGACATGTCTATCTCCTAATTATTGTTGTTGACGTTTACGAATCATTGCAATGATGTCGCTTGCACGGCTACTTGCTTCACCACCTGCACTTGGTGCGGATGGAGTTGGAGCGGCTGTTGCTGTAGGAGCATCATCCCATGGTGGAGTCTCATCATCTTCTGCTACTACTGGAGCAGGAGCTGCCTGACGTGCCACTGGAGCAGGTGTTGGAGCGGCGTTATTGTTACCTTGGTTACCACCACGCATTCCGTCTGGACGAAAATATTGACCCCAACGATCCATGTCAAATGCTTCACCGTCTACTGACGCTTCGAACATTTCCTTGATAACTTTGAGTTCAACATCAGTTGGCTTCTTAGGCAAGAAGCTCTTCAAATCAAACAAACCATGCTTGGCAATTGCATCATTTTCAGCTTCGCTTAGGGCACGTTCACGACGGCTCCAATTAGAAGTTGTGTAATCTGCATAACCACCTTTGCTTGTCTTAGCAATCTTGAAATCCAAGCCACGAACATAGTCAGTTGGCAATTCTTCAATTTCACTATCCATCAAAGCATTCTTAACAATGTTAAAAATTTGGCTACTCATGATGAAGCGACGGATTGGATTTTCTGGTGTCTTATCTTCTTGTAGTTTGCTGTCAACTACAAAACCTTGGAACAAGTAAGACTTCTTTTTCCAGTACTTACGACCCATTTCTTCCAAGCTCTTGTCCTTAAACCAAGGACGGACTTCTTGTAGAATTGGGCAAGCCTCACCATACATTTCCATGCAAGGAACTTGCACAGTAACTGGTTTGCTATTTGTATCACCTTTGACACCGGCAAACGGTAACTTAATCATGTTACGTTCAATCCAGAAAAAAGTGTTGTTGGGGTCTGCGTCAGGAAGGAATCTGACTGTTGCTGTTTGTCCTTCTGCAATATTCCAATGTGCGAAAATTGCGTTGTCTCCGCCGCCGCCGGAGCCTTGTTGTTGTGAACTTGCTTGAAGTTTTGCGCGGATTTCTGCTAAAGTTGCCATAATGTTTTTCCTTAATAAATGATTTTATGTGCCATTCTTTTAAAGCCAACTGACTAAAAAAGAAAAAGTGCATACAGTTAACTATACGCACTTTTATTTATCTCCGCAACCTAAATGGCTGCTAAAATTGGTATTATTTTGCCAATCCTGAAAGCTTCAAAATATCGGCCATTTCTGGAACAATTTCTTTTGGTTTGCCATCTTTGCCCATAACATCACCATAACCCAAGTCTAAACGAGCCTTGTGATCTTCGATTCTGCGTTCTAATTCTTTCATTTTAGCAACATCGTGGTGTGCCTCTGCTTGTTGATAAAATTGAGTTAGTTTTTGTAATTGTGGACTTGCTTCATATGCCTGATTAGCCATGTGATTGTTAACACCCCAAAGTGCCGCAATAATTGCCGCGCCACCGAGTATTTTACTGCCAATGCCTTCTTCTGCGCCCATGATATTATTGCCTGGAGCGTGGCCATCTTGTGTAACATCGCCGATACCTTCTACTTTTGCCTTAACATTG
>Ga0208378_1000451_pt1 | contig 14099 bp, 14 predicted proteins | sample CryBogCBE24Aug09_FD_184556 | JGI IMG/M metagenome (GOLD analysis project Ga0208378, IMG submission 184556) | Freshwater microbial communities from Crystal Bog, Wisconsin, USA - CBE24Aug09 (SPAdes) (version 2) | ecosystem: Environmental > Aquatic > Freshwater > Lake | place: Crystal Bog...
ATCAAATGCTTCGGTTAGCGTACATACGTTTGGTGCTCAAACTATTACCGCCGGAACATTTACTTTGACAATGCCTAGCAATTCAACAAGCTCAGCTCTTTTGAGATTGTCTACAACCTAAAGGTAGATCATGGCCGGATGGGGCAGTAATACCTGGGGTACTGGTACATGGGGATTTGGAGCTTCCTCAATCACCGGTGTACCCGCTGCCGGAAATGCTGGTACGTTGTACAACGGTATTTCCATATCTTTAACCGGGGTTGGAGCTTCTGGATCTGTAGGTGCAGTTGGTGTTGCTTTGGGTGCGGTTGTAGCCAGTGGATTAACTGGAACCGTATCTCCAAACATCAGTGTTGCATTGAGTGGGGTGGGGGGAAAAGGCGCTCCTGGATCGGTAAGCCTGGGCACAAGAAATGCTCAGCTTTCTGGGGTTTCAGCTACTGGATCGGTTGGCACATTGAATCTTAGTTATTGGAGTTTAGTTAATGACAACCAGACTCCTTCGTGGCAAAATGTAGGTAATGATGAATCTCCAAACTGGACGATAGTACCTACTCAATAGGAAATGAGATGACGATCAATTACACAACACTATTAGGACTAGCTCTTCCAGTTACAGGAACTGAATCTGGAACATGGGGAGACGATGTATCTCTTGGCATTACGCAGTATATAGATATTACTGTTGCCGGTACAAACAATATTACTCAAGATTCAGATATTACACTTACCGTTACTAACGGTAGTAGTTCAGGATCTAATATCGTTGCCTCTCCCAACTCAACGACTGCACAGTATATGCAGCTCTTGTGCACTGGATCACGGACGGCAAACAGGAATATCAATGCTCCCAATTCATCCAAGATGTACGTTGTTAACAATAGTACAACTGGTGGATATAGCATTACCATTCGCGGCACAACAGGCCCGACCACTGGTGTAACCATAGCCAACGGCGAAAAAGCTTTGGTATTTTGGAGTAGCGTAGCAAGTGATTTTGTAAAGATTACATCTAGCTCCAACATTGCAAACTTAACTGGTGGCGCAAATGGATCTGTTCCATACCAATCTGGTAGTAGCACAACAACATTCTTAGCCGGTAATACAGGTACAACTCCACAGTTTTATACATCTACTGGTACAGGATCTGCGCCCCAGGCTCCAACTTTAACTAGCTCTACTGGGTCTGGTAACGTTGTTCTTGCGACAAGCCCTACCTTGGTTACCCCAGCTTTGGGTACTCCAGCATCTGGAGTTTTAACCAATGCCACAGGACTTCCGCTTTCAACTGGTGTAACTGGAACTTTGCCGGTAGCAAACGGCGGTACAGGACTTACATCTTTAACAACAAACTACATTCCTTACGGCAACGGAACAGGTGCGTTTAGTAATTCTTCTACATTTACTTATAACGGCACAACTCTTTCTACGCCCAATTATCTCAGCACTGCAACAATTAGCAATCCAGGGAACGTAGGCGCATATTCTTATGGTAGTTTGAACTACTATGACACTGGATTGTTTGGAGCGTTTACAACTACCATTAACGGATACGGATATTTAGCCGTACAAAATCAAAGTAATGGTGGTTTTGCATCTACTGATTTAGCTATTTACAATAACAATGCCGGCACAACTTATGTTAATGCAGGTATTAATAGTTCAGGCTATGGTGCTTTTAGCGGTACTGGTGGTACTGGTGGCGTATCTAGCACAACCTTAACAATTTCTGCCGCATCAAGTGGAAACTTACTTTATGGTGCTGTAGTTTCTGGTACTGGAATTTCTGGTTCGCCAACAATTTCTACTCAGTTAACTTCAACAGGAACGGCCGCAGCTTCGCCAACGGCAACTGGTACTAGCGGTACAGCGGTTATTACAGTATCTGCCAATACAGGGATTGCGATTGGTCAGTTGATCTCTGGTACTGGTATTCCATCAGGTACTTTTGTTGGTAGTTTTGGAACATCCAATCCATTGCAAATTAACTTGGTAAACGCAACTGGTTCGTCTGTTAACCTTACAACGACAGCAAGCGGTACATACAACTTCTATTTGCAGGGTGGTGTTGGAACATATACTTTAAGTTCTGCTCAAACTGTTTCTAACGGCACGGCAATTACTGCTCAAGTACCAGGCTCATTTAATCAGCCAAACTATGGCTATATCTACTCTTATAGTTCAGATATGGTCATTGGTACTTACTCTGCCAACGGCGTACATTTGAATGTAAACAATAGCGCTACAGATGCTATGTACGTTAATAGCGCAGGTTTAGTAACTATCAATAGCAATAGTGCTGGATCTGCTCTTTTAACTGTTGCAACTAGCTCTACTACAGAGGCTATGAAGGTTCCGAATATTGCTGAACCTGCAAACGTAGTAGCTGCCGCGCCAAGCTCGACAACTAACTTCTATTTGTCTTCTGGTGCTGTTCAGTATTACACAAGCAATACGGCCAATAACTGGACACTGAATTTTGCATTCTCATCTGGAACATCTTTGAATACAGCGATGTCAGTTGGCGATTCAATGTCTTGTACACTAATAGTAACAAACAGTTCAACTGCATATTATGCAAGTGCGTTTACTATTGATGGAACTTCTATTAGTCCTAAGTGGCAAGGTGGTACTGCTCCTACGAGTGGGGATGCCAGTGCAATTGACAGTTATACTTTTGTCATTATTAAAACCGCTTCTGCAACCTATACTGTGCTTGCTTCTGTAACTAAGTTTGCATAAGGATTATTGATGCCACGTTTATCTAAGATTGGAGCCGCCGCACTTGCCGCATTTGGATGGACAACTGGTGCATCTGGAGTTTCTGCTTCTTATTTAGTAGTGGCAGGAGGCGGGGGTGGCGGTGGTGCTACTTCTAGTGCAAGTAACGGTGGTTCTGGAGGGGGTGCTGGTGGTTATCAAACAGGCACAACATCATTAAATCCAACACTTTCATACACAATAATTGTAGGAGCTGGAGGAACTGCTGGCACATCTTCTGGTGGTGCGGCTGGAAAAGGAAACGACACCACATTTTCAACCATTACTTCTACTGGCGGTGGTTATGGTATTCAGTCTGGTGGTTCAGCAAATGGAGGTTCAGGAGGATCGGGCGGTGGTGCGGCAGGAGCAGGAACTGCGGGGTCTGGAAATACACCTTCAACATCTCCATCGCAAGGAAATAATGGCGGTTCTGGTGCGACTAGTGCTACTGGTGGTGGCGGTGGCGCAGGTGCGGTTGGTGGTAATGCCGCATCAAGTACTGTTGGCGGAAACGGTGGTAACGGTTCTTCATCATCAATTACAGGATCATCTGTTACATACGCAGGTGGAGGTGGAGGTGGTGGATATGCAAGCGCAGGAATTGGCGGAACTGGTGGTGGCGGTGCAGGAGGAAACACTGGTGTTTCAGGCACAGCAAACTTGGGTGGTGGTGGCGGAGGCGCTAATGGAAACATTGGAGCATCAACTGGAGGTGCTGGCGGTTCTGGCGTAGTAATCATTTCTTACCCTGCCCCACAAAAGTTTGGCGGTGGAGTTGTTACCACTTCAGGTTCTAATGTTATCCACACATTTACTACTTCAGGGACATTAACTCCTATAACATCTTTAACAGCAAACGCATTAATTGTTGCAGGTGGTGGTGGTGGCGCCTCAAATAGAGGGGCAGGTGGTGGTGGTGCAGGAGGAATGCAAACGCCTACAGGTATATCAGTAGATACAAATTCAATTTATGTTGTTACAGTTGGAGCAGGTGGAATTGGAGAAATTTTTCCTGCATATCCAACAAATGGCTCAAATTCATCTTTCAGTGCTTATTCAACTGTTTCTGTTGGTGGAGGAAGAGGTGCTTCTAATATTGAAAGTACTAACCCAAATCCATGGAATGGATATTCTGGTGGATCTGGTGGCGGTGCTGGTGGTGCTGTAGGAACTGGTGGAACCGGCGGAACAGCAACTTCTTCTCAGGGCAATGCTGGAGGAAATGTATCTGGTTCTGCAACAACAACTAATAGTGAATCAGGCGGCGGTGGAGGTGGAGCAGGTGCGCCAGGAACAAATGCAACTGCCGCTAATACAGGATATGCTGGTGGCGCTGGATTATCCTCATCAATTTCTGGTACATCAACATACTATGCAGGCGGAGGAGGTGGTGGAAGTTGGACTGCTGGCGGAGCCGGGGGGATTGGCGGTGGCGGCGCAGGATCTGCAACCACATTAACTGCAACTGCTGGAACTGTTAACACTGGTGGCGGCGGCGGCGGTGGTGGCGGAGATTCAGGATCTGGTAGTAAAGGCGGAGCAGGTGGCTCAGGTATCGTTATCATCTCCTATTCAGGTTCTCAACAAATGGCAGGAGGTACTGTTACCTTCTCAGGTGGAAATACGATCCACACATTTACAAGCTCAGGATATTTAACCCCTTTAAAACTTGCAAACAATTCTTTACGTTTTAGATCAAGTGCTTCTGCTTATTTGAATAGAACTCCTAGTGTTTCAGGAAATCAAAAAACACTTACATTGTCTGCTTGGGTAAAGAGAGGAACGCTTGGTGTAGCAACGACTTTACTAGGCACTGCCGATAGTACTAGCGCTACTTACAATATATCTATTTTAACTTTTACAAGTTCTGACACTTTGCGGTTTATTACAACCAACAATTCTGGATCTAGTACATTGCAATTTGATACTTCAGCAGTTTTTCGTGATCCTTCCGCTTGGTATCATGTTGTTTTATATATTGACACTACGCAAGCCACTAATACAAACGGTATTCGTATTTATATAAATGGTGTAAATCAAACTGGAACTTATGCCGCTTACACTCAAAATACAAATACGTTTTATAACTCAACAATAGCTCAATACATTGGCAGATATTCTTCTATATCTCCATCGTCATACTTTGACGGCTACCTCACCGAAATAAACTTTATTGACGGTCAAGCATTAACAGCATCATCATTTGGTGGATACAACTCATACGGAGTATGGCAACCTGCTGTGTATGGTGGCAGCTACGGTACTAATGGTTTCTATTTACCGTTTTATAATCCAGCTCCTTCTGGTACATCGGTATCTAGCATATCTACTTCTTACTTAGTAGTAGCCGGCGGTGCTGGTGGTGGCGGTGCAGAGCAAGGGGGTGGTGGCGCGGGCGGTATGGTTGTGGGTACAACAACTTTATCACCGACAACTAATTACGCTATTGTGGTCGGCGCAGGTGGTGCGGCTCAAGCAAGCGGTGGAAATAGTACGTTCAGCATCGTAACTGGTTATGGTGGTGGTAGCTATGCTACAAACGGCGGATCAGGTGGTGGCGGCGGTAGCACCAACGGCGCAGTTAACTGGGGTACATCAACACAGACTAGCCCAACAGGTGGTACTGGTTATGGTAACCGAGGCGGTGGTAAATCTGGTGGCGGTTCATACGCTGGCGGCGGAGGCGGTGGAGCAGGAGGCGTTGGAGGAGACTCTACTGGTTTAGGTACTGGCGGTAACGGCGGATCAGGTTTAGCCAATTCAATTACGGGTTCATCCGTTACTTACGCAGGTGGTGGTGGAGGCGCAGGTTATTACTCTGGATCGTCTGGTGGTTCAGGTGGTGGCGGTGGATCTTCTGGTGGAAGTCCTTCAAGCGTTGGAGCTGCGGGTACTGCTAACCTGGGTGGCGGAGGCGGTGCGGGTGATAACGGCGGTGGAACTGGTGGATCAGGTGTTGTTATTATTTCTTACGCTGGTAATCAAATATTCAGCGGTGGAACAATTACAACTTCAGGTGGTAACACAATCCACACATTCACATCATCAGGCACACTGACATATAACGTAGCTGCTGATTATTCGCCCAATGGTAATAACTGGAATACAAATAATATTAGTACTACAACTGGCTCAACATACGACAGTATGACAGATGTACCTACGCTGACAAGTGCTACTGCCGCGAACTATTGTGTGTTGAACCCATTAAGTGCAACTAATTCAAGTACCACTACAAATGGTAATTTAAATGGCACGTTGCCTTCTGCAACGGCAAATACAGATATTTACGGAACTATTGCTGTTAATTCAGGAAAATTTTATTGGGAAACAACTTTTGTTAGTTATTCTGCCAATAGTGCTTTTGCTATTGGTATTGCAAATAGCAATTTTAATGATATGACTTCTTCAGGAGCAATATCTTATTATTCTCCATCAGGGAATAAAGTTGTTAACGGAACTTCAAGTTCTTATGGTTCTTCATTTACAAGCAATGATGTAATAGGTGTTGCATTAGATTTAACCAATAATCAGGTTACTTTTTATAAAAACAATACTTCTCAAGGCGCTATTTCAATAACGTCTGGGTTGTCTTGGGTTCCAGGATTTGGAAATGGAACATCAACTGGCAATCAAGTGTTTAATGCTAACTTTGGTCAACAGCCATTCACCTACACCCCACCCACAGGCTTTGTTGCCCTCAACACATATAACCTATAAGGAATAGAAGATGCCAACAACATATGCAATTCCTAACGGTGCTACCGCATTTGCCGCTACTACTTATACGGCAACAGGGTCTACACCGCAAACCATAACTAATACTGTTAATGGTGTGTCATTTCAACCAGATTTAGTTTGGACAAAATCTAGAAGTGCCGTATTTAACAACGTATTAAATGACAGCGTTCGTGGGTCACAATATTATTTATATTCAAACTTGACCAATGCCGAGGTCAACGATTCCACATACTTGACTGCATTTAATTCAAATGGGTTTAGTTTGGGTGCTGGAAACTTTACAAACGGCACAACAATGATTGGGTGGCAATGGAAAGCAGGAGGAACATCATCCTCTAACACTAACGGCTCTATAACATCTACTGTAAGTGTTAATACTACCGCAGGGTTTAGTATTGTTACTTATACGGGTACAGGTGCGGCGGCAACAGTAGGTCATGGTCTTGGAGTTGCTCCAAGTTTTATGATTAATAAAGTTAGAAATTCTGGTGGCACATATGATTGGTATGTATACCATTCAAGTTTAGGAAATACATCTGTTTTGTATTTGGATTTGACAAGTGCGGCAGGTACAGGTTCTTCATTATGGAATTCAACAACTCCAACTTCATCTGTTTTTAGTCTTGGTGGCCCAAGTCAAGGCACAAATATATCTGCTTTGACATATGTGATGTACTGTTGGGCACAAATACCAGGATATAGTGCATTTGGTAGTTATACAGGTAATGGTAGTGCTACAGGGCCATTTGTGTATTTAGGATTTAGACCACGTTGGGTCATGATTAAAAGAACAGACACAACAAGCAATTGGGTTATTCTTGATACGTCACGAAACGTCTACAACCCTCAAGATTTAAATTTATATCCAAACTTGTCTGCGGCTGAAGATGATTACACCAGTACATACCCGTTTGATATGTTGTCCAATGGAATTAAATTCAGGGCAAATTATGCAAACGTAAACGCCAGCGGTGGCACATACATCTACGCTTGTTACGCAGAGAACCCATTCAAATACGCTAACGCCAGATAAGGAGAAAAAATGAGTCATTACGCAAAAGTAGAAAACGGTATCGTTACCCAAGTTATTGTTGCTGAAGAAGACTTCATCAGCACAGGTGCTTTGGGTGACCCTGCCAATTGGATTCAAACATCCTATAACACCCGTGGCGGTGTTCACTATGGTGCTGATGGACAACCTGATGGCGGTGTGGCTCTAAGGGCTAACTATGCAGGAATTGGTTACACATACGATAAGACGAATGATGTGTTCCATGCGCCCCAACCTTATCCGTCATGGACGATCAGTGCTCCTACATGGATTTGGACAGCGCCTACACCTTACCCAACAGACGGAAAAATCTACACTTGGGATGAAGCTACAAAAGCTTGGGTGGAAAAAATCTAAAGGTTAGACATTGATCCATTCACACTCATTGCAGCTGCCAGTACCGCCCTTAAGCTTGTCAAGCAAGGGTGCGAAATGTTCCGTGAGGGACAGGCAGTTGTTAAAGACGTTATCAAAACTGCCAATGAGGTCAAAGCTATTGGCAAGGAAGTTACAGGAATATTTGGATGGATTGCAAATCTCTTTGCTCCGCCAAAGGAAGAAGTAAAAGCTGCCCCGGAAATAAAGAAGAAAAAGAAACAAGCCGAGGAGTTCAATGCGCCAGCAGTATATGCAGAAATAGGAAAGCAGATCACAGCATTCTATAAAGCATATAACGCATTGAAAGATCATATTGAGGAAGAAGAGTTAAAGTCAAAGACGGTCTACGATCCAACGGGGGATCAGACTGAAAGAGCAATTCAACGGGTTCTAGCCATGTCACAGATGGAAGAGATGAGCGTAGAACTAAGGGAGTATATGGTCTACCACGTTCCGCCGGAGCTAAAAGATTTATACACCCGTGTGAACAAGATGATTGGCACAATTGCAAATGAACAAGCTATTGCTAAGCAAGCGCTATTCAGGAAAAGACGGGAGATTGAAGCACAGCAAAGAGAGCTGGCGGATAAAATCTGGTTCAGGACGGCAACGGCAATAGCAGTGGCATTTGTAGCAATATACTTCATGGGTTTAATGTGGGCAATAAATCGGATGACTCATGGAAATATGTGATCATTATTGTGATAATGGCTTTGCTCCTTGTGCTTATTCTTCCAGTGCTTGGATTTTTGTACATGGAGATTCATCAAGACAGAATACTCATGGAAGCAAACGTCAAGCGGATAGAAAAGCTTAAGAAAGAAATTGAAGCTGAAAGAGAAAAATGAGAATATGCGCTTTATTGATTTTATTGTTAGCGGGGTGCGGAGATCAGTACCGGTACTTTTGCCAAAACCCGGACAACTTCAACGCTAAGCAGTGCCAAAAGCCCCGTTGTGAGTTTGATCAGACTTGCCCAGAGTATCTTATAGCCCCAGTATTGGAGAAGAAAATTGAAGGAACTATTGTTAGCCCTCCTGTCCAACAAGTCGGAGCAGCCACGCCTCAGTGCCGATGAGATAGATGTCCGTGTACGGGCATTTGTGGTCATCATGGTAACGCTAATCTTTGCGTTCATTACCTTTGCTCTTCTCTATTCAGTTACCTTTGTAACCCAGCCGATCAAGCAAATGGCTCCTATTGATCAGGCGTATACCAAGATGCTCAATGATATTGTCCTGCTCATTGTGGGCGGTATTGGTGGCATCTTAACCAAGGGCTTGACCAACGAGGCTACAGCCATGATGAACAATGTCAAAGCTGGTAAGGATGCTTATGTAGCTCCTCCGCCTCCCCCGATTCAAAATATTACAGTAGCAGCTCCTGCCAACTGGACTCCACCGCCAGCGCCTACTTCTCCCCCTATGTTGGACGAGGCAGAGCGTGAGCGCCTAGCAAACATTAAAGCAGATTTGAGGTGATATGTTTGGACTACCTAACCCTTGGCTTATTCTTCTTCTTATTTGTTCACTTGGTGGCCTTTATAGTTATGGCCATCACCAAGGATATCAGGAGAGAGTTGCCGAGGATGAACTCGAAATCACAAGACTCAACACAGAAGCCAGAGCAAAAGAATCAGAATTAAAGGGTAAGCTAGACGTAGCAAATTCAGTTCTAAGGAAAACAAAAGATGATCTTAAAACCAAACAATCTAGTCTTAATGCTCTTGCTGACTCTGGTGGGTTGCGCCTCCCGGCCGCCAGTTGTGTATCAGCCGATTCAAGTTCCTCCACTCAACCTGGAAATACAACCAATGAATCCGAATCTGAGCGAAAGGTTGTCAAAGACCTTATCGCCATCGCAACAGACGGGGACACAGCCATCATCAGCCTCAACGCCTGTATCCAACAGTACAACAGCGTTAGGGAAATAGTTAATAAGGGTGTGAAATGAACGTAACAGCACAGCAACTTCATGCTATGGGCATTGGCCAGGAATGGGTAGAACCGCTTAATACTACCTTTGCTGCGTTTAATATTGTCACCCCGGAGGAAGCTGCTGGCTTTATCGCCCAGACTGCACATGAGAGTAATAATTACCGTGTCTTGGAAGAGAACCTACACTATAAAGCAGAATCCCTGATCCGCCTTTGGCCTACCCATTTCAACGCATCCAACGCAGCCGAGTACGCCAATAACCCACAGAAGATAGCTAACCGGGCATATGCCAATAAGGGTGGAAACCGGGATGAGGCAAGCGGGGATGGCTATCTATACCGCGGGAGAGGAGCGATCCAACTTACTCTGCACGATAATTATTGGCATTGTGGCCAAGCAATCAAGGAAGATCTGGTTAAAAAGCCTGACCTGGTGGCTACGCCTATGTACGCCATGCTATCGGCAGGATGGTTCTGGAACACGCATGGATGCAATAATTTAGCCAAAGTAAGAGACTGGGTAGCGTTGACCAAGAAGATCAATGGTGGGACAATAGGGCTAGAAGATCGCATTGCCAAAACCAATCATGCGTTGTCCGTCTTTGCATAAGAGGAAAAGCCGTGCCCTTAAAAGATATCGTAGTCCGCCCAGGAGTTAATAGAGAAAACACCAGATATGCTACTCAGCTACTCGGTGTTAATAATGCATCTGGGTATGTGACGGGATGGTACGAATCTAATCTAGTCCGTTTCCGCCAGGGTATGCCCGAGAGCATGGGCGGATGGATACCAGTTACAAATACTTCTTACCTTGGTGTATGCAGATCCCTATGGTCTTGGGTCACATTAGCGTACTTAACCTATATTGGCGTAGGAACAAACCTTAAATTCTATGTCCAGATCGGTGGTAGCTATTATGATATTACGCCTATTCGGGCGGTAGTTACACTTGGATCTAACCCATTTACCACTGTCAATGGATCGAGAGTGGTTACAGTTGCGGATAGCACAAGCGGATATTCCAATGGTGACTTCGTAACATTTAGCGGTGCAACAACAGTAAACGGCATTACTTTAAATGGACAATATCAGATTACTTGTTCAGCAATTTCTCCAACTATTTACACTGTTACTGCCGCGACTACTGCCAACGCTAGTGGTACTGGTGGTGGCTCTTCTGTGGTTGCTACTTATCAAATTAATACTGGCCCAGCCTTAACTCAATCTCAAACTGGATGGGGCGCAGGAGCATGGGGAGCGGGTTATTGGGGATTTGGCGCTACTCAAGCCGTTCCACTCCGTCTATGGTCACAAGATAATAACGGTCAGGATTTAATATTCTGCCCTATCGGCGGCCCAATCTATTATTGGTACGGTAGTAATAGCTTAACCACGCCAGCAATATCTTTGGCTACTATACCAATTACAACCCAGACTGCATCTATTACGGCTACATCTACGGCAGTTACTTTATCTGCATCTAATGCAAGCATCTATCAAGGATCAATAGTAACTGGTACGGGTATACCCTTTGGTACGACTGTAGCAACAGTAAGCGGGACTAGCCTTACCTTATCCCAGGCAGCGACAACCACAAATGGTTCTGCAACTTTATCCTTTGGTGGCACAGACTTACCTCTGAGTGCTAACTATTTACTGGTATCTGATTCAAGCCGTTTTATATTGGTGTTTGGAACAAACGATACAGCCAGTTCAGTATTTAACCCTATGCTTGTGCGTTGGTCAGACCAGGAAAGTGTAACGACTTGGACTCCTAGTTCTACCAATCAAGCCGGTTCTATTCCACTATCTCACGGCACTAAGATCATTACTGCTTTGCAGATGAACCAACAGATCCTGGTGTTTACTGATTCCTCCTTGTACGGCGGTCAGTATGTAGGAACGCCAGCGGTATGGACGTTTACTTTGGTTGGTGAGACACAATCTATTGTTAGCCCTAATGCGGTAGCCTATGCGAACGGTGCAGCCTACTGGATGGGCTTTGGTAAGTTTTATAAGTACGATGGTGCTTTAACTACGCTTAGATGTGATCTTAAGAAATACATCTTTGACAATATTAATACTGCTCAGTACGAGCAAGTCTACGCCGGCAATAACGAGCAGTTCAATGAGGTATGGTGGTTCTATACTTCCAATAACTCTACCAATGGTTATAACGATATGTATGTCGTTTATAACTATGAATTGGATGTTTGGTACTATGGATCGCTATGCCGTACAGCCTGGTTACAGAATGGCTTGTACAACTATCCCGTTGGTGCAACTGGAAACAATACGCTTGTATTCCATGAGAACGGGTATAACAATAATGAGACAGGTACTGCTACGCCGTTGAATACTTTCATTACGTCATCTGAGTTTGACGTACAAGACGGATCGGGAGCAGCTTCTTTCATTAATCGTATTTTGCCTGATTTTACTTTCTACGGATCTACTGCTACGAATCCACAAGTTACAATGAGTTTTTACCCAATGTATAACTCAGGTACAGGTGCGTATACTCCTCAGTCTGTAGGAAATATAAGCACTGGGTCGATAACGGAAACTGGATATTCAACATATTCAAACAATGGAATTGCTACGGCTACCATTGAGCAGTTTACTGGACAGGTAAATGTTCGGGTAAGGGGTAGGCAGATATTCTTTACCATAGCAAGTAATCAGTTAAATCTTTCATGGCAATCTGGTATACACAGATTTGATTGGAAGTCAGATGGTCTAAGGGGATAACATGGCATTACTACAGAATCAGAATCCACCAGCATTCCCCGTACCTCCAAAGGACTATGACCAGGCTTATATGAATAAGCTGATTAATAGCTTACGTTTATTCTTAAACCAAGTTAATGCTCAGCAAGTTATATCTTTGAACGGCGTTATATTTGACTTTACTACGTTAGCAAATCAAACCCAGTACAGCACGCTTAGACCTGGTCAAGCATATGTGGATAAACTTGCAGACGATGTATTGAAAGTAAAAGATCCATCCAACTCTTCCAATCCATCTAATTTGACATCTTCCAAAGTATTAATCTGGATGGCGCTCTAATGGCACAGTATCAAATTGTCACTCCGGCCAAATTAGGTCAGGTATCAATGACTTCTTCGGCGCAGTTGCTTTATACAACTCCTGCCAATACACGCACAATGATCAAAAACTTTGATATGTGCAATACAACATCTGGTATGTTGACGTTTAATATATATCTTGTTCCAAGTGGATCAAGCCCGTTAACAACCAATGCTATGTTTTACCAACAAACTTTAACTGGATATCAAGCGCTACAGTGGTCTGGCGTTGAAATTATGTATCCTGGTGATACGATCTGGGTACAGGCTTCTGCATCTGGAATTAATATTATTATGTCTGGCGGGGAGTGTACCTAATGCCTATTACATCTTATCCATTTATTCCATATCTCCAACAGGATTTAATATCTTCTGGTGCATATGCTCAGCGTACATATGTCAAAATCTTTGGTAAGTCTACTACGGTTGGAACCACATCTGCTTACTATGATTTATGGATGGGTAATACAACTGTTTATAAACCTCCTTCAACTGCTATTTCAATGCAAATTGTTTCTTCTAGTGCAAGTGATACATCTGGAGGATCAGGGGTTCAACAAGTAACTATAAATTATTTAGATAGCAGTTATAACCCTCAAACTATAACTGTAACCATGAACGGTACAACAACTGTATCGCTTGGTGTTAGTGTTTTGAGAGTTAATAAAATGTACGCATCTACAGTTGGATCAACAGGCTATCCAGTTGGAAATATTACTTTGCAAAACAATGCGGGTACGGTACAGTACGCTTATATTGAAGCAGGTAGAAATAGTGCTCAACAAGTTTATTTTACTGTTCCAGCAGGGAAAACTCTTTATTTAAATCAATGGTCTGTTAGTGCCGGCCCATCAGGAAATACGACAGCTAAAAACTCTATATCTCAAGTTGTTTTGCGAGCTACTGCATGGAATAGTTACACAATTACAGGAGCAAATTTAGGGGCAAATCCCACTCAAGGATTTTTAACCGCAGATGAGTGTGGAATAGTAGCTGGAACACAGAACTATGTGTTATCTGACCCTATTAAAATACCAGCTCAAACAGATGTCAAAATGTCTGTTCTTGATACTAGCGGGGTTGTAAGTACAGTTATTGGAACTTTTTTGGGATGGTATGAATGACAATGACCACCCAAGA
>Ga0208378_1000465_pt1 | contig 13927 bp, 16 predicted proteins | sample CryBogCBE24Aug09_FD_184556 | JGI IMG/M metagenome (GOLD analysis project Ga0208378, IMG submission 184556) | Freshwater microbial communities from Crystal Bog, Wisconsin, USA - CBE24Aug09 (SPAdes) (version 2) | ecosystem: Environmental > Aquatic > Freshwater > Lake | place: Crystal Bog...
TGTGTTTTGTTGAATTGCTGTGATGTAATCGTTCTTATTCACAGCACGGCCTTGTGCGGAGAATGCTTTAGGTGCTTGGAACTTGATAGACTGAATTGATTCTTTGTCTGTACCTTGTGTTGCTGGACTACCACCAGTAGTTGAAACACTTACGCTAGTGTAACTACCAATGTTATCCATCAGTACGAAACTGTTTGCAAGACCACCAGCAGAACCAGCAGTAGAGATATACGTTACAGTAACAATATTACCATCAGATAATTGTTGACCTAATACACCATCACCAAAATAGATTTGATAGTTGCCGTTAACCGCTTCTTGCAAGAAATAAACTGGATCGGTTGGTGTTAAAGCCAAATAGTTTGTTGTTGGATAAAAAACCTGATATGCACTATTTGATGATGATTGTTGAACTGATACAGTTAATGTCGTTGTATCAATATTTGGATCAGGTATTTCAAAAATATACTGTGGGTTTGATGTGGAATCTACTGTAAAGGTATATTTTGCTAATGTTCCCTGTTTTATATTGACACCAGTAAATGTTGCTGTATTGTTTACAACACCAACCGTAGAATAATCTGTGGTGACATAATTGAAGTTAACACCATTAACAGATTCTGACATGAAGTTGGTGTATTTTGGAATGCTGAATGTTGTTGTGGTCACACCATTGAATGTTACATTAATTTCAGCAACAGCACCAACAGGAGATTTTGGTACATAGTTCATCAGTTTAGCATGTGAGACAACAGAAGAACGTTGTAATGCAGAATCCAAGAACATTTCATTTGCAACCATGTTCAAGTAGTATGCATTGTATTGTGTGTTGTATGCAAGAACATCCAATAGAGTAGACAATGCCGAACCTGAAAAGTTGTAATCCTTAAAGGTATCTTGTGATTGCAAATAGTTTGTGAAGTTTTTCTTGATGTCACTAAAGTCTAAATTAGCAACTTGAATATTTGTATTAGATGCCATTATCTGGACCTCTGAAGAATTAGGTTAACTGCTGTAGGTACTGTATTGTTTCCAACATAAAATTGCAACAAGACTGAAAATGTTTCTTGGTCTGGATTTAATTGCACAACCAATTTATCAATTTGCACCCTAGGTTCATAGTTATCAATCACATTTCTTATTTCAGTCTCTAACATGTTTGCAGTCAATTCTGTCGCTGGTTCAAATAGAATTGCATCTATGTTTGAACCCAAATCAGGTTGAAATGGTCTTTCATAGAAGTTTGTCAACAATAAATTTCTGACTGATGCGATAACAGCTTGGTCATTATAACGCATAGCAACATCTCCCGTACCTGGAGTGCGGTTGAAGGTTAAATCCAAATCTGCGTAAATCTTAGGTAATGTTGCCATGTTCTATTTATCGTGCTTATGGAACATCTTGAGATGTTGTAGGTAAAGTAACAAGTGCATCCGCACCGGCCTTTGCAATAAATGGGTGAGTGTGAGTGTTGTATAGTGCACGTAGATACAGAATACTGTCGGTAACTTGACCTGGACCATCCATAACCAATGGTGCATACACTTGAACACCAGCAGTTACGTTGGTCACCGCAGTAACGCTACCGCTTGATGAAATGTCACCAGTAACATTCAAGTCACCATTGACCAACACATCGGCTTGAACTTGAACTTGATTCTTTGATGAAATGATTGCATTTCCTGTGATAGTAGAGGTCAAATCGCCTGCAACCTGTTGATTTACACTGCCATTTACACTTTCATATACATTTCCATCAACTTGCATGGTTGCATCACCTTGCACATGCAATACCGAATCACCAACAACGGTGATGTTACATTTGCCCTTGATTAGAACATTGTTATCTTGTGCAATGATTTCATAATTTGTACCAACAACCTTATGAATTTCTGTGCCATCAGACTGTACCTCAGTAAAGGTACCAGTTCTATGTTGTAGACGAACTCTTTCCGCACCAGGAGTATCATCCATCTCAAACAGGTGACCAGATTCTGTCTGTGTCAATGTATTGTATGGGTATTGTGCTTGATAATCAGACCTAGGTTCAATCCAAGCTACTAACGGTGGTAATTCTTGTGTGCTGTTACTCATAATTTAATGGAATTCTCTAGTTGGTTGACTGTTGATTTGGCGGAAGAAAGAATGCTGTTGTATAGACCACCAGTTTGACCAGGTAGATTTACTTCACTATTTATTTGTTGCACAGCAGCGGCGGGTAGACCCTCAATATAAGATACTGAAGAATTTACCTCAGCAACGGCAGCTTGAACTTCTTTAGTTGCAGTAATTGCTGCCTGTGCTTCTTGTGCATATGCTTTAAGTTTGTTTGCAATTTGTATAGGTTCTGTCTGTGCTAAGTTGCCAATACCTGTACCTGGAGCACTAAATGCAGCAATAATTGCATCTTTAGCCAAACGAATCTCTTGCACAAAATACATTGCTTGTAGTTTTGCGGCAGCCAATGATGCTTTGATTGGTGTTGTAATGTCTTGCACCGCACTTCTTGTAGAATTAGTTGCTGAGATTGCTGAGTTTGCAATTTCACCTCTAGCCAATGGTGCAATCGTTGGTTGACCTGGTGTGTATTGTTTTTGACCAGCAGGAACTTGAGGTGCTGCCGCAATTTCTGCCGCAGTTCTTGGGTCTTGGAAACCAGAATCTCCAGATGCAACCGCACCTTGAATACCCGGTAAAACACCCATCATGATAGGGAATTGTCCAGATTCACCATCAAAGAAGAAACCAACAATGTAATCACCTTCTCTTGGTGTTGAAAAGTCTTTAGAACGATTTAGTGGATACAAGGGCATACACCAAGGTAAATCGGCTGTTGGTATCAGTTGTTTGTTATCTGTGTGCCAACCAAAAATTCTAACTTGGCAACGACCCACCTCTAATGGATCCTTGCGGTTTTCAACAACACCAACCCACCAGACAAAGCCATTAAGACCTGCAAAATTGTTTACCATTTTCATTATGTAATTCCTTTCACGGTATTGTTCCACAATGAAGAACCTGTGCTAACCGCAGAGTATTGATTTGTGGTACTTTCTTTAGCCAATTCTAATATAGTTCTATATTGGTGCACGGTCAACATATGTCTTACTGCTGTAATTAAATAGTTACCAGAATAGAAATCATCTGGTTCTTTTTTATTTGGGTCTTTAGATAGTAAATTGAATTTCACTACACGACCCACCGTTAATCCAGGGTCACCTGGAACAGTTATTTTAACTCTTGTATAGTTGAGTAGAGGCAACTGTGCGGTTCTGTATGGAATATATGTTTCGGCAAAAATATCGTGTGCTACCGAACCTGGATGGCTCTTGATGTAACTTGAATCGTTTTGATTGTAGTTTGAGAACACCAACTTATAAACAGCCTGTGGTGTCTGATTCAAACCATCACCTTTTCGGTTGGTGAAATTGTTGGTGATTGGAAACTCATTCAATTTACTTGCTTTGTTTGAGTAAGAACCATAATCAAAGTTAGTTACCTTGTATCTTCTTAGCAAAGGGTCAACTGACAACAATTGGTTTGCATACACACCAGAATTGATTGCACCAAGTGAATCATATGAATCCATAATTTCATATGTCAATACATTGTAAATTTGTTGTGTGTTTGTTTGAACCCTTTGATTAATATTCTTTGGATTGAAACTGTATGCATTATACACTTGTTGTTTAAACAAAGATTGTAAAGAACGATAATTGTAACCAAACTTATCTTCATACAACAACATATCGGCACCTGGATTATTTGCAGGTCTTGCATATGTTGACATCCAATTGATTGCGTCAAATGGTTTGATGTTTGGAATTAAGAAGTCGTAAACACCATAAGTCTGCTCAATGCTTGCAATCTTATTGGTTGGAACTTGTAAGTAAGTTTTTAGAATGTCAACAACATTAGATGCAATATCTTTACTTCTATAAGACTTACTGACCTTATATTGTTCTGATAGCAACAATTCTTCAGAACAGAAGTAGAGAGAATATGTTTCTGTGTTACCATCATTTTCAGGTATTCTTTTTGCTACCTTAAACACACGGAAAATCTTGTCAACGATATTGGTGCTGTCGTCTGCTTTACCAAAAGTCATACGAATGAATTCATTACCATTCATGTGCAACTTTTCAATGTAACCTGTTGCATCAACCAACATCAAATAACCAGATGCTGTGTTATTGAAAATGTCTTCATTGTACGATAGTTCAATTAAAATATTCTTAACATCAAATGTGCTAACAGAAGTCAACAATGTTAAGTTGATTATTGTATAGTCATTTGGGTAAATTATACCCGTCTTAGTTAAACCTGGTGTATCTGCCATTATTTACTCATCAATGATTTGAATTGTTGTTCAAATTGTGGAACATAAATTGAATTGACCAAATTGATGGTTCTATTTGCTTCATTCTGTTGAATTTCATAATCATAGATTGATTGTGTTGAAGCTGAGTAAGTCTTGGTTACAAAGTTTCCATTGGGGAAGTAAACAGGAGTACCAGGATTCTGACTAATAAGAACATTAACATTTGCGTATGCTGCCGCATCAATTGTATAATTTGTTATGGTTGTATTTGATGAAGCACTTTCATATGTTGTCAACGTCAATATGTAATCTTGTATTGTGCTTTGTGTGTATGCAAAAACTTGTGTTGATGTGACATTTGCAACAGCAATGTTTAATGTGTTTGCTGTGGCTTCAGTATATTTGTCAATGATATAGTCGTTGAACAAGTTTGGACCCATTGGCCATTGCCATTGTGGGTCAATGATTTGGTTTGAATACAATACAATCCAATAGCGATATGGATCACCATAATACTTGTTAGCAATAGATTCTGGTGTATCACCATCTTGAATGTCATATGTATAGAATAACAAAGGGTTGTTCAACAAAGTGGGAACAACTTCCGACCTCAACATCAAATTTGTAAGTGCAACTTGATTGCCGTTATAGTCGGTTGAAGCAACAAGAGGAAAACTTTGAAAATATTTCATTATCTCAGTCCTTGAGGATCATTAATATTCTGAAAGCCCTTTTGTAAACGACCTCTATCAACAATTTCAAGCTCTTTGAATTGTAAATTTAAAGTTGTTTGAACTGGTGCACCATCAGTGTGTGCTGCAAAACCATTCGGTGCATAGTTCACATCAATGTTCTCCAATACACAATCCGCATATTTTGGAAGATAGAAATTTTCAGCACCTTTTATTTTGAATTGAACTTGAAACAATGCTGGAGGAATCAAATACATACTTTGGCTTGATGCGGCTGCACCGTTAGTTAATGATGGTGCAGCCCATTTCTTAAATGTATAAACGATTTCATCTATCGTTTTTGCTTCTTGCTGTGACTTTGGTGTGAATGTGAAGGATAGTTGAAAAGACCTTAGTGGAAGTCCCTTGTAGACCATTTGAACTTGTGGGTTAATTGCTAATCCTTGTCCTTGTAGTAAAACGCTACCAAGGTCTCCACCTGTTCCAAATTTTGCACCAGAGATTGCTGTTCCCAATTTGACAGCTAAACCAATTGCATTTGGGTCTGTTGAAGCAACACCTTGTGCTTGTTTTGCTTTCACACTTAAACTTCCGGCACCAGACAAAATATCTACGGCTGGATTAGCAAGTTGGTCAATTGACCTCAATGTGTTAACTGCTTCTCCTAAAGCATCCCTCAAATCAACATCACTATATGTTGCATTATAAGATGCAGCCAGTGTGTCCGGCATGTATAAGTAAATTAAAGATTGTAATTTTTTTACTGGAGGTGTAATTGATATACCTTCTTGCAGTGCTTTTGAAAAACCACCAATAACACCATTTATTTTATCTTTGTTTATGCCCGTAATATTGCTTATGCTACCAACAACATTTTGGCCAATATCAGTTGATATTGCTGCATTAATTCCATTTGCTGTACCGCCAAGTGTTAAATTTGCACCACTCGGTGAAGTTTCGTAAGATGCTGGTGCAACTTCTTTAATAGCAAATTCAACATAGTGCGTTTTTGTTGCATCAGTAGCTAGTTCTGGTGGATATTGTAATTTATTTAAACCTTGACCACCAAACAATGCGGCCAAAGGTCCGCTTGCTACTTGGCCAAGTGGACCAGGTAGCGCCACACCACCTACTGCTGTTGGAATTGAAATTATTGCCATGTTTGTCTTAAAATGAGGAATATATACTATATTTATGGCTTATTCTGGAAGATTTACACCTAAGAATCCACAAAAGTATGTGGGTGACTATAAAAACATCATTTACCGGTCTACCTGGGAATTCAGATTTATGAAAAAATTTGATGAGGAAGACTGGGTTGTTTCGTGGTCAAGTGAAGAAATTATAGTTCCTTATATATCACCTGTTGATGGTAGATGGCACCGTTATTTCGTTGATTTTGTTATAAAAGTCAAAGATAGAAACGGCAACTTAAAAACTTGGATGATAGAGGTTAAACCTAAAAAACAAACCAAACCTCCAGAAATACAATCAAGAAAAACCAAAAAATATATTACCGAAGTGGTCACTTGGAGTGTAAATGAGGCAAAATGGAAAGCAGCAAAAGAATACTGTAAAGACCGCTCTTGGGAATTTATTATTTTTACAGAGGACCAACTACCCAAGAGTGTAACTAAATAAAAGAAATGGCAACATCTAAACTAACCTCACTTGCAGAACAAAAGACGGCTCTTGGTCATAAAACTATGTCCAAAGATGCCACCGTATGGTTGCAAGGAAAGATATCTGAACTGAAAAAAGGTCAGATTTCTCAAATACCATCTACTATAAACCGTGAAAAGTTTAGACAGATGAACCAGTTTAGACTGGGAATGATGTATTGCTTCTACTATGATGCTAAAACTAAGGCAGATTTGCCATATTGGGATAGATTTCCAATGGTTTTGGTGCTAGAAAGATACAATGATGGCTTCTTGGGATTAAACATACACTATCTTCCTGTTAAATGGCGTATTGCTTTTATGAACAAGCTGATGAGATATGCACAGTTGACACCTAATGATGATATACAAAGAATGAGAATCTCATATGACATTCTGAATGCAACCAAAAAGTATGCTGAGTTTAAACCATGTTTGAAAAGATACTTGCATAGTCATATTCGTTCTAGATTGTTGATGATTCAACCTAATGAATGGGATGTTGCAACATTGCTACCAATACAACAATTTAGAGGTGCTAAGGCTGAAACAGTATGGAAAGATTCTGTTCAAGAGTGGAAAGACCACATGGCACATTTTAACCAAGAAGAATAAAAATGAATTCAAACATTTCATCGTTTTTAGGTTCATTTAAAGGTGACATAGCAAGACCAAACAGGTTTGATGTTACCATTAATGCACCCATTCCTCTATTGCCATACATTGCCACAAGTCGTAACTTGACCTTTAGATGTGAGAGTGCACAGTTACCAAGCAGAACCTTTGCAACCACCGACCAAAAGTTTGGTGCAAACCCTATTGAAAAACATGCATATCAGTCAAACTATAATGAATCTGAAATGACTTTCATTGTTTCCGATAACATGTCTGAAAAGATTTTCTTTGATGCATGGATGGAGTATATCAACCCAACCATCTCATTTGATTTCAATTATAGAAACGATTACATTTCAACACTACAAGTAAACCAATACAGTGTAGATAACAAATTGACATACTCAGTCAACCTTATTGATGCTTTTCCCGTTTCTGTTAATCAGTTAGACCTTGATTGGTCTAATGAAGGTCATCACAAACTTGCTGTTGTCTTTGCTTACAGATACTGGCAAAACAATTCTATTCAAGCACTTGGTTCCAGCCTATTGCAGGCTGGTATTTCTAGTGTTCTTAACAACACAGGTGGTTTGACAGGTTTGACAGCTAATGGAATTAATGCGATAACAAATAATTTTTAATGATTTGAGGAGATATAATGGCTTTACCAAAAATTGATACACCAATCTATGATTTGACTTTACCACTATCTAAGAAACTGATTCGTTTTAGACCTTTCTTGGTCAAAGAACAACGTAATCTTATGATGGCGATGGAATCAGACGATAAAGAAACTATTCAAAAGAACATCAAACAAGTTTTACATAACTGTACCTTGACAGAGAATGTAGACATTGATTCTTTACCTATTCTTGATATTGAATACTATTTCATTCAACTGAGGGCCCGTTCTGTTGGTGAAGTTGTTGAAAACAAATATCGTTGTGAGAACGTTGTTAACGGTGCTCCATGTGGTCATTTGATGGAAAACAAATTCAACTTGTTGGAAATCAAAGTTAACCAAAGTGATGTTAAAGATGAAATTCAATTGACCGATAAGATTAGTATTAAACTAAGTTATCCGAAGTTTTCGGTATTGAATGCTTCAGCACAAATTGAAACTGCAACTGATATGGCATTTGAAATGATTGTAAGCAGTATTGTTTACATTTTTGACGGTGAGCAATTCTACTATGCAAATGAAGTTGCAAAAGAAGAAATGGTTGAATTCATTGAATCTTTGAATACTGACCAATTTGGAAAGATTGAAGAATTCTTTGACAACCTACCTACATTGAATAAGACCCTTGAAATGGACTGTGGTAAGTGTGGTTTTCACCATACGATTGAGGTGGAAGGGTTAGAAAATTTTTTCGGGTAACATTTCGTCATGATACATTAAGAAATTATTATACGACAAACTTTGCATTGATGCAACATCACAAATACAGTTTGTCGGAACTTGAAGGTATGATACCTTGGGAGCGTGAAGTTTACGTTACTATGCTTGCTCAGTATATTGAAGAAGAAAATGAGAAGATAAAACAAAGAAACATGGAACGTAGATGAGTAACAAGTCACAATTAGATTCGGTTATTGACGAATTAAGAGCAACAACAAAGTCTCTTGAGGATCGCCGTGCCGAATTGGACAAACAAATTGTTGATATCTTAGCTAAAAAAGCTTCAATGGACCCCGAAGAAATTCTTAGGGGTTTAACCAATCGTAGAAATAGAAAATCTACCGTAAAAGAAACTACAAAACCCAAGACTTCAGTTAAACTTGGTTCTGTGAATTCTGGTTTCTATGCTGATGCTATTACTGCAAGCAAACCAAGATTGCGTAAAGGTGATTCAGCGGCAAACATTGGTTCTAAAATCTATGCAACTATACAACATGACGTAGCAGAACAAAGAATTAGAAAAGAATTGTCTAAAAACTTTGAAGAAGAAAAATGGGAAAGAGAACAACAGGAACATAAAGAGTTGTTGGATGCTATAAAGAAAGCACAACAACCAAAAATCAAAACAAAAAAAGAATTACCACCCCGTGATGAAAATGGTAGATTTGCTAAAAAAGAATCTGAAAAGCCTGCACCAGCATCGGCTCCTGCATCGGCACCGGCACCAGCTAGTGCGCCGGCACCAGCCGCAACAGAAAAATCAATACCAGTTAAAACACCTTCTGTTACAAAAATACAAACACCAATATCTTCCACCACAACAACTGCAACTTCTGTTGGCATACCTGTAGTTGCTTCTACTGCGGCAAAGGTTTTAACAGGTACTGCAATTGCAATTACAGGTGTATCAGCATTATCAATTGAAAGAGAAACTGGAAAACCCGTAAGTCAAGCTATAAAAAATGTTGGACAAATAGTAAAAAACGATCCTGAACCAGGAGTCAATTCTTACGGAATATTTGGTATAAATTCACGAGGTTCTATTCAGTCTTTTGTTAAAGATAATCCACAGTTTGAACTCACAGCAAAACCAGCAACAAAACAATTTGATGAACAATGGTCTAAAGTTTCTAAAGAAAACCCTAAAGAAATGTTGGATGCTCAACTTTCTTGGTATGAAAAACACATAGCAAAACCTTTAAAGAAAGATTTGAATAAAATTGTTCCACTAGAATTTGCAAACAATGTTAAAGTTTTGACATATCTTTCTGACAGGAGAGTTCAATATGGAAAAGTTATGGAAGCACAGGCATTATCTTATGCTTCTTCAGCAACTACACCTGAGGATTTTTTGAAAAGAATAACAGAATTTGATTTATCTCATTTAAAAGATGCCTTTAAGACATACTTAGCCAACCATCCAAATGACATAAAAGGATTAGAAAATAGAATTAGAGAAAGGGAAAAAACATCTCTTTCTGTTGTTTCGGTTGATATCAATGATTTAAACAAATCTTCAATTGACAACAAAGATTTAAAGAAAAAACAAGCAGAAACAACTGTTAGTATAGACAACACACAAACAAACATAATTGGTGGTTCAAAACAAACTCCTCAAGTAATTACAACACCAACACCATCAGAAAAACCAGTAATATTAGGTAACTAAAATGACAAATAGAATGTCTTATCAAAGAGCCCAAGGCCTTAAAAATAAAGGTCTTGGTTCACTTATTGTAGATAGAATTATATCAGGTGAAGGTGTTGGTCGCTCAATTAGAACTGCCATATCCGATAAAACAGTTGCAAAGTTTACACGCATCAAAGAGAAGTTTGACCCGCTTAATATAGCCAAGGCTCTTGGTGGCCGTTTAGGTGCATATGCTGTTGGTAGATTGACTGGTCGTAGTAATGAAGATATTTCTTATTTTACAGGCAGAAGAATCAAAGCAAGACAAGTAGAAAGTAGAATGAATCCATTGGTCACCAAAGTGTCTGAAGGTGACCGAAGAAAATTGAAAAGGGGTGATGGTCTTGCTGATGTAATGTCTAAGATTTACAACCTCATCAAAGCAAACATAGAAGAACAAAGACTACACCATGAGGTAGAACATAATCTAAACATTGACAAGGAAAAACAACGTAAGAAGTGGCATAAAGATTTGATTAATGCACTTAGTGGCTTTAACGTCAAAGTTGGTACAACCGCAAAACCAGAAAAAAGAGAAGGATTTCTTGATGATATTATAAAATTTATCACCGATGAAATTGGAAAACTTAAAGAACTTTTTGGTCCTGTATTGACATTTTTCAATGACATTAGAAAATTATTTGGTGAAGGCCTGATGAAGTCTTTTAGTATGTTAAAGAATCTATTGGAGAATCCTTTTATTAGAGGATTGTTAGGTGAAGTTGCTATTGGTGTTGCCGCTGGATATTTACTTGCTGAAGGTTTTATCAAACTTAATGAAAAGATAATGCAAGGTGTTCAAAAAGAAAATGAGAGATTGGGTGGACCTGAAGCAGCAAAAATAACAAAAGAACTTCAACAATCCGACAATAGAAACCAACTAGCAGAAATTCCTGACCAAGAATATGATAGTCCTGAATATGAGGCAAAGCAAGCCAAATTGGCCGCAGCAATTGCAAGCAAGCAAAAGAAGATAGAAGAAATAGTAAAACCTTATGGCTATGTTAAGAGTGGTGTTACACGTAGTGGTGAATACCTTTTCACAAATGCAAAAGGTGCAAAACTTCCTTCTAAGGCTTTGCAACAAGCAGGTGAAATGGCCGATTCGGGTGATATGTCTAGAAAGCTTAACATACCAAGTCCTTTAGACGTTAAACCAAGACCTAGTGATGCACTACAGGCACAGGTATGGGATAGTAGATATGGTAAGACTAATGATCCGACAACAGGTAAAGCACTAACCGCTTCTCCTGTTCCGGCTGAACCAAATTCAACTACAAAAAGAGTGCAAGATGCTATTGGTGAAAACAATAACCTGAACTTAACCAACAATAAACCTAATGTTATTAAGATAGACAATTCAAAATCTATCAATACAGGTGGTTCTTCTGGACCTGCTGTAACCATGGATGGTTCTGTCCCGGTTAGAACCGATGATCCAACCTTGCAGAATATTCAAAAGAAGAATTTGAGGATGGTATAAAAAACCCCGCACTAGGCGGGGTCTTCATCTTACTCGTCAGCTAACTTGCTGAAGTATGCCAAATCGTCATCATCATCGGTAACCAATTCAGGTTCTTCCTGAACTGGTTTCTTAGGTGCAGACTTCAATGTCTCTACTGTGGTCTTAGGCATTGGTGTATCACCATTCAAACCTAGAACCTTTTCAAGGCGAGCCTTCAAGTCATCATAAGACTTGAATTCTTTGTCTGCAACCAACTCTGCAAGAGAGTGTTCTGACTTCCAAATCTTTTCCAACTCATCGTCATCATCCAACAAAGCGGATGAAGCGGCGAATTCAGACTTGTCATAGTTCTGATAGCCAGCAACCTTAGTGATACGCAACTTGAAGTTAGCACCAGTCCACAGGTCAAATGGATTGATTGCTGTTTCATCTTCAAAAGCAGGATTCATTGCACCTGTAATCTTCTCAAAAATCTTGGCGCCGAACTTGAACAACTTAACTTGTCCTTCATTCTCGGGGTGCTTAGGATCAGAAACGATATACACGTTAGCAATGTAATTCAACTTACGTTTTTGCTTACGAACGATTTCTTTGTTGGCTTCAATGCCAGAATTCCACAACTTGTTATTGTGTTCACACACAGGACATTGTTGGTTCTTGGTAGTCAGGCAGTTATCAATCAACCAGCCACCAGGACCTTGAAAGCCGTGACCAAAAATCTTGACCCATGGCAATGCATCATCACCATCAACTGCTGGTGCAGGCAAGAAACGGATAACGGCAGAACCATTACCTGCTTTGTCTACTTCTGGTTTCCAATAGTTGTCTTTGTTGTCTGCGGCACCTGTAGAATTAAGTGCCTCAACTGCTTTGGCAAGCTTGTCTAAGTTGCCAGATTGACGTTTGAGGTTTGCAAATGAACTCATATTATTTCCTTATAAAACGGAGTATTAAAAAAATATTAACGGAATGTTAACGGATTATCCACTTTGTACATAATGAATTTGGATTATGACACAGACCGAAGCCTGTGTCAACATTTTTTGTGGTATAAATTAATAACCGGTTTTAATCTTATTTTTCAATGAAGAAATGTCTTGCTTATTAGCTTTGCCGGCTTGTGTAATTCTAGGAGATGTTCTGCTGGCCAACTTGTCTGAACCGTAAGTGTGTCCTTTGCGTGGGAAATGCATTTTGTCTGCACCGGAATCTAAATCTTTAGCAAATTTCTCACCGTGGGCTTTTTTTGCACGAGCAACAATTTTCTCAGGATCGTGTTTTCCTTCACCTTCTGGATCAGTTGCTTTACGCATTGCACTAACATAAGCTGCCTTAGGAAGTGCTTCCACCACTTGGCGAAGTTCTTCATAAACAGCAATAATTTCATGGATGTTATCTTCATCATATTGATAAGATTCTGAAATTAATTGGTCCCAATCTTCTTTGATTAGGCCAGCACGTTCTAGCCACATTTGGTGTTGGAATGATGACATTTGGTTCTCCTAAATGAGTGTATAAAACCTTATTTATCCACGCAACAATGCGTCCAAGATACTAATTGTTGTCAAGGCATCTTTGTGAAGAATACCAGTACCACCTGCTTTATTCCAATCATCAATAACAGAAGGTGTGTCATCAATGATAATGGAATTCTCATCAGCAAATTTGTACTTGAATTGTTTACCAGGTACAAAGTTTGCAGGATAGTTGATGTTGTGTTTACCAAGCCAAACTTCTTTTTGACGAGAAATTTCTGCATTGTTAATTGGTCGTGCAGTAGAAGAAAGAATCTCTACAGGAACACCACAACGATTGAGATAATTCAACAATACTGTTGCGTCAGGCATCATGTCAAGGGTTTGAAATTGTTTGGTTTGAATGAATGCACCGAACCTTGCACCAAAACGCTTACGTGCATCATCATGTGAAGGTTCACAATCATACAGTTCTCGGTATCGTTTGGTGAAGTCAGCAATTACACCATCAAGGTCCAAATAAATCTTAGTAAATTTATGCATGTTCTGTTATCACTTCTTTAAGTATGTTTTTGAATTTAACTTTGTCGTATTGTATAAAAGGTG
>Ga0208378_1000475_pt1 | contig 13733 bp, 14 predicted proteins | sample CryBogCBE24Aug09_FD_184556 | JGI IMG/M metagenome (GOLD analysis project Ga0208378, IMG submission 184556) | Freshwater microbial communities from Crystal Bog, Wisconsin, USA - CBE24Aug09 (SPAdes) (version 2) | ecosystem: Environmental > Aquatic > Freshwater > Lake | place: Crystal Bog...
GCGTTAAACTTATACGGAACAAATTTAAAGTATACAAATTATGTTTACCTTAGCGGTAATAATAATATGTTTGGTACTAACACTCAAACAGTTAATCTATATGCACTATCATCTGGTTTATCAGCAAACTACCCTGCATTAACTGGTTTAGTGCCAGCCGCAAGTTATTATGTATATAATGATAATAAGTTGCAAGTAACCTATCCTGCACCATTAACTGTCGGTTATTTTGATATTATTGTATTTAACGATGCAGGTTATACTTTACTTTCAGTTAATTCATATAACTCTAATCTTTCCGTACAACCACCATACACTCAAGGTATACAGGCTGTATTACCACCCCCACCACAGCCCACCTCAACACCTACACCTACTCCGACATTAACCCCTACCCCAACACCTGACCCGTCTCCTACCTCTACACCGACTGTAACTCCTGTACCACTTACAGCTACACCTACAGCTACACCTACACCTACAGTAACTTTAACCCCATCACCTACACCCACGATAACACTAACACCTACTCCATCACCTACTCCAACAGCTACACCTGCTCTTACAGGAACATTGCTACTTAGCGTAGTAGATGGAACTGACGGTATTGTGTTTAACAGTGTAGGGTATTTAGCAACCAGTATGGTAACGGTTAATATCAATCAACCTTACTCAATTACTGCTATAATTAGTTATGGGTACGATTTTGAACATTGGAGTCTCACACCTAATGTTGTTGTTGGTAACCCTACAAATACAACTACTACAGTTACCCTTACAGCTGCAGGGGGTCTTCAAACCATAGGTGCATTCACAGTACTACAACCTACACCGACACACAGTACTACAACCTACACCGACACCTACACCGGTACCTCCAACACCTACCCCTACACCTACGCGTACACACACCCCAACACCTACACCGACTTTAACTCGCACCCCATCCCCTACCCCGACTATTACACCAACCCCAACAGTTAACCTCAGTGTAAGTTTCAATCCAGGCAGACAGAATTACATTGAAATTAATGGTGTACAATACACAAGTAGTACGTCTATATCAGGATTGAATGTAAATCAGTCTTATCCAATATCGGTATCCTTAAAAGCAGGCCAAACGTTTAATAATTGGGGGTATTCAGGCCCTGTAACATTTGCAAGCTCGATTACTAACCCAACAACCTTCACGATAACAGGTGGTGGTCCAGCTACAATAAGTGCACTGAGCGGGCCTTAATAATTTAAAATTGGCATTTTAACAAATCCAGTATATAATAATAGCATACAGTGTAAATAATATATAAATGGCTGACAACGTACAACCTAACTTCTTCACTCGCACATTTAACAATATTGTTAATAGGTTGCCGTATACTGGTAATGCTCAAGTGATTGACAACATCAAAGAACTTAATCCTAAGTTCGAAACATTTTATAATATCAACAGTTCTGCTAAAGAACGTGTATTCAAACAAGCTGTTTCTACTCAACAGGATATGCCTGGTATGCCTTCCCTTGAAGGTATTGTTATTAATAAAGCATATCACGATTTTCTTTATGCCTTAATTGATACAGATAAACCGAAGCGTTTAGCTGATTATCGGGTTATGGCTTCTTATGCAGAAATTAGCCACGCTTTAGATGAAATCTGTGATGAAATGCTTGTCAAAGATGATAAAGGTAAGTATGTTGGCTTAACAGTAGCTGAAAGTAAGGATCCGGTTATTGCAAAAGAACTTCAAAAGAACTTTCACAATTTAGTAGAACAGTTTAACTTAGACAATAAAGGCTTTGAATATTTTAGAGCTATATTAATTGATGCTGAACTGTACTTTGAAAACGTAATACATGAAGATAAAAAGGATGCTGGTATTATAGGTGTAGTACAGATACCTACAGAGCACATTAATCCTATTTACGACAACATTCAAAATATGTTAATTAAAGGCTTCTTATTACGTAAGCCTGTTATCGATAAAGATGCTCAAAATAGAAACACATCTAAACAAGAGTTAATACCTTTAGAACGTCATCAAGTTACATATTTTCATTCTCATACTTGGAACGAACACAAAACTATTCGTTTACCATATCTTGAAGTAGCACGTAGAGCATACAAGCAATTAAGTTTAATTGAAGATAGTATTATTGTTTATCGTTTAGTAAGAGCTCCAGAACGCTTAGTATTTAAAGTAGATGTAGGTAATTTACCTGCACCTAAAGCAGAAGCTTATATTAAACGTTTAATGCAATCATATTGGTCACGTAGAACATACGATAACGATCAAGGTGGTAATGTTAATGTTTACGACCCACAATCAATGTTAGATAGTTATTGGTTTGCTAAACGTCCAGATGGTACAGGTACAGACGTTACTTCATTACCAGGTGGTGCTAACTTAGGTCAATTAGATGATTTAAATTACTTTGTTAAGAAGCTCTATAAAGCATTACGCGTACCAACAAGCCGTTTAGACCCAGAAGCAAAGTATGCTGATGGTGCTGAAATTTTACGTGAAGAGCTTAAGTTTGCACGTCTTATTATTCGTTTCCAACGTCAATTTGCTTCTACATTAAAAGAAACTTTAATTACTCATTTAAAGTTAAAAGGTCTTTGGGACCAATACAAATTAAAAGAACATGATATACATGTAGCGTTTAACCCACCTACTTATTTCCACGTAGCACGTGAAGCTCAGATACACGATTTAAAAGTTAAGTCATTAAACGATGCTATTCAAACTGAAGCTGTATCAAAATCATATGCCCTTAAGAAGTATATGAACTGGACTGATGATGAACTTAAAGTTAATCGTGAATGGATGAAAAAAGACGCTGCTTTTGCTTTTGAAGTTGCACAAATTACTAATGCTGGCCCTAATTGGCGTCAAGGCATTACAGGTGGTAGTGCACAGGGCGGTGGCGGTGGTGGTGGAGCTGGTGGTAGTGCACAGGGCGGTGGCGGTGGTGGTGGAGCTGGTGGTACGCCTCCAGCATTTGGTCCAGCACCAGGTGGCGGTGGTAGTGCATTACCTCCAGCGGGTGGTGAAGCTCCTGCAGGCGGAGGTGAGGCTGGTGGAGAAGCTCCTGCAGCTCCTGAACCAGCTGGTGGTGCTCCAAGCGCGCTTCCAGGTACTTAAACGTATAACTACTTGATAAAGAACAAGTACTACCCCATAAAAAATCCTGGAGGTTCTTGATCTTCTTGACGCGTATTGAGTAATTGATCTTCAAGATCTTTCTTTTCAGTTGTACCTTGCGTCATTAACTCACTATATTGTAGTGTACCACTACCAAATAGTTGCGTGTTTTGGAACTTACCGCGTGTATTAGCTATGTTAATCTTAACAAGCGCTTTTGCGTATTCCATTACCCAACGCTCTTTAACTAAATCTTTTATTGGTCTTTCTATTCTACAGCTTACTGTAGCCCAGTATCTGTCTTTGCCAGCCATGGCTGGATCTGGAGTAATACGTAGTACTTGGGTACGAGGATCGAATCGGAAATAAGGTTGCTGTGCAAATATCTTTTCACGCGTCTTTAACCAATCTTTTAAAATGTGCACTTTTCACGCGTCTTTAACCAATCTTTTAAAATGTGCCAAGAAATAACGTCAAACGCTTTGCTACCTAAGCTATATGCAAAGTGCATTTGCTGTGCCATTGATTGTTCAATAGTAAACAATGTATTAACACCGTTATTTGAACCCACTGAAAATGAAGTAACATCGATTACTTTTCTGTAATCATTCATATCTACATCCCATCCCGACTGAAATGTTGAACTTAAGGCAGATACTTCTGGATTTAAAGTATTATTAATGAGCGTGTCCATTCTAATACCCTGACCGTATGTGTACAGGGCACTATCAAACACAATTAATTCTTCTGTGCCTGGTGTAAACTTTGAATACAACTCTATTGCATAAGCAATAGCATCATAAGCTGCATTACAAGCAATTTCTAAATTAATTACAGGTGCACCAAGCTGAAAAAAGATACGCTCAGCAAGCATATCATAGCTCTGAATTCTACTATTTAAATTTGTAGATAAAAAGTCTGAAGGACCTACGGTGCTGGAAGGATTAGCCATATCGCTAATACTTACTTATCACTCAATAGTTTTGATAACGTATCCATTACTTCCTGTGCACTTACAAATGCATCTTTATTATAATCACATTGTTCCCATAACCAAAACTGTTTATCTCTAAGATATCTCTTGTCTTTTAACATATTAATATTACGGGTATATCCAAAGATCTTAGGGTCTGATTGACTGAATATAACAATACCTCTTTGCAGTTTATGATATGCACATAAATGCTGTAAAAAACTATCTACAGATATCCACGTATCACATTCAGTTACAAGATCTTTAATCTCAGATAGTCGAAGGTTTTGTTTAAAAACATCAACCCCGGGTAACTGTTTATCTTTAGTAGAACCAATCTGTATAACAGTAATACCAGCTTGTTTCATTAAACCAATTAAATCTTCCCAATAAGGAAAGTTTTTAGGGTTTTCTTTACCGTTACGTAATAACTGTGCAAATGGGCTTATGAGTACTTTTTTCATGATGTGTACATTGTTTTTAGTGCTTCGGATAGAGATTTTTTCCAATTACGCTGGTCCATCCATCTATATACATTACATTCTTCTTCATTAACAAAAGACGTAGCGTCACTTAAACTAACTATTTCTATATTTTCTTCTCCTTCAAATACAGCCGGGTAACAAGCACCTATAACAATCCTACATCCTTTCCACTTTTCTTTAATAGCGGGTAATATACTTCTAAAAGCATAGTGATCACCTATACCACTGTTTAACGGGAATATCTTAACGTTTGAGGGTTTTATACCCCACTTTTTAAGATAGTCATAAAATATACTTTCATCTCGTTCGAACATCTTTACTTGTTGATCGCTTCGAATACCACCAGCACCAAAGCGCATGTGCCAGGTCTTTACCCCGGTCATTACAACCAGCTTCCAACCAGCACGTCTCATTTCATACGTGAAGATTGTTTCTTCTCTATGGCCCACTTTAGATAAATTTAAGTCATAACCATGAGCACCTGCTTCTTTACGAAATAAAAATGTACTACCTTGCAAGTGGTCTACTTCAATAAAAGATTCTACTTTAGGATCACACCACTGTATGTTCATCCCCATGAATATATCTTCAATCTTATTTGAAGCTAATTTATTATTTATTTCACTTTTTGGGTCTAAGATAAGCGGACCTACAGCAGCTATTTTAGGATCAGTAATAATATAATTATAAAGCTTTTCAAGAGTGTCTGGCTCCATTATATTATCATCATCTAAACGCCATATAAACTCAGACTTTACGTCTGTTAATGCGCGTTGGTGGTTATGTATTTGACCTTTACGCTCACCCACAGTCACTTCCCAATTAATACCTCTTCTGTTGAGTAAAAATAATACATTTCTATAAATTTCATTCTCTCTTATATCTTCAAGCGTATCATTATCATCGTATATAATAAGCCTTGAGGGTCTAAGAGTTTGATTAGCTAAAGATGTTAATACTAACGGGAAAGTGTTATGGTACCTACCTTTAGTTGAAACTGTTGCTGTAACTTTATCTGTTATCATAATTTTGAAGCTTGCACATACATTGTATGTTCATTGTGTTTTTGAGTGCCATCAATTTTAAAACCACTACTAATTAATGTTTGTACAATCACAGCAGTATTTAGCATAGGTACTAAGCTTATCACTTTACCACCACTCTTTAAAACCCGGTACCACTCATCTGTATAATTGTTCAACAATGCTAATGGTATTTCATGAATTGAATTTGCTAATGCAATTTCACTTACTGAATTATCGTCAAACTCTAATTCATCCCACTTGCAAACTATATCGCTTGTCTTAACAATTGGATGTACTTTAATAAATTCTGGTAAAACATTTCTATCGTATATAGAAGTTAAGTGTAGCTTTATATCTTTTACATATCTTTTTAAATTAATTAAGCTATTTCGCTTAAAAGTTAATGAACCATAACTTTCAATATCTTCAAACGTACCCTCTGCGTAATGATAAATTGGAAAATTACCAATCACTGTTTTAGAGGACTCTTCTGATTTTTGCAAATTTGTATCATATGGAACCACCTGTAAGTTATAACCCTTAAGTTGTGCTTTTATACAAAAGTCTATATCTTCCCCACCACCCGGTGAAAATACTTCATCCAATAACCCCAATTCGTCGAACAACCTCATTGGTATCATTGCACAGAAGAAAACAACGAACCGAGTTTTAGAACAACCTCATTGGTATCATTGCACAGAAGAAAACAACGAACCGAGTTTTAGTGATTTTATCTATAATCCATAATGGCCCTGTAACGCCCATTTTAGGATCATTAATAAAGGGTAATTCTAACTGCTGTAACCAACAATCTGTAGGTTGTGGTAATAGTACGGTATCGTTATTAAGGAGGATAGCATATTCTCCTTGTGCAGCTTTAATACCTAAATTAGTAGCTTTAGTATAACCTAAACCCTCTTTACTTTCTATAAGTTTAATACTTGGGTACTTTACCGATAAATCGTTGACATACACTACTGTATCATCTACACAACCATTAGCTACTACAATAACTTCAGTATTATTTAAATCCGTATGACGTATAATGCTTTCTAAACATGGCTTCAAGAACTTATCCAAATGATTATACGTCGGTATAATAACACTATATTTCGGTTTACCCATGCTTTATATTATAATATACCATAGAAAAAGCAAGGAGTTACATAAATAAATATAAGCAACATGTTACTTAAGTTAATAACACAAAATCCAATTACAGAGGGTCTTGATTACCTGATTGAAGAGGGTAATAAAGATAAACCAGCTAATATGTATATTACTGGTACTTATATGGTAGCTGGTGAAAAGAATCGTAACAATCGTATCTATGATATCAACGAGATGTCAAAAGAGGTAGATCGTTACAATAATGAATTTGTTAAGAATAATCGTGCGTTAGGAGAACTCGAACACCCACAAAGTGCTACTGTTAACAGCGAGCGTGCTTGCCATCTTATTACTGAATTACGTATGGAAGGTAATATTTGCCGTGGTAAGAGTAAAGTTTTAAGTACACCACTCGGAGAGGTTTTAAAAAGTTTAATTAGAGATGGTGTTAAGGTTGGCGTTTCTTCCAGAGCGCTTGGCGAACTTGAAGAAAAAGGCGGCGTCAATCATGTTAAAAACATGAAACTCATTACTGTGGACGTTGTTGCTGATCCTTCTGCTCCGGGCGCATTTGTTGATGGTATTTTAGAATCTAAAACTTTTATTTTAAAAGGTAACGGTTTATACGAAGAAGTATACGATACATTTGAAGGTAAATTAAAATCATTACCTAAAAAAGATGTAGATCTTTATCTAAGAGAGCAGATCATACAATTTATTAATTCTATAAAATAATATATGAACACAAAGCAAACAATAGCTAAGTTCGTTAATCATGTAGCTCGAAACGACTTTAAGAAAGCCGATCAACAGCTTGCAGCCATAGTTAATGAAAAAATTAAACAACGTATCCAAGCTGCAGATAAGAAACTTTCAACTCAGGATAAGTAAAATCCTGTTTTTTACCATCAATTTATATAAGTAATACTATCATATATGAGCCAAGACATTAATTCTCTTTTAAAAGAAGCTACTAAGGATATCATTTCAGAAGATACCTTAAAAGCAATTTCGGAAGCAATCGAAAAGAAAGCTGAAGAAAAAGTATCCCTCGCTGTTGAAGCAGCTTTAGTTAAACAAGATGATGAATATGCTTCAAAGCTTGAAGCCGTATTAGAAGCAATTGATGCTGATCATACAGAAAAACTTGACAAGATTGTAGCTCGTATTGACGAGACACATTCCGCTAAGTTTAAACATGCTTTAAACACTCTTGATGAAACTCACAGTGAGAAATTAGTAAAGCTTGTAAAACTTTATGAAAATGCTTTAAACAATGAAGCAAAGAAATTTAAAGAAACATTAGTAGAACAATTATCTAACTATATCGATCTTTATATTGACAAATCAATCCCAGCACAACAGATTCAAGAAGCTACACAAAACGCTCGTTCGCGCAAGATTGTTGAAGAGGTAAAACGTTTAGTGGGTTTAAGTGATGAATTCGTTAATGAAGGTGTTAAAGAAGCACTATTAGACGGTAAACAGCAAATTGATGAAGCTAATGCTCAAATTAAAAAGCTTGAAGAACAAGTAAAACTTATTACAGAAAAAGCTGAAAATGCTGAAAAACAATTATTCTTAGAAAAGAAATTAGAAAACTTCCCAAAAGCTAAGAAAGAATATATGGTACGTGTTCTTAGCGAAAAGAAGATGGAAACCATTAAAGAAAACTTCAATTACGTTGCAGAAATGTACGATAAGAAAGAAGAAGATGAAGTACAGGTTCTTAAAGAATCCGTACAAACAAAGACAAAGGGTGTAGACGTAACACAACCAAAAGAAGTACTTAAAGAATCCAAGTCTTATTCTTCAGCTGAAGCAGAAGCAACTGAAGGTGCAGCATATGTTGCAAAAGCTTACGTGAGTGAGTTTACAAAAAAACCTTACTGAGTTTTAGGATAAAATAATTTACAAAGCCCTGAGAAATCAGGGCTTTTTTATGTAAGTATATCTACATGTTGAAGTACTGTTATGTACTTGAGGTAATGTTAGTTTAAAAAAATATTATTAGATATGAAATCAATCAAACCTTCACAATCTTACATCAATCAGGATCGTGCAGCAAGCTTACTCAAAAAGTGGGCTCCATTGCTCGAGCACGCTGATGATGCAACTCCAGCGATCAAAGATGATCACACAAAGCTAAACACAGCTATTCTTCTTGAAAATCAAGAACAGTGGTGCATAACTGAAGCTTCCAATACTGCCGGTTACGGTGGTTCATTTGGTTCAGCAGGCTCAATGGGCTTTGGTGGTAAACCATCAAGTGACTTCTATGCTACTGGTGATGCTCGTCTACCAAAGATCCTCATTCCGATGATCCGTCGTACTTTCCCAGAATTGATCACAAACGAAATCGTTGGTGTTCAACCTATGAGTGGTCCAGTCGGTCTTGCATTCGCTTTACGTTATCGTTACGAATCAGATCCACTCGGTGCTACAAGCCCAGACGGTGGCTATGGTGCAGCTTCAAACAGCGCTAACGGTTGGACAGCAGATTCAGATGGTACAGAAACAGGCTGGAATTATTTAAATACAGCTTTCACTGGTACATCTGCTTCCTGGCTATCCGGTGGTGCTACAGCTCCTACAGGTTCTGACATTTTCCCAGTACCTGCTTTCGATCAAGGCGTTGCTAACTTATTAGCAAACTTTGAATTAAGCTCAAACATCCCTCAGATGGTTGTTGCTTTCGAAAAGACAGCAGTTGAAGCCGGTACACGTCGTTTAGCAGCTCGTTGGTCCGTTGAACTTGAGCAAGATCTCAAGAACATGAACGGTATCGACGTAGACAATGAATTAACGAACGCTATGTCGTACGAAATTCAAGCTGAAATCGACCGCGAAATGATTATCCGTATGTGCCAAGTTGCAATCAATGCAGGCTTTGGTCAAGGCTATTCAGTATGGTCACCAGTATCAGCTGATGGTCGTTGGTTAGGTGAACGTAACCGTGACTTCTATGCACGTGTTATCGTTGAAGCTAACCGCGTTGCTATCCGTAACCGTCGTGGCGCTGCAAACTTCATTGTTGCAACACCTCGCGTTTGCGCAATGTTAGAAATGCTTCCTGAGTTCCAATGGTTCCCTGTTCAAGGTAATGTCAACACTCAACCTGTTGGTATCGCTAAGGTAGGTACAGTTGGCGGACGTTTCAATGTTTACCGTGATACACGTACAGAAGCTCAGTATCAAGTAGGTACTCGTTCAAACCCATTAGAGTATGCTCTATTAGGTTACAAGGGTGCTGAATACTATGATACAGGTATTGTATACTGCCCATACATCCCAGTATTGGTACAACGTACAATCGGACCTAATGACTTCAGCCCACGTGTTGGTTTAATGACCCGTTATGGCGTTATTGACCATATCTTCGGTGCAGCATTATACTACCACTTAATTATCGTAACAGGTCTACACACATCGTTTACACCTGGTACACAAAGCGTATTCCTCTAAGAGGTCTACACTTAGTAAAAAGTGTTCTAAAAAGAACCCGCTCAGTAATGAGCGGGTTTCTTATTGCTTATTTGCAAATAAATGTAATTATTTAAAATGAAAGATACCACAATCGTAATACCAGCTTACAAACCTACGAGTTTGCTTATAGATTGTGTTAATTCTATTATTAAAAATACAGATCCGGATGTAGCGGATATATTAGTCGTGTGTAATGGTTGCGATAGAGATACAGCTAATTTTTTATTAGAAAGCAAATCTAACACAGTACGTTTTGTTTGGTATAATGAACCTATAGGCTTCACTAAAGCAGCTAATATAGGTTTGAAGTTAGCTGAAACCCCCTACATACTATTAATGAATATAGGCTTCACTAAAGCAGCCAATATAGGTTTGAAGTTAGCTGAAACCCCCTACATACTATTAATGAATACAGACGTAACTGTATTAGACTGGCCTCCAAAAAATCTTTGGTTAACTAATTTAATTGACCCCTTAAAACAAAACCCTAAAACTGCAGTTACTGGTATCTGTAACATGTATTTTAATTATGGTCTTTATATACCGTTTTTTCTTGTAGGTTTACGTAAGACTACCTTAGAACAATTTAACTACTTAGATCAAACGTTTAGCCCGGGGTATGGAGAGGATATAGACTTTTGTTTTAAAGCAGTTGCCGCTGGGTACGACTTAAACGTTATAACTAATAATACATCTGTCGATGAAGAAAAAATATATACCGCTCAGTATCCTATATATCATAAAGGTCAAGGTACATTTGGTTCGGTAGGAGAACAATTAGCTGGTAGAGGTCACGACATAGTATATCAAAGGTATTTTCAAAAATAATCATGTTAGATACAACCATAATAATTCCTGCATATAAACCCTACACTATTTTAAAGCGTTGTGTAGACTCTATTATTGCTACCACTGATTTAACTAAAGCCTGTGTTGTAGTAGTTTGTAATGGTAGTGACAGAGAGAGTGCAGATTACATTTTAAATCTTAACAACCCAGCTATCACGTTTGTTTGGTCACCAGAAGCTTTAGGCTACCCTAAAGCGACTAATATGGGCATTAAAGTAGCTACAACACCGTATGTTATTTTATTAAATTCAGATGTAGTGCTGTATAATCAACCTAAACACTGGTGGGTTGAAAAGATGATAGCACCTTTAAGAACTACACCTAATTTAGCTATTACTGGTTTAACTGAAGTATGGTTAAACGGTAGAAGTTTCTACCCGTTTGCACATGTAGCGCTTAAAAAAGAAGTAATTGAAAAATTAGGCTATATAGACGAAACATTTAGTCCAGGATACGGAGAAGATGTAGATTTTTGCTTTAAAATTACTGATGCGGGATATGATTCCCTTATAGTAGCAGAGTTGTTTCCTGATAACGAAAAAGGGATCAATTTATCTACGTTTCCCATATATCATGGCGGAAAAGAATCGTTCGGTGACGAACGTGGTACTGCTTTGCAAAAAAGAGGTTTCGAAATACTTAAACAGAGATATTTCTCTTAATGACAGTTCCACTTACGTAGAGCTAATGCTTTACGGGTAGGTTTACCGTTTGGTTTTTTCATCGGGCCTTTGACACCCTTCATACGCGCACAAAAGCTCTTACGGCGTTTAGCTGCTTTGCTGCCTGGTTTTAATTTACCTGGCTTAGTAGTAACAGCCATTGACAAGTGACTACCTGGGTGACTGTGACGGTAGCTCATTATACCTTTACGGTTAAGACCACCTGTAGGTGATTTACCAGCTTTCTTTTGCCAAGTAGGTGCATGACCTTCAACAGGAAACGATTCGGTAAATTCTCTTAACAGACTTTCATACCTTGCATCAAAGTTTTTAAATAGCATATATATATTTATGCTTTGAAGTAAATATAAACAGATGAGCAAAAAAAAGCGATTACAAAAACAGAAGTTAGCTCAACAAAGTCAAAATAATGCACCTGCTACTAAAGACAAGAGTATTTTAGTACATCAGGCCGATAAGTTAGAAAGACCGGTACAGATACGACAAAGGCCGGATTTAACAAATAAACAAAAAGAATTTCTCAAAATAGCATTAGACAATCACACTAAGATTGTATTCTTAACAGGTCCTTCTGGTAGTAGTAAAAGCTTTTTAGCCACGTTAGTAGCGCTGGAGCTTTTAAATTTAAAGAAGGTATCTGACTTAATATATATTCGCAGTATAGTAGAGAGTTCAGATAATAAAATGGGATATCTCCCGGGAGATGCTGCAGAGAAACTATCTCCATATCTTGAACCTTTAATGGAGAAGCTTGATGAACTGCTTTGTAAAGCTGATATTAATATGCTTATGAAAGAAAACCGTATTGAAGGTAAACCAACCGGATATCTTCGTGGTCTTTCGTGGAATGCTAAAGCAGTTATCATGGACGAAGCTCAAAATAGTACATTTAGAGAGCTAACTACTTTAATGACTCGTGTTGGTCAGTTTAGCAAATTGTTTATTTGCGGTGACCCTATGCAATCAGATATTAATGGTAAATCGGGATTTGAAAAAATGTGTAACGTTTTTAACGATGAAGAGAGTCGAGATAAAGGTATCCATGTCTTTACATTGACGGAAGCCGATATTGTGCGTAGTGAAATTGTAAAGTTTATTGTAAAAAAATTAGAACTTTACAATAAGAAGGGTTAACTTTTCTAACTACGTCCAGCACACAGGCGAACAAAAAATATTTTTTTATTAGAGATAAAAAAGTAAAAGCCCGTACAATACGTAAATAATATTCCCTGTACTAAAACTATGATATTCGACGAACAAATTTCTCGTAAACCTAATCACTATCCTTGGACTGAGGAATTTATCGAATCCATGCATAATGGTTTTTGGACACATAAGGAGTTTAGCTTTAAGTCAGATGTACAGCAGTTTAAAGTTAAGTTAAACGATCAAGAAAGAGAAATTATTATTCGCACTTTATCCGCTATCGGTCAAATTGAAGTTGCGGTAAAAACGTTTTGGGCTAAGCTTGGTGAAAACCTACCACACCCTTCATTACAGGATCTTGGCTATGTAATGGCTAACACTGAAGTAATTCATAATAATGCTTATGAAAGGCTATTAACTGTACTCGGCCTTGAAGATGTATTTGAAGAGAATCTCAAGTTAGAATGGATACAAGGCCGTGTAAAGTATCTTAAGAAATATACACATCGTTACTATAAAGACAAGAAAAAACAATATCTTTACGCTATTATACTCTTTACACTATTCGTAGAGAATGTATCGCTTATGAGCCAGTTCTACATTATTAACTGGTTTGCACGTAATAAGAATCTGCTTAAGGATACTGATCAACAGGTTAAATACACTCGTAACGAAGAGCATATTCATGCTCTTGTTGGTATGAAGATTATTAACACTATTAGAGAAGAACACCCAGAACTCTTTGATGAAGAGCTTACAGAAAGAATTCTTGCTGAAGCTAAAGAAGCATATGAAAGCGAAGCAAAGATTATCGATTGGATGGTTAACGGCAT
>Ga0208378_1000483_pt1 | contig 13517 bp, 18 predicted proteins | sample CryBogCBE24Aug09_FD_184556 | JGI IMG/M metagenome (GOLD analysis project Ga0208378, IMG submission 184556) | Freshwater microbial communities from Crystal Bog, Wisconsin, USA - CBE24Aug09 (SPAdes) (version 2) | ecosystem: Environmental > Aquatic > Freshwater > Lake | place: Crystal Bog...
GGGACCCTACTAAACGAAAGTCGTCTGACGCCGATTCCATAGAAGTTAAATCTTTCATTATTGACGCGCCTAAAGTAAAATTCCCTATTCAGCCAATATACAAGGTCGCATAATGGACGAAAAATTCTATAGGTATGTGCCATACGCCAAAGAGAAGGCCTATGAGGCGATTGGGTGGGAGTTTGAGTCTCCACTGCCATTGCCGCACGCCTGTTACGCCAGCCTATATGTGTGGCGGGGTGAGGGGCCGCCTATAGATCCAGTTTTTGAAATTAGCGTCTATCCATCGAAAAAGGAAAAGGCTGATGAGTAATATTTTTATACCAGCTTACTGGCCGCTATTTACAACACATGAACTGCGGCGCTTTGACTATGTTGCAAAGGGCGTCCCTAACTTTACGTCTGTGTTTAGTTACGACGCGGGCAGCGCGTCTATGCTTTATAATAATTATGATTCAAATAATATTTGGCTCAATCGATGGTATTACCAATATAGGACCGGCTTTGGGATAGCTGAGTGGCGAGACGACTACCCAAATAATAAAAAAATAGTGATGAACCCTCCAATTGGATGGGGTGAATTTACTTACGTTGGCGGCAAATATGAGAATAAGCCACAGTTTGACTTTATAAAGTGTTGGCCGCCGGCCACTGGTTCTGGTGAGCAAATTGTTTCATTTGAAGATCATTTGCCAGTAATGACAGTTAATGGCGTGGCGTATAATGACGTTATCCAGTTTTCATATTTACAGTCTTGGGGGGGCAAGCCAGCCACTGGCGCCCGATACTGGATGGCTTTGGGGATAGGCCCTATTGCTACGCAATTCCTAACACAAAGCGCGACTGAACCAACTGTAATAACCGAATCTCCCATATGGTATGCAACTGTCACGCGAGTAAACGCATGAAAGATATCCTTCAATTCTTTGGCGTGTTGTTCCTAGTCATACAATTTTGGACTTTTGTTGGATGGTTTTTTAGGAAAAAACACGAGCGACCATTTCGTCATTGGATGGATGACTCAGATGACTTATGACAGCGACATTGACGCCTATAACAATGGATATAATGACGCCATAAAAGAAGCCATTAAAATTATATGCGACTTCGATCCCTATGACCCATACATTGTTGGTAAAATGAAAATCGAAGAAAGAAAAAAGACGCTGATTTTATTGATTAAGGATTTAGAAAAATGACAAAAGAAGATAAGCAAAAAGACGATGGCAAGGTTCCATATTCTGAAGAAGAGAGGAAAGACCCTATTGCTGGATTGGAGAAAGAAATTAAGCGCCTGGGCAAAAAGATTAAGAAATTGAAGAGATCAGTTATAGGGGCAAAGAAGTGAGACTTTTAGATAAAGAAAAAATGTATGTATTAGGCCCGCTAGAATTAAGCCCTGGTCAGTTTGCGGTAGGGGAAAGGTCATATGCCGCAATAAGGGGTAACATGCCGTATTATAATGACATGCGGCAGAAGTTTTATCTTAATGGGCAAAAAGAATTTGGAGACGCAATTGGCGAGCTAGAAACACGCGCCTTAACGGCTGAAGAAGCGTTGGAAAGAATGACCAATGCTCATAAGTCTGTGAAGTTAAAAATAGAAAATTTGACCGAAGAATTTGATGCGCTGAAAAAAGAACATGCCAGCGCGTTGAAAAAACTATCTAAAAACACGAAAAAGCCAAAAGAGAAAATCGTAAAGTAAATTATATTGTAATTGATGAGGTATTGATATGACTGATAAGCCAATATACTACTACCTTGTTGACGTAATAAAACATCTTCAAAGATATGGCCACGACGCTGAGGCAAAAGTCTGCGTTAAGGCGCTGTATGATTTGGAGAGAAAAGATAAAATCATATCAGAGCTCCGAAAAGAAGTTGACGTTTGGAGGAACGAGGCATTTAAAAACTTCAATTGCGCTCAAGAAGCATAAAAACAATGCCTGACTTCTCCATGTGCACCAACCCAGACTGCCCTATGTCGTCAACGTGCCGGCGGCATGAAAATAGCGGCACAAAGCCTTCCGAGCATCAGTCCTATTTAGACTTCCATTGGTTCTTTGATGAAACAATAGGCAAAGAAAACTGCATACATTATTTTGATAGGACAGCATATGCTATTGAAGAATTGCAAAAGAAACTTGCAAAACTAGAGGTTAATCTTCTTTACATGGAAACAGCAGCTAAAAATGATGCTCATAAAATTGAGCAATTAGAACATCAACTAAAATTCGAGTGCGATACCTATCTCTGGGAACGTAAACTAATGTCAAGACGTATTGCGCTCTTACAATATTGGATGGAGCGATTGTTTAAATACGGCAGTTCGCCGGAAGCGAGACGCAATGAACTGACAATGACGACGGAAATACCCGACTCTTTGATTAGAGAGGGAGAGGATATTCTGCGCCATCTTGAGGGAATATCAGATTTGGAGAAAGTTGATGGGATTATTTGATGGGCCGCCAGTAACCGACGCACAGAGAGACCTAGTGGCAATGACAGATGCACGAACCAGAGAATGGTATTTGGAAGCAGAAATTACAATGTTGAATATGCGTATCGCTGAACTAGAGGCAGCACTAAAGCCATTTGCTGATAAGGCAACAGCTTGCGAACAAAGATACTCTGACTTCGTCCCAGAGGATGACCGCACGTTTGCTTTTACGCTTGGCGACCTACGCCAAGCCCGTAAGATATTGGGAGAGAAGGAATGAGTGATGACCTTGTGAAACGATTGCGTGGCAAAAAGTTAAACTGCACTTGTGCCGCTAAGTCAGCCAGCGAATGCTGTTGCAATACAGATTGGCCTGAGAGTTCTTGTAATGAAGCCGCTGACGTTATTGAGCTTTTACAGCGCGAACTAAAGTGTGCGACTGAATTATGGGAGCAGCAAAAGGAACTGGCTTTGGAATATTTGGCTGACATAGAAAAGGCTCATGTGCGTATTGAGGAATTGAAAGAACTATTAAGGAAAGCGAATAATGATTTTTTCAATATTGAAGCGAACGCATTTGACATGAAAAATCGCATTGCTGAACTAGAGGCAGCGTTAAAGCCGTTCGCGCTAGGAGAGACAGCAATAGAAGCCGGACATAATGCTGCATCAGACGACTATCCTTTGATGCAAGTTGTATCATGTGGCGACCTACGCCAAGCTCGTAAGGTATTGGGAGAGAAGGAATGAGTGACCGCCGCCCAACGGACAACCATCGATGTATTTGTTGTCGATGCAGATACACATCTGGTTTTGTGGCCACAATTCGCAATAGGTGCGCAAATTCCGTTAGGAGAGGGTAATGTCTGACAACCTTAACCTTGTGAAGCGTCAGCGAGAAATATCAGAAGCCTCATACAAAATGCGTGATAATATTTACCGTCCAGTAAATGAGACTGCCGACGCATTAGAGGCGAAGGACGCGGAAATAGATTATTGGAAAAACCGCACCCGCGAAGCACTAGAAACGATAAAGGACAATGTCGAACGCATTGCTGAGTTGCAACAAATAGTAGCACGAATTGTAGAACACAACGACATCGACAGCGATGTTCCTGATTATATCAGATGGGAAATGTTAGTGGCCGATGCTCGTAAAGTAATAGAAGATAATGTGGCAGATTGGGAGGCGCATTACCGCGATTTGGGAGAGAAGGAAGATAATTTTACCGAGCGGTAAATATAACAAATGCCGCATAAAGAAGTGTAAAAACTTTACCGAGCGGTAAATATGGCTCACGAAGCCACCATATGGTCCAAATATGACGCACGAAGTTTACAAAACATCAAAAACACATAATCATGCTATGCCTTTATAGATGTCACGCCCTCTGCCGTTGGGATCGTCTTAAACGACCTGCGAACTGCTCCAAGCATCATTATGGCTTCTTTTTTTGCGTCTTCATTTTTAATGTGGTCAACAAGCGCCAATAACTTTGTAAACGAAACAACTCTGGCGGCCACGCTATCAAGAGGAAACTCTTCTAAGTCCGACGTCTCAATTTCTGGGATGTCGTCGTCGTCGTATTCGCTCATATGCCCTCTCCTCAGAACGGACGCTTACGCCGCCCTTCCCTTATATATACTTCCCTCATCGGGCGTGCCGAGTATGAGTTTCCAGCGTCTAGCAACGCCGTGATTAGGATGAACACTAAGGAGCCACTGGCTGCAAGGGCTGCTACGCATACGGCCAGAGCGACTATACTCACTGGGACCTGAGACTGAGCCATTACAAAATCCTTGCTCAAGCTCTACGCTTGTGTGGAAATGGCCAACAACCACATAGTCTACCACGATCTGCTCGGCTGCATAGTCCTGTATGACACGCTGCATACCCCTAGCAATTGTGGCTACTGGCCCAACCATGCCCATTCCACCACGGCTGCCTATCCTGTCGCCATGCGTGAATAGGAAATTCCAGCCGCATATGTTGATTAACGCGTCACCCGACGCCGGGGCTGCAAATGATATCCGCTTGGTCCCTTTTGCCATGAACCAACTTTCGACGAGCCATGCGACGAGTGTGTCGTAGGAGTTAAGGACGAACCCTTTTGACTCTGGCTTACGCGTGCACCGCCCGTGATTCCCCGGAACAGAGACGACTCGAATTTCGCAGTCAAAGGATTCGATAAGCAATTCAATCCCAGATATGAGATGTGTTGCAAGTTCTCTGACAGCGGGGATAGCAAGTAGATCATTTGATTTCGCTAATTCTTCGTGGATTTCACCACTGATAAGGTCGCCCCCAAGAATAACATATATCACCCCAGGAGGAGGGCCTGACCAGTGGACAGTCCCCATTTTAACGACGTTTTGGAATAGGCGCTCCAGCCTTTTCCCGCAAATCTTTTTATCAAATGTATTCCTGCCGCCCATTTGATTTTTGTCGATTGTCTCGCCCATGTGGACGTCAGACACCATAAGAACCAAAGCCTCTTTATGCCCCTTCTTATCACCCTTGGGCGGGCTCCATGACTTAGGCTCTAGTGGTGTAGCGGCAAGACCTAAAATGCCTTCCCTAATCGCCTCTGAGCTTATACTCGTTCGTTCAGCCTTGGCCGCCCTTGTCTCAGCCATTGCCAGTTTGTCTTTAAGACGACGGACAACAATGTGGTCGGCGTCTTCTTCTTTTTGTTCTTTAAATATTTTCCAGTTTGGCTCAAGATCATATTCTTTTTTCATCTCTGCAAGTTTGCGAGCGATAACTGACCTATGAACTCCCATCTGCTTTGAAACAGTTGCCGACGCCAGTCTCTCATGGCTTTTACATTTATGGCCGTCCGGGTAGTCACCGTCCTGGAGGGCATTTTCTATCAATAATAAGATTTCTTCAGCCTCTGATCTTGATATCATAACTATTCCTTGCAATAGTAGGCCGTAACCCATATAGACGTTATTTATTATCGTTTTGTGTCAATGGGTTATGTATTTTACATTTAATATCGAAATAACTCAAGAGGATTAGAATGATCACGGCAGATCAAAAAGACAAGATAATTGAAATGTGGGAGCAAGGAATGTCTGGTTCTAAAATTGGTGATAATCTTAATCTTACGCGAAACTCCGTTATTGGTTTTGTTAATAGGCTAAAGCGCAGTGGTCATGTATTTAAGAGAGACGAAAAGGATCAACATAAGAAAAGAGTTATTGAAGAAAGGAAAATAAGAGAAGAAAAATTTGCGCAAAAAAATAAAGAGATTATTTCAACAACACCGCCAAAAAATATTCCAGTTGAAAAAATACCTGTTTTGCCGACGCGTTTGGGTGGAATTGAGCTTGTAGATTTAAAGAGAACGTCATGCAGATTTATAATCTCAGGAGAAGATCCTGTAACGAGATATTGTGGCGACGAACAAAATAGGGGTGCTTACTGCGAGTATCATTATAAAATATGCTATTATCCGGCTCGTGGAAATTTAGAAAAATTAATTTCATTTCATTCAAAATAGTTAATAGATTTCTGTTCCAATAGCTTCATACGCAAGTCTACCTAATTTGAATGAATAAATAACGATGGAGGCGATAATGAACGCCTTCATCATTTTTAATATAAATTCAAAGTGGTCTGGGTGCATCAAAGATTCACCGTTAGGTGCATCATGTATTCACTGTTAGGTGCATCATGTTTTTATGCAATAAAGGACGCCGTAATTCTTTGGTTTAGTTTCTGTCCCGCCAGTTGTTGAGGTGTTGACGGATATGCCAGTTACGGCACTGTATGTGGTGGTGTTGTATTGTAATGTTCCAGACCCGGAACCATAAGTAAATGTAGTGCCAGTTGTGCTGCCTACACTCACTAATCCGCCCCCGCCCAGAGAGTAATGAGCGTGGCCAGGGTCTGTAATTGTATGGTTATGGTTTAAATATGTGTCTGCGTTATATGTTCCAATAGCGGGTCCTGTTGCGCCAGTAGAAGCGCCAGTTGTATTAGTGCCAGTTCCTCGAAGGAATGTTCCTCTTAAATCTGGCACATTAAATGCGGCGCCAGAACCACCCCAAGTGTATCCAATAGAAAAGAATAGCGCGGGATATGCTGCGGCCGAATAAGAAGTTCCGTCACATGCAAGCCACCCACTAGGAGCTAATTGTCCACCAAATGCCTGAATCATGCCGGACGGGACGGTATTGTCTATTAAAGCTAGATTTGTTCCATCACTATAAACATTGAACAGTCCGTAACGACCTTGAAGGCTAACGATTGCGCCAGACCCGCCAGTTGTGAGTGTAATGTAATAATTGCTTGCGCCGCCGTAACAAAAATTACTTATAGCCCAAATACCGCCAACACCTGCAGGGAATACGACGTTAACATTTGTTAAAAGTGTTCCAGTAAAAGATATGATTGCACTTTGAATTTGTGCTGTTGAAAGCGTAACATTTGAACTGCTCAAACTTACGGACGCTCTACTACCAAGACAGTTATCAATAATAGTGAAGTTTGAATTTAGTGGAGAGTTCCAGCCAGTATCACCAAGAGCTGGCTCTGCAAGGTTTTTATTTGTTGTATAGGTGCTAGACATCGTTATTCCCTATATATGATTATTTGCAACTTTTAACGCAGTTGCCACGCGCTCGTCTGGTTGATTGAGTATAGCTTTTGTTTGTTTGCTAATCTTGTTTCGTGCCGCATCGACGGCGCTAATTAAAGCCTTAGCCGTCATGCCATGTTTTACAGTTCCGCCCGTAGCACGATGAATACGACCACCCTTAGCTCTATTAATTTGATCATTAGAGCTATTAAAATATGGGCGCTCCTCTTCTACAATTTCTTCTTTTTTAGGAACTGCCTTTGTTATCTCACTTGGCATCAATGCCATTGAGGGGAGCCCCCCACCAGGAGCAGTCATGCGTCCAAGGCCATAGCTGGCCGCGCCCATTGCTCTGGGAGACGAAGAAACAACATTAAGTGCTGCGGTTACGGGATCAATAGCAGGGAACGCCCCAGCGTGAGGCGTTAAAGAAAGAGCGGCACCTATTTTACCAGTTATTCCCGTTGGGACAATTGGATGTAGCAAGTGACCAGCGATCATATTCCCGATTTCTGGGTCAACTTCCTTCAGCTCATTAAGTAAACTAGCCTTGCTGCCGTCTGCCTGTTTCTGAGCCAATAACAGCTTACGCAATGTTGTATCAACAGACGCGTTTGGATTAAGTGACAACGTCGACTTTAATTGCTTTAGGGTGTCACTGGCGTCAGAATATTGACCCATCGCCGTTTGGTAATTAGGGTCATGTTCTACAATAGTATCCTTAATTGTATTGTATATTTTTGTCCCCAAAGCCTCGGCTGGACTACCTGGGTTTGCGGTTGATCGTATATCGCCTACAAGCTGTTTAAGTTTATCGACACCTTCAACGCCGTGATATGAAGTGCCTTGACGAATTGCAGCCAAATCAGTTGGCGTATTTTGCCAATCGTTAATTTCTTTTTTTAGCTTGTCGAGCATTGCCTTTGCTTCGGGGCGATAAACCCTTGACCCGTGCATGACATCTTTTTCAGCCTCAACCAATGCCTTGTTGATATTGCTATAATCTATAGGCTGCTGATTGGCCGCCCATCCTTCTTTACTTGCTAAATAGTCAGAGCGTCTTTTATCTCTTAATGCGTTGGTTGCTTCATGCGCGGCATCAACTATTTCAGATGGCTCTGCTTTACCAGTTAATTGAGCAAAGAATGGCTTGCTGCCTTCTTGACCAGCCTTAAAAGCTGTCCTCATTGTCTCTGGTGATACACCAGTTTTTATAGCAAGGGGATATGTGGCGGCTTTTTGAGCAGAAGAAATAACTGGTGTCGCTGCACGAGCGGCAACATTTATAGGGCTAATAGCCCTGCCGGCCGCAGAGACAACTTCACCTGTGCGGCCAACAACACCTGGGACCCTTGCTAGGGCACCGCCGCCACCTCCTAATATAGTGGAGACGTCTGCCATAACGCCGACAGGGTCTTCTGCAAGGGCGCGCTTAAAGCCTTCTTCAGATCCATAACGGTTGACATAAAAATCTTTAATTGCATTAACGACAGCTTCGTTTTGGGCTTTCTTTTCTTCCTCTTGCGGCATCCCTAAAGCGCCAGCAGCTTTGGACGCTAGGCCGCCAACTAGCTCTTTGCCAGTTTCGTATGTTTGTATTGGATGCAAAAATGGCTCTACAAAACCCCTTGCCGCGGCAGCACCGCTTTCTGGCAAATGTTTTACGGCCTCTGCAGGAACGTCCCGCCATGAAAGGGGTTTGCGCTCTTCAACTTTTGGTTCTTCAACTATTGGTGTTGGAGCTTCTTTTAAAAGTGGGTTCTCAACAGCTGAAGTTTCCTCTTCTCCAAAACTTGGAGATTGTTGAGAGCGTCTTAAAAGAGGGTTTGAGCTGTCCATTTTTCCCTCTTTTATATTTGTGGAGCGAAATAACGATACATATCTTTTGGTGCGTCCTTACCATACCAAGTTTGTATCGCTTCTTCTATGTGTTCTGGCGTAACGCCGTGGCCTGACATCATCATTTTTAGTTCTTGAGCGTGATGCAGCATTAAGTCTTTTATTATCTTGGATTCCATCTGATAACGACTTGCAGACTTCTCTGTAAAATCGTCAGCGGCTTCGTTTAAAAACCCATTACTGTCTTTTGCATAAAGCTTTTTATGAGCATCACGATCAAGGGCTCTTTGCTGCAATGTCATAAGTTGAGACGTTAGTTCAGCGCCTGCTCTTGGGTCCATAGACAAATTAGGTATTGCATTTTTCATTGTCTCCAGCGCGGCAAAAGCATGTTGATTGCCCATCCTTGCGCGTTCTGAAGACAATAAAGTTGAAATTTTATTGACTATGTCTTGGTCTCTTTTCAATGTTCCAAGATCACCCTCTCCACCCAGAGAGTGATATAAGGTATTTGCGGCGCTAACTAACTCCGCTCTAATCTCACTCTTGAATCCAGGCTCATTCATGCCGTGCTTGGTATATGAGTCTGCCAAAGTTGTAGAAAGTTCTTTTAAATATGGAGCGTTTTCTCTGGCTCCTTGAGCCTCATTACGAACCATATTGTTATATTCTTCACTATTCTTTTTAGCCAATTCAGCTTGAGGCCCAGCGTTTAATCCTACCGCCTGCTCTCTTTTCGCTCTTTCTCGTGAAGATTGGTCGTAAATAACGCCTGGCGTTGATGGAATAATTTCTTTCTTGGCTTCAGTTGGCGTAAGAGGTTTTTTTTCATCCGTAGGAGTCGTCCCCGCACCAGACGGCATAAGAACCTCTGCGGCTCTCTTTTCTGCATCTGCAGGCAATGCTCCAAGTAGAGGAACTCTTTCGCCTCGTTGGACACGTTCTTGGAACTCACTAGCCAACATTGGGGCACCATTTGCCAAGAAGACGACGCGCCCATATGGCGTATCTTTAATTGACGCCAAATAATTTTCTATTTCACTTTTACGAGTTTCAACGCCTATTCTTGCTGTCTCAGCGCCAACTTTTCCGACTTCTGCGGCTCGTTTTAGAGCCTCTTGAGCCTGAACCTTAGCTTCCTCACGCAGTTTTTGGGCTTCAGCAATTGTTTTAGGAGCTTCTAAGAATGACTTGCCCCCTTCAACTAATCCTTGGCCAAGACCAGAAGCAATCGCAGCTCCTGGTGACGTTGTTTTAGCGCCGACCATGCCAGAGATTGCAGAGCCAAGACCCATTAGTGCGGGAATGACATTTTCTTGCTTAAGAAGGCCACCAAGTCCATCATCCCCTTTCGGGACAACCCCTCCCGTAGGACGTTCAGACTGATCAAGCGCCATGAAACTACGTTGTCTTGGCGTCATACGCGATAAATCTGGCGCCCCCGCACCAGCAAGACCTAGTGCGCGCGGCACATAAGCTTGCGTCTCTTTAGGGAGAAGAGAAAGAACGTCACCGCCTGGGCCTGCTTTCTCTAATGCCTTCTGAACGCGACCGGGGCCAGCATTATATGCGGCGAGGGCTAGTTCAGGCGTTCCAAACTTCTTAAGTTGGGCGTTGTAATAAGCTCGACCGAGAGCGGCATTATATTTCTCATCATTTAATAGACGCTGCTCATCATATGGCAGTCCAGCAAGTTTAGCCGCCTCTGGACCGGTTGACGGCATAATTTGAGCAATGCCTGCCGCGCCCTTTGTAGACCTTAATGGGCGCCCAGCCTCATCAAATTGATGGTGGCCAGATTCGGCTCCCAATACGCCTCTCTCAAATATGTCGCCGTCTTCCTTAACAGCCGACCCGTCTTCACCATTGTAGCCGTGACGAGACGCAACGCCTCTATCAGAATAGTCAACTCGGCCACCTTCTTCAAAACCAAATGGAAGTAAAGAAAGGGCCGCTTTACCAATATCAGCAATACCAGAACCAATGGTGTCTAAAAGACCTCCACCATATGTCGGAACTGCAGTGCTGCCAGCGCCACCAACAACATTTGTTGGCCCAGTAAGCCAATCATATGCCCCCTTACCAAGACCATAAATATCTTTACCCAGACCAATTGCTTCTTTTCCAGTTTCCAAAATATCTGACAGGCTTGTGCCCTTCTTGCCTTGGGCACTGCTACCAAGTTTTGACTCAAGAGGCGTTCCGGTCTGAATCTGGCTTGTTGGGATGTCTTTAGGCGTCGGGGCGCTTTGATACATCGCCTCCTGGGAGGCTAACGCACTAGCCAAGTCTTCGTCGTTGCCATATGAAACATCACCAATAGGGACGCCGCCCTTTGTAGCGTATCCCTGCGGGACAACACCACCTTTGTAGTAATCGCCGCCGTCCCTTACGGCGCCGCCCATGCGGTTTTCCATTTTACCGCCACGAGACGCCAGGAGCGTCCCAAATGGGCTAGACGCCTGAGCCTGATAAGTCTGCGTGCCAGTGAGAGGTCCAAGAGCTCCTGCAAGCCCACCAAGGAATTGCGCCTGCATATAGGGCCACATTTGTTGCTGCTGGAACTGATTATAGAGCGCGTTAATGCCCGCTTGCTGTGTTTGTTGTCCAAGCGTTCCGGCCCCAAGTGACGCCTGTTGCGCCGCCAACCCAGCTTGTGAAAGCCCCTGACCCGCGGCCAATTGGCGCTGAAGGTCCGTCTGAGCGGCGCCAAGCGCCTGCCCATATCCAGTTTGATATAGTGGGCTTAGTGCCTGCCCCATGCCCAGTTGCTGCTGGCCTTGTAAAACAGCCCGTTGAAGACCCGCACGATCCCCACCAAATGCGCCGCCTTGGATGGCCGCAGCCTGTTGCTGCGCCAATTGCTGCCCCTGTTGTTGCTGTAGGGCCTGCTGAACTGGAGAGACAACTTGCTGCATAAATGGGTTCATATATGCGCCGGCCATTTGAGCGGCGTTGCCCATACCCGCGGCGGCTTGCATACCGGCGCCCATTTCAGAATAAGGTAGTGTAGCGGCAGCCTGCTCAGCGATACCCTGCTGTGCGGCCTGTTGTTGTGGGTTTAGTTGTGCGACAAATTGTTCTGGGGTCGTCCCAAATTGCTGGTAAGGCTTGGCGGCGGCCTGTGATGCAAGCCCCATAGCTTGATTATACCAGCTAAGAGCCTGCGGTGACGCCTGCGTTGTTGTTTGTTGAGCTGGAGCTAACCCACCCCATCCAAGTGCGCCCTGACCGCCGCCACTATTTGAGCCTTTACCGCACATTATTCTATTCCCCAGGGATGGTTAAGGTTAATTGGGAGCAATAATACCACTTAACTGCATTAAAGTGAATTTTGGCAGTCATTTAAATGCCGCCTCATTTTTAGGTCTCTTCCACTGGCCTGTTTTTGCGCCGTATAAGAAAAACGCGCCGGCGGGAGAACCAAATTCTGACTCGTAAAGCTTAACCTTGCTTTGCGTTCTGTTGTTACTAACAATCCCTATTATAAGCGGAAATCCAAGTTCGTCCGAAACTTTTTTACTAAACTGGCATAATCTTCTAGCGCGACCGCCTGATGCCTTCCTAAATTTGGGATGAACAAAAACAACACGCTCTTCAACAATAGGGTCTGATGAATACCACAGTGAACCTATTTTTAAGATGACCATCCCCTCAAGAGGCTCTCCAACGTCACCTATAACGCCTATTATGCCGCCATTTTGTTGCAACAACGGCAATAGCTCCATGAAGACCCTCTGATCGTCGGGCCTAAATATCCCATTTTCTTCGGCAAGCATGGAACACATATGCATTATTGAGTCGATATCCTTCAATTCGGCCGTTCTGACAACGACCTCATCTATTTCCTTCCTCGGCATATTTATTAATCCCTCTTAGGACCAGGCAGTTTCTTTAACGTAGCCACAAGCCTCTCTCGATACTCCGTAACGAAATCATCAAGAATGTCGTGTCCCTTATCAATATCACCGGAACCAATTCTAGCGACATTCTCTGGAGAAATCACATACTCCCCGCCGGCAGCTATGATTTCAACGGAAGGTTCTTCTCCAAGACTTTGCTTGCCAAAAACATTGTTGGCAATTTGAAAACCGGCCATTGTATTGCCCTCACCGAAGCCGGATATGATGTCTGCCGGTATAACATAAGATCCAGAGGGGACATTAATTGGTAGGTGGTCGGTTCTGCCAGCAACATTAGAGTGAATAGGACCGACAAAAGTTTTGCTTTTTGCCTCGCCGCCTTCTTCATAAGAGTTTCTGGCTTGCTCAAGGGAAGCCGCAACCGCTTGGTCATGGGGATGGCCAGCACGAACCATTTCTCGAATATTTTCACTTATTACAGATTGGCTTTTTCCTTTAGCGAGTGGCATGTATCACCTATGCAACTGTAAGAGAGTATGTGACATTGACGGACTGACCCGTTCCAGGCGTCACAACCAAACCATTTGTAAAATTAGACCCAACCACAATAGAATTTGTTGTTACTGCTTGCTGTATAATAGCGACGGCATTTGAGGAGTTTGCCCCGGACGTCGTTGATGAATTATAAATTGTTCCTGTCGATGTTCCCGCGACTAAAACATTATAACTAACAATTCGACCAGACCCCGCAGCGATAAGCGTTGTGCCAGCAGATGCTGTAATG
>Ga0208378_1000485_pt1 | contig 13483 bp, 2 predicted proteins | sample CryBogCBE24Aug09_FD_184556 | JGI IMG/M metagenome (GOLD analysis project Ga0208378, IMG submission 184556) | Freshwater microbial communities from Crystal Bog, Wisconsin, USA - CBE24Aug09 (SPAdes) (version 2) | ecosystem: Environmental > Aquatic > Freshwater > Lake | place: Crystal Bog...
CTCCCCTTGCTGGCCCTGCATCCACGCCTGTTTACTGGAAGCTGCTTGAGCTGCCGGCCTGTGAGTTGGACTGCATCGTACATCCGGTTGACGATGACCCAGACGACCTTCCTCAAGGCGTCCTTGGACGAATGGCCCATCTTGGCATTCGCGACCCGCTCTCAGCACTCATGGCCTACAAAGCGGCTCGCTCCCAAGTTGCCCTTCTTCCATTACTCTACCCCGAGTGGCCTACGCTCTCCTCCCCGATCTCCATAGACTTCTTCACCGACTCTCCGCTTCTTGCCCCGAAACTCACCGGTACCCAAAAATTGGTTCAGATCACCGGTCCTCCTGCGACACTGGAGGCGGCGTGCGAAGTCTGGGGTGTCAGCACCCCTGCCCAATACAAAGCCGTCTTGATCGTTCTGCAAGTTCAGTACTTAGCACTTCATCTACATTGGTCCCAACAATCCGTCTTACCCACTGTGGTCTCCGGAACTTCAACTGGCTATCTACCATTTGTCTTTCGTCTCTCTGCACCCGAGTTCATGTCGCTAGCTGTACGCCATCTTCCCATCCTTCCCCAAACCCCACTCCCTGCAGCGGATCAAGACTTCAACGACGCCGTCACGGCCCCAAGAAACGTTGGTCATGCCTTGCGTGCGCTGGCTCTCATGTCTGTTGCCGAGGCCACGCACGCCGGTTTCCCCCCAAGTTTCTCGGTCCTAGTTGGAGACTTTCACCTTGACCCCCGCCTACCCTGGGATTTGTTCCTCTCCGGCGTCCCCGACCACACCCACTGGACGGTCCCTCCCCCAGTGAGGCAGCTGCTCATGGAATTTCGGGCGTACTCCTCAACCTCGCAGTCGCACCTAGTTCGAGCGCTCAGTGTGTTGGAGACAGCTATGGACTGGTCTCGGGCTCGTGAGCATCTTGAGGTTCGCGGGAACCATAGGACTGCGCACCTGCCAAGGACTGTTGTCCCCCTCAAGCCATCAACATCTAGCATGGACACTGTGGACACGGACGTCATCACTGGCCTTGCGGACATGTGCAACCAGGCCTTAGTCGACCCAACCTCGGTCTCGGACTCCATCCAGGAATATCCCCTCCAATGGAGCGGACTTTATCTTCTTCTCGAATCCTGGTCCAGAAATCCGGTCTACCTTCCATGGGGCGTCTGGAACCAGGAGGACCTTTTTGCCATCATGCAGGAAGCCAGCCTTGATGAGGTAGCGCCAGAATTATATCTCTCCTTCCGGTCCTCGGGACCTGCATGGGTAAAGCTGCTGACCCCCCACTGGGTCAAACACCCCACCCGTTCCCCGACCGTTTATAGTCCTGACCCGACTGTCCTCCAAATCAACAAATTGACACACACCCTGGGCACCATATCCTCCGATCTGGCCAGCTTTCTTGTCATTACCATGGCACAGCGAGCCCCGTATTGGCGGAGGGCAATCACAGTCATTGGAGCCTATAAACTCACCATCGCATCGGACCTAGACATTCCACCCAGACCCCCCACGATGGTCGCCCACACCCTCTGGTCACTGGGTGCGCATGGCTACCGGGAAATAAACTCCCTGCTGAGGGTCATCCTCCAGCACACGGATGAACTACGCACACTTATCGCCATCCTCAACGATGACCAACTTGAATATCTTGCGCCTGACCTCACGGAGGAAGCACTACTCGGCAACGGCTCCCTCCCACCAGGCGAATACTACAAATACTCCCCCCCAGACCCCACCCATCTCATCTGGGCACCGAGGGACGCCTCGGATACTGTCATGAGCGATCATGAGTGACACCCCCCCTAGGACTACGGAGTGCATTGGCTGCCGGCGATGCAACTCCTCACCCCTCAACCGCGCATCTGTGAGAGGAACTGGACATGAGAAGCGACCGAATAGCGCTCTCTCATCCTCTTGCTTATACTGTTCAAGGGCAATTCTGGAGAGTGAAGACAGCAGTGTGTCTTCAGAGACCTTGATCGACGGATCAACTCGGTGGCACTGGAACGCTGGGAAGCGTAGACGACTTAACCCCAGCTCGAACCCTGGCACGACCACCATGTCGGCCCCAACGTTAGTAGTAGCATTAAGCATTGAGCCGCAGCGGACAGCGGAGGACCACGATTTATATTCAGCTTCCTCCTCCCTCCCCAGCTCACTGCCGCGAGCGTCCCCTGGACCAAACGTGGAGCGCCCCTGCTCCGGACTTGTAATCCCCACGACGTCCTGGGAACATCACCTCGCCACATTACAGAACAATATATCAGTAGTAGTAGATCCTTCAACACAGAAACCAGCCAACGATTGCCATTACCTGCAGCCGGACATCTGCACAACTGCCAGAACGTCGGGACTTGCACCTGCGATCCCCAGCTCAATGCCGTGCACGTCCCCCGGATCAGATGAGGAGCACCTATGCTCTGGACTTGTAATCCCCACGTCGATCCGGGACTCTCTCCCAGCCCCGTTGTGCGCCCCCCTATCAGTAGTAGTAGACCCCCTAATACAGCAACCAGAAAATTCCAACGCTACGCAGAATGAAATTCATCTCACCGACTCGGCGGAGGCCCTTCCACGCTCTGCCTCTCCCTGTCCCAATGAGTCCCATTTCACACAGCCAATCTCGAGTCCGCCGCTCAGCCCCTTCAAGCGCTTCCGGCCGGATCCCACTGTGCGGTCGTCTACTTGTGTTCCACGTCGTCGGAAGCCGCCCACTATCGGCAGGCGCCCTCCTGCTCCCTGGACGACCGCCCAACTCAAGCGCCTTCAGGAGGCTGCTGCGGTACATCACTCCAAACAACTCCCATTACCTCAGCTCTCCCCTGCCGGGAACGTGATCCTCCCCACCCCACTCGGCATAAATCGTCTCCCCCGAGCTGCAAAACGCCCCGCCCCTGTACAACACTACCCCACCCTTCCCGGAGTAGACCGCATTCACCACTATCTTGGTCAGCAACCCAACCACGTTCTCGGTTTGGGCCCATCTGGACACCCTGGGGCAGGACTGGGCATATGGGCTCTCTCTCCCCTTTATTTTGGACTCCGAGGTACTTCCTGGAAAGACAACATTCTCTGTCAGTACGGTGGCCGCCGCCTTCCCCTTGCTTTCATTGAGCACCAGGACTACCTTACAGACTACGCCATTGGCTGGCCACGCTTCAATGAAGGAATAGATGGGCAACTCGACAGCGCTGACAGCATTGGACACTTCATCAATGATGACTTCTCCAGGGACGGGGGCTCGCTTCAACCCCACCGCGATCCCGCCACGAAGAAAACATACCTTTGCCTTGTAGAAGACATCCCATATGGGGAAGAACCCTCGTTCGCCTACGGTGCGGACTTCTGGTCTGACAAACTGCTGGCACTTCTCCCCCAGTCCCGGCTCGCGTGCATTCGGAAATACAAGTTTGCCCCCGACCACCTTCTCTCTCTGGGACTTGGACCAGACGGCCACTCACTGACCCCTCGCCCGGATGCAGACGTTCCTCTCCCCCCGCTCCCCCTGACTGCTCTCATGCGATGGCTTTCTCCGCGCGCTCCCTCAACACGACAAACTGAGAGCTGCTCCTTTGACTTGGGGCATGCGAGCCCTCCTTTGGTGCGGCTGGACAGGGAGGTGTTGGACCCAAGCGCGCAGGACCTGAGCACGGCCGACTTGCACCCCTCCCCGGAATTCAAGAAGCCGGTCCTCGAGACTCTAGGAACGGGTCCGGTATGTCGGTCGCTAGTGGAAGGAGCAACGGACCCTGAGGAGACCCTACGTAGTGAGGACGACTCTCGCTGCATCCCTGCAGCGAGAACCCACGCTATACTAGCTGAGTCCCCTCCTCCTCCACCAGCGACACGTCACATCGGACGCCCGCCCCTGGCATTATGGGACAAAGGACTATACTCGGTGAACGAGCAGCTGGCCCAGGAGTCTACTCATGTGGGTGACCTGGGCATGGGCGATTTGGCTCCTGAGGAGGCCCTATATGGGATGGACGACTCGCTCCTGCGAACCCGTCCCATGCTAGCTGTGCCTCCTCCCCCACTCTCAGCGTCCCCACCTGTGCACTCACTGGTGCCTGTTGCTCCGCCACTGAGGATACACTCCAACCCAGGCGACCCTCAGGTAAATGCGCGGGGGAGTGGCAGGTTTGGGTACTGGGGGGCAGGGTCCCTGCCCTATGATAGTGCAGGGAGTATGGAGGGGCCCTGCCTAAAACCGATAGGTCAAGACCCTATCCCCCGGCTCCCGACGACATTCATCGACTCGTGCAGGGAAGGGGATGGGAAGGGCGACTCACCCTTCCTAGGGGAGGGTGGGACAGGTCGGACCCCACCTTCGCTGGTCGTTTCAGCCGTGGGGTCCGAGGCCAGAGAACCCATCTCTCCGGTCCCGTCATGGGAAGGGGATGGGACAGAACCGTCGTCCGAGCCAGACCAACGTCCTCCGTTACAGCGCTCCAGGCACAGCGATACAGGTCAAGACCCCCCTGTAGCACCGGCCACCCGGGTGGGGGGGACAGAACCATTGGACGTCCCAGCTCTCTCCGCTATTCCTGGTCCCAGACCTTTTCGCGACCTCAATCCCGTCGCTGCCTCAACCTTTACGTTCCCCGCCCAAATTCTTCGTCGAAATATTGTACTCGAGCTGACTGGCCTTCGGCTCTGGATCCACGATCGGGTCACCAGAGACATTCCGCTTCGATACTCGCATGCCGCTGAGGACCTCGCGTCCTGGATTCAGCACAGTGGTGTCGGACTCGCCTGCGCGGCTCACATTCCCCACTCCCTTGGTAATGTCTGCAGCCCCAACGGCGCGTGCGGCCTCCAATTCGGCGCCCTGGTGGCGCTGTGTCACTCACGCTACCCAGACCCACTGCCCCCTGCCTGGTACTTCCAGCAACCTGACCGACATGCCCTCTTTCTTCAGACCCTCCGCTCGTGGCTTCTCGCTCCGCTCACTCCGACTTCCACTCGTCGCAAAGTGGAAGGGACGCTGAATTGGATCGAACGACAACCCGACTACCTCACGGGTCGGCACCCCTCGCTTGCTACCCATCACTGGTTCACCATTAATGACGTGCTGGGGGTGCTTCCCCTGCCCTCTCGTGTCACGATGTGGGCGGAGCCAGAAAACTCCTCCCTTCCCAACTGGGCGGACTGGATGCTCCTTGAAGGCTCGTCTGAATCCGGCGAGGGCGAACAGCTCTCCTTTCCCGCACTACTGACGGCTTTGCAGCCTGATCGATTTAACGGGGTTCTTAGTGGGGCGCACTTCCGGGTCTGGAAAACTCCACCCTTTTCCCTCGAGGCCATACCCATCCTCCTTGCTCGCATGCTGCTCCAAGAACTTTCCAGCCGTCCGTCAGACCCTCGGACCCGTCTCGACAATACCTACACCACCCTCCGGAGCACCTCCGTGCCCTCCCCGGACCGCCACCCAAGGATTATCCCTGCCCATACCATTTCTACGGCCCCGGTTGGACCCCCGTCTGCCCTACCCCTTCCGACTTGCCCAGTCATCCAGGCCAGACCTACGGCAGACATCCCTCGTGACGACCTTGAGGCAGGAGCCCCACCCATGCCAAGCGACCTTGCCCCCATCTCCCGCGCTTCCAGCCCCTCGTGCAAGGCACTTCCCCTGGCTTTGCAGCAACGGTCCATTCAAAGCTTCCTCATGACGTCCGACACTAGGTCACTCCACTCGCGGCTTTCTCCGCACGCCCCGGTCTTTCATCCCACCGTCACTGTCACGGCGGCTGTCCCTCTATTCAGTCACACATGCCCACCGGACGCTTCTGAGCCTTTACCTATGCCACAATTAGACAGAAACAAGCACAGCATCCCCTTACATCGATCCTTGCCAAGTGGCCCGACCCTCCCGCCCGCCACACGCCGCAAACGCACTCGGAGGCGCCATAAAACCACCCCCAAACCGGTGATAGGCCTTGACCCGTCGCGCCCACGCCCCTCACCACCCTCGCTCCAATGGGGACGCATGTCCCCGTGGACCATGGACGACCGCCTGCATCTTCCCCGACTGGAACTGATCTCCTTGGTGGCCTCTGGAACCCTCCCGGAACCACTTCATGGACGGACTGCGCTCGCTGCCCACCTCCTCCACCACCGCCTTCGCCTTCTTCCCGCGCCTCCCGTGGACCTGGCCCCTTTGCTGGCGGTTTCTGTCAGCTACCCGAAAGGCAATGCATCTGCGGCCTCCATATGGGCTGACACCCTCACGGTGGGGGAGCGCCACTGGGATCACGGCATTCTTCGTTACAACGGAACGGGTACCTCCCTTTGTCAGCTCTCTGGAGGCCTCCCCTTTGCCCCGGAGTTGCTTGAGCACTCCATGCTCAATCCCGGCAAGCACTCTTTGCTGCTCGGCTGTCTTTCCCTCTCTTTGCAGAGTGGTATCACAGTCTTCTCGGAACTTGGCGAACGCCTTGCACGCTTCTCACCTGCCGTCAATCCTGGCGCATTTCGTCGTCTACCCCGACTTCAACTGATTTGCTCCCGCGATGTCCTTCACGGGACCACTCCTCTCCCAGACGACATTACTCCCCCAGACTCCAATGCGCTGTCATGTCGTCGTGCTGACCCTGTCACAGATCCCCCCCCAGCCTACTGGCTCCATCAATCCAACCTTCCCATCACTATCCCCTTCGAAGGTGTCCATGTTGGGCAACTCAAAGGCAGTGACATCACGGTTGCCTCTCTCAATGTCGACGGAATTGATGGGAAGAAGTTTGAAGAAATTCTGGCCTTCATGGACATCCGGAAAATAGGTATCATGGTCCTCCAGGATACTCGCTGTCCTCAGACCCAGGTCCGCTGGCTTGGGGAACAGCTGCGGAAGAGACTAGGTCGTCAGGCTAAACTCTTCAACGTGGAAGGCCGCGGAAGCCACTCCCTTCCACTGTCGGAGAAATCCACTCATCTCAAAGTGGGCGGCCAGATGTTTCTCACCAATCACGCGCTAGGGATCTACACTCATGACTTCTCACCAGATCCGACCGGCTTGGGGGTCTTGAGCTCGATCACTCTCTCCAGCAAGGAAGCGGGCCTGGGCGTCAAGATCATTGGCACGTACTGGCCTCCTGCCAATGACCTCGAAGGCAGTCTCGGGCAGCGTCTTCTCTCCGATCCGGCGTTCCTGCGTCTCAATCTCCGAAGGGGAACAGACGCCCTAACTCCCAAAGAATACATCCAAATATGCATCAACAAAATCAGCGACTCGTACTGCTCGAAGCCTCATCACCTAGCGATCCTTGCGGGTGACCTCAACTGCTCCTGGGATGTTGCCCCTAACAAAACGCCCGGGTCGCACGGCAAGGGCCTCAAGGACTGGGCGCTTGCCTCCAGCTGGCGGAATCCATCCACCACTCTGGGCCTGGGCCCACACCAGCTTGGCGACTGGGTCTCCCACTTTTCCCGGGACGGCTCCCGAGGGACCAGTTGGATAGATCATGTCTTCACGAAGGGTTCTGCCAAGATCAGACCCATCGCCCTTTCCATTGACCACAGTGACTTCTGGATCGACATATCGGATCATCGTCCAGTCGTTCTCTCTCTCTCGGCCCCACCGTTCCGACGCCTCCGCCACTCTCCACTCACAGGTGGTCTCAAGTTTCCTCGGCACGACGTCAAGCCCGACTTTTACTCCATCTCTGACTTTCAGCACACCATGCTCACCCATCCGAGGCCAGAACTTCCGCTAGAGGCAGACATCGCAGACTGTCAAAAAGTCTTCACCACCGTCTTGGCTGCCTCCGCCTCCTCACTACCCAAACGCTCTAAGCTCCAGACAAAGGTACGAAGCCCACACAAGGATGGCTGGAGCCCGTTCATGGCCTCTCTCAAAGCCCAAATGTCCATGCTCCACAGGATCCAGACCAACATAGGAACCGGGAAATTAGGCACCAAGAGCAGATGGAACACCCCTGAGAAACGGGAAGCAGGCATCATTCAGGCCACCACCACGTGGGAAAACCAAGTCAAAACTATGCGCTGGCCCCAGTCCCGAGGGAAGCCAACAATTGACCCAAAGGTCTGGACGGTTGGCACCTCGGTCGGAGACTGGAGATCCATTAACTTTGCCCATCCCCAGTCCATCCGCCAGCGGTGCATTGTTGACCTCCGCCTCATAAAGCGTGCGGCTCCCGGGCGTAAACGTACGGAATGGTCGATTAGGGCATCAGGGACCCGCGCGAAGATCGAGGCCGCTCGGAAACAGGGCAAGTGGCAACTGGCCTTCAATTCCATTCTGGGCACGGGGGACATGAACGCCTCTGCCATGGAGGATGTTCAATACAAACACCCCATCACAGGAGACCCAGGCTGGTACCCTTCCTCAGCGGCGGAGCTCCACTCGGTCCTACAAAACTACTTCAGAGATGCATTTTCCTGTCCATCTCCCTCTCCGGATGGCCCCGATGCATCCTCCCCCCTCACCTGGGCCTCTCTTCAGTCTTGGCCGACTTTTCGCGCTCACTGTGCCCAACACCATATTCCGGACTACGAAGAGACATCCATCCTCAAACGGCTTTGGAAAGCCCTCACCACCGTCAACAAGCGTGACCTCGTTGAACAGGAACTTTCGTCCCTCCACCTACAATGCCCCTCGTTCTCGGAGTTTGAGGCATGTCTCAAGATGAAATCGGGAGGCACAGCGGGAGGACCAACGGGGACCACCTACCACACTGTAAAGATGTGGCCACATGAGTGGAAACAAATAGCATATGAAAGTATGGCAGGCTTCTGGCGGCTCCAAACAATTCCCACTCAATGGAAATGGAGATGGCTGGTACCTCTCCTGAAAAAAGGCGGGACCACGATAGACGATCTCCGCCCCATAATGCTTCTTGACGTCCTCCGAAAAGTCTGGACCACACTCGTCATGGGCAACATCACCAAGGTCCTCCTCAAGCACCGTGTCCTTCGTGCCACACAACACGCATATCTGCCCCACAGAGGCACCGACTCCGCCAACCTCCAAGTCGTCAACACACTTGAGACCGCCTTTGCAGAGCGGCGCTCCCTCTACGGATCCAGCTGGGATATTCGCAAAGCCTTTGACTCTGTTGGGAAATGGCTTATACGTCTGGCGTGGCGACGACTAGGGGTGCCTGAACCACTTGCAAATTGGCTCATCCTCCTCGACCTCAACAATCACACAGTTGTTCGCACTGGGCACTCCTTCTCCTGCTGGCTAAAAGACGGACTCAAGGGACTTGAGGGACTCGACTTCGATGCGGAAATGGGCTGTGGGCAAGGAGATGTCAGCAGCCCCCTCACCTGGGTCGCTGTCTTTGACATCCTTCTCTCGGTTCTTGAAGACGACGACCCCCATGGCGGATTTCGACTCCGGAAAGCCAATGGAGACCAATATGCTGCCCCAGACGTGTGCTTCGCGGACGACCTCCAATCATTTGCGGCCACCCTTGCCCAACTTCAACGGAAAGCGGAACTTGTCTCCGGATTCGCTGCGGTCACCGGCATGCGAATCGCAGAACACAAACTTCGCACGTATCATGTCAGTGGGGAACAGGACGCCTATCAGGACAATCGCACCCCGCGCGGTCTCTGGATCTACAGCTCCACCTGGCGCCCAACCTGGGTGCCCTTCAAGCATGAACATTGCTTCAAAAGTCTGGGGGTCTGGTATGACACCACTGAGTCTGCCGACGGCACCCAACTTGCCATCATCACTCAGGAACTGCAAACCATTATCCGGCTAGTACATCGTGCCCGTGGCTCGGCGGCGTCCCTGTCTGGGGTGCTTCGGGGTGCAGTGATTGCCAAGGTCGCCTACTACGGGGGCCTCTCTCAGTGGTCCCTGGGTGATACCAAGCGCCTTGACACCCTGTTCGCCCGGGAATACAATCGGATCTCCAAGAATATGACAGCCTCCCAACACGAATCGCTATTCCAACCCACATCCACCGGTGGGCACGGATTCCCTCGCCTTTCCAACATCATCCAAGACCGAAAACTGGCCCTCCTGGATCGCATCCGACAGCACGGAGACCACTACACACGCTGGGCCGCCGACTCCATCATGCAACGTGGCTCCTCCTCCCTTCCCGACGGCACCCTTTCCCTGTCCAAGGTCCGTCCGGGGTACTGGATCTCCAGCCTCATCGAGTACTCCCTCGAGGGGAACTGTGTCTTCGCCACAGGCCCACCCCGACCCCACGACCCCGTCTGTGATCGCTTAACGGACGCATCCTGGAGAGCAGGCCTCACCCACTCTCAACTCAAATTCCTCCATCGGGAGGGCATACACTCCCAGCAAGACCTGCTAACTCTGGACGCTACCTATACTTGCTCCAAGTGGAGAGACACTCCGGTTCTTCCCTCGTGGCTCGTCAACATTCTCCCCCCTGTTCCCCCACCTCTCCTTCCCATTCACCTCGCGGTCGGACAAATCTGGCACGTTCAAACCTCGGCTCCCCTCCTGGGGTCGCCCGGGACCACGTTCTCCATTGTATCCATGTCACCTCCCCTGTTCCCAACCGCTGAACCCACCATTGATATTTACACCTGGACCCTTGAGGCCTTAGTGATAAAACCAGGGGTCACCATCTCGCTCCCTCAACGTCCGGTCTGCACCACACACACTCACCCGGCCCTCTTTCCACCCCACTGCAAATCGCGCCTCCTCCAGGTCACCATACCCAACTCAGCGGTCTTTCAGTCCACAACCTGCCGGAAAGACCACCGACTTGTTCGCAAGAGCTGTCTTGTCACCCACATTACACACACGCCCACCCCCTGGGTCAGGGAGGCCACTCTCTCTCTCCTCGAAACCCCTGCCGAAGTAAGGGAGATTGACCGCCCTCCGCCCTGTGACGTCTTTATTGGCCACCCTCACGCTCTCACCACTGTTCACACTGCCCTCACCCCCGACCTGCACCCCCTGACAGGTGGCATTGCCCACTATCGCCAGGGAGAATGGTCTATTCAATGCTATACCAGTGACTGTCCATATACTCCACACCCGTCCTCCCACCGCACCCTGCTCTATGCCCTCATCCTTCGAGCCGTCTCCGACTACCGTGACGCTGATGCAAACATATATGTGCCCCACAAATCTATCCTACAAAGGCTCTGCGGCACCGCCAGAACCCCGTTAAAACACGTCACGCAAAATTCCTTGTTGCGTCGCATACACGAGCTCGCGGGAATTAACATTAGCTTCAAGGCCTACTCTCCACTCCCAAGGCAGGCTATCTTCCAGTCGTCCTGGAAATTGCCCAAGGCGGGAAGCTACTGGGTCAGTCTCTGGCGCCCAGAGTGCCTCCATCCCTCCCCTGCGCACCACGAAGCGTGTAGCCTCTCTCAACTACTCACCCTGCAGCTTCAAGGAGGTGACTGGCTGCCGTATGACGGACTTTCAGGAGAGTTGACCCTCGCACCCATTGGCGCTGTCACGGATGCCTCTCGCCGGCTCCGCGCTCTTGCGGACCGCGACCTCAGTCGCCAATCTCGGGGTGCCCAGCCCTACTGGAATGACAACACGTTCTGCCTTGGTGCGAGAGTCCTCTGCATCCCTGAAGCGACGATTCAACAACGTGGTCACCGGATAAGGCACCTGGACCGTCGACACTGGAGCGTGGGGAGCAATCGCATTAAACATCTGGCCATCGACTCGGAGGCGTGGCGCCTGGAAGGGCACTGCAAACTCTGTCTTGTCTCCATGGACTCCTACGACCACATCTATCGCGAATGCCCACATCCGGCCCTCGTCGACACTCGCGCACGGCTACTGGAGGGTATCCTCAAGCAGAACTCTACCCTCACTGGGAACGAAGCTCTCCTTGCTGCCACCCTCCTTCAGCTGTACCAAGAGGCAGATGGATACAGAATAGCCCTGGGCGACCTGACTACTTCCCATCGCCTCCGACTGTTCCCGATCTACCAGAATCTTCCCCACCCCACCGTCCGGGAGGCGGATGCGCTGTTTCTCCGGCTGGTACGCCAGCTCAACCAACTACGTGCCGGAATCTGGGCGGAGCGCTCTCATGTCCTGGACCCCGCGGTGCGACCCTGGGCGGAAGACGTCCCCAAAGGCTCCAAATGGTACGTTGTCTATCGCGGGCACTCCCCTGGCCTGTACTCCGACTACGACCAGGCCAACCTGCAGCTCCGTCACTTCTCCAATGGGCGCCTTCAAGGGTTCCTTGACGAATCCGACGCCGTCCAAGCGGAAGCACAACGGGTCGCCAAGTGTGCTCGCCACGTCCAAGACCTTCTCCTCGCTGCTGACACACGGGTAATCAGCCTTTATACGGATGGCTCCCACAGCAAACCGGACGACAAGTGCGGCCTCCCCGACCTGGCTGGGTGGGGATTTCTTGCCCTGGAACGGACCACCGCCGTCACCATCCACGAGCAATACGATCGAGTGATCTGTGACATCGCGGACCCTGCCTACCATGGAGCTGCCTCTAGTAGCAACAACACCGGGGAACTCACCGCCATAGGCGAGGCCATCACCTGGGTAAGTCACCAACTGCTATCCGAAACATCCAGCTATGAGATATGCTCAGACAGCACTTATGCCCTTGATGCCATTGACCTCACGGACCCGCCTCTCCCGCCGTCCTCGAACAAAGCCCTCATCCACTGGTGCCTCGAAAGTCTTCGCACAGCTCGTCAACTGGGCCACCTCCTCCTCTTCCGCAAGGTCAAGGCCCATGGCACCGACAAATCCCTCGACACCCGAGGGAACAACCGCGCCGACATGCTGGCGGAACTCGGCCGAAGAACAGATCAAGACCATCACTTAACCTCGTTCATCCACTCTTTGTCCCTGACTCCGTCCAGCCCCTCTGTACCGCCTGAACCCGCTGTCTCCCTGCCGTGCACCCCTGACACTACTGTTGCACCATCCAAACCTCCTCCCGCCTGGACACGCCTTCCTGGGTGGGAAGATCTCTGGAATCGACCGTCACCTGCGCCCCACAACCTTGACGACGACTTTCTTCCTGGAGACGGCTCTCTCCTCACCAACCTTCCTGCTCGGCGCCCCCACGCAACGCGCCTTCCTGACTACGACGGCGATGCTGAATCGGACAACGCCCCCAGACGTCCTCGGAGCCGACCCGTCAGTTCCCCGGTGAGGCCCCGTCGCAGGATGCGGGACTCTGCCTTGGCACCGCGCCTCTCCAAGAAGAGAAGACTACAAGCAGTATGTCCGGACGCCGTGGAGCCTGCTGGACCCCTCGCGGAGGAAACAACTGAGGAGCCGATGACCCTAGTAGATAGTGTAGTAATGTACCCTGTCATTCTATGTCACCCGGCGGAGGAGTTTGTTTCCCAGGATGTGGTGGGGGAGTGAAGTGTTGGTCTAGGTCATCATTATATGTCCGCCCTGCCCCTACACCTAGTGTGATCTGCTAATTAGCTCATAGGGGTGCTTAGTTTCCGCGGTCTGCTATGTCTTTCTGTGTAATCTAAGCTAAGTTTCTGTAAAAAAAAAACCCCAC
>Ga0208378_1000490_pt1 | contig 13379 bp, 5 predicted proteins | sample CryBogCBE24Aug09_FD_184556 | JGI IMG/M metagenome (GOLD analysis project Ga0208378, IMG submission 184556) | Freshwater microbial communities from Crystal Bog, Wisconsin, USA - CBE24Aug09 (SPAdes) (version 2) | ecosystem: Environmental > Aquatic > Freshwater > Lake | place: Crystal Bog...
GTAGTGGTTCAAGTGGTTCTTCAGGAACTGCAGGTACATCAGGTACATCGGGTTCTTCAGGGTCATCTGGTTCAAGTGGTACGTCAGGTTCTTCAGGTTCTTCAGGAAGTTCAGGAACGAGTGGAACAAGCGGTTCATCGGGTAGTTCAGGTTCTTCAGGAACAAGTGGTACTTCAGGAAGCTCAGGTACTTCAGGTAGTTCAGGAACAAGCGGTACTGCGGGTACGTCAGGTACAAGTGGTTCTTCAGGAACGAGTGGAACGTCAGGTTCTTCAGGTTCAAGTGGTTCTTCAGGAACGGCAGGTACATCAGGTTCTTCAGGAACAAGTGACAAATATTCAACAACATCAACAACAAGTTTAACAATACCAAATAATAGTGGAGTTACAATTACTTTCACAGGTGGTACAGGTTTAGCATATACGGTGGCACAAGACATCGTTATAGCTTATGACGTTACCAATTATATGGTTTGTAAAATTGTTTCATATGATACTTTAACAGGTGCTTTCGTAACAACAAGTGAAAGAATCGGTTCAGGTTCAGGAACATATTCAAATTGGACCATCAACTTAGATGGTGCGGTAGGTTTCAATGGTACTTCAGGTACTGCGGGAACTTCAGGTACATCAGGTAGTAGTGGTTCATCAGGTTCATCAGGAACTTCAGGTAGTTCAGGTACGTCAGGTTCTTCAGGTTCTTCAGGAACAAGCGGTACATCAGGTTCTTCAGGTAGTTCAGGTTCTTCAGGAACAAGCGGTACATCAGGTTCTTCAGGTAGTAGTGGTTCATCAGGTACTTCAGGTACAAGTGGTTCTTCAGGTTCAAGTGGAACTTCAGGAACTTCAGGTTCAAGCGGTTCAAGCGGAACTTCAGGAAGTTCAGGAACTTCAGGTTCAAGCGGTTCGTCAGGAACATCAGGTACTTCAGGTAGTAGTGGTTCTTCAGGAAGCTCAGGAACAAGCGGTTCGTCAGGAACTTCAGGTACATCAGGTAGTTCAGGTAGTTCAGGTACAAGTGGTACATCAGGTTCTTCAGGTTCATCAGGAAGTTCAGGTACATCAGGAACATCGGGTAGTTCAGGTTCATCAGGAACAAGTGGTACTTCAGGTTCAAGCGGTTCATCTGGTTCATCTGGTTCTTCAGGTAGTTCAGGTACTTCAGGAACATCAGGTTCTTCAGGTTCTTCAGGAACAAGTGGTACAAGTGGTTCTTCAGGAAGTAGTGGTTCATCAGGAACAAGTGGTACCTCAGGTTCAAGTGGTTCTTCAGGATCTTCAGGTAGTTCAGGTACAAGTGGAACTTCAGGTAGTTCAGGTTCTTCAGGAAGTTCAGGAACAAGTGGAACATCAGGTTCTTCAGGTAGTTCAGGCACATCAGGTAGTTCAGGAACGAGCGGAACATCGGGTTCATCAGGTAGTTCAGGTTCTTCAGGAACAAGCGGTACTTCAGGTAGTTCAGGTTCTTCAGGAACAAGTGGTTCATCAGGTACATCAGGTTCTTCAGGAACTGCAGGTACTTCAGGAAGTAGTGGGTCATCTGGTTCAAGCGGTTCAAGTGGAACATCAGGTAGTTCAGGTTCTTCAGGAACGTCAGGTTCATCAGGAACGAGCGGTTCTGCGGGTACAAGTGGTTCAAGTGGTACATCAGGAAGTTCAGGTACATCAGGTTCTTCAGGAACAAGTGGTACTTCAGGTAGTTCAGGAACTTTAACATTGACAGGAACAACAACAAATGGTATTATAACTTATAATGGTTCAGGTGCAAATGCAACTGTTCAAAGTGGTTTAACATACGATGGTTCTACATTAATAGTAACAGGAAACGAAACAGTAACAGGTAATTTAACAGTTCAAGGTAATTTAATTGCTCAACAATATATTATCAGTTCATCTCAAATATATGTAACTGAATCGTTCTCATCAGGTAGTACGGTATTTGGTAATACTCAAGATGATTATCATGATTTCACAGGTTCTGTAAACATTACAGGTTCATTAACATTGAACGGAAGTCCTGTTGGAACGGGTAAGTTAGATTCAACTGAATTTTATACTTATACATCTTCAGTAACTTCTCAATTTGCAGGAACTTCATCATTCGCACAAACAGCATCATTTGCTTTAAATGCGGTGATTGTTTCAGGTCAAACAAAAACATTGAGTGTTACAGGAGCAACAACGACTTGGTCATTTACACATAACTTAGGTTACAAATACCCAGCAATTAATGTATTTGATAGTAATGACAATATAGTTGTTCCAACACAAGTTCATGTTATCGATAGTAATAACTTAAAAGTTTATTTCTCAACCCCTCAAACGGGTACAGTTATAGCCACAGTAGGTGGTAATGGTTCTTCAGGAACAAGTGGAACATCAGGTTCTAACGGTTCATCAGGTACTTCAGGTTCAAATGGTTCTTCAGGAACATCGGGCTCAAGTGGTTCGGCAGGAACGAGTGGAACATCAGGTTCATCAGGAAGTTCAGGAACAAGTGGCACATCAGGTTCAAGTGGTTCTTCAGGTTCTTCAGGAACATCAGGTTCTTCAGGAACAAGTGGTACATCAGGTTCTTCAGGTAGTTCAGGTACAAGTGGAACTTCAGGAAGTAGTGGTTCATCTGGTTCAAGTGGGTCATCAGGTTCTTCGGGTTCTTCAGGAAGTTCAGGTAGTTCAGGTACAAGTGGTACATCAGGTTCTTCAGGTAGTTCAGGTACATCAGGTAGTTCAGGAACAAGTGGAACTTCAGGAAGTAGTGGTTCATCTGGTTCTTCAGGTAGTTCAGGTACATCAGGTACTTCAGGAAGCAGTGGTTCATCAGGTTCATCAGGTACTTCAGGTACAAGTGGTTCTTCAGGTTCATCAGGAACAAGTGGTACATCAGGTAGTTCAGGTTCTTCAGGGACATCGGGAAGTTCAGGTACATCAGGTTCTTCAGGAACATCAGGTTCTTCAGGTTCATCAGGAACAAGTGGAACATCAGGTTCAAGTGGTTCATCAGGAAGTTCAGGTACGTCAGGTTCTTCAGGTTCAAGTGGAACGTCAGGTAGTTCAGGTTCTTCAGGAACATCAGGAACTTCGGGTTCTTCAGGTTCATCAGGAAGTTCAGGAACAAGTGGTTCTTCAGGTACATCAGGTTCTTCAGGTTCTTCAGGAACAAGTGGTTCTTCAGGAACAAGTGGTTCTTCAGGAACATCAGGAAGTTCAGGTACATCGGGTTCATCTGGTACAAGTGGTTCTTCAGGTTCTTCAGGTACTAATGGTTCTTCAGGTTCTTCAGGAGATAGTTTATTTGCTAAAACAGGTTCATTCTGGGCAACCACAAATGACATCCAAGTTACAGGAGCATTTGTTGTAACAGGTGGAGGTTCATTTAGTAATGGTACTTTAGGATTGACCACAGGAGCATTCACATTGAATAGTGGAAGTTATATATGGGTTCAAGATACAGGTTATATTACATCAAGTTATGTATATGCAAATGGTTTAACAGTTAAAACAGGTGCAACTATTACAGGTTCATTAACTATGGTTGGTGATATTATCCCTTCAGTAGATCAAACTTATAACTTAGGTTCAACTACTAAACAATGGAAACACGTTTATATCTCAACAGGTTCAATTTGGATGAATGGTATTGAAGTAATGTTGATGAATAGTAATAACCAAATTGTATTAGGTAATTCAACATTCAGTACAACAGGAACAACAGGTGTAACGGTATCAACGATTAGTGGTAGTCAAATTATCACAGGAAGTCAAATTGTATCAGGTAGTTTCCAAGTTACAGGTAGTGCTTCAGTAACAGGTTCTCTTACAATCAATAACGCTTCATATGTAGGAACATCAGGACAAACAGCGAGTGGTACAAGTACAATTGAAACAGATGCTACAGGTTCTTATAATTCTGCGTTCTACAAATATGTTCTTATAAGTGGTTCAAATGCAAGATCAGGAGAAGTTATGGCGGTATGGAACGGTTCAACAATTGTTTATGATGAATATTCAACAACAGATATAGGAAATACATCTGATATCAAATTCAATGTAACCTTATCAGGAAGCAATGTAAACTTGAATACAACATCCACTTACGCATGGAATGTAAGAACAACAACAGTATTGTTATAATAACAAAACAAAATAAAATGAAAGGAGACCCTAAAAAGTCTCCTTTTTTATTTACTAAACCAATAAAATAAAGTATTTATAGTATCTGTTGGAAAGTGAAAACAGTTATGACATATGGCAAATCAATTTAAAGTAAAGAATGGTCTCATAGTAGACCAAGGTGGAGCCAATATTACGGGTTCCTCACAAATAACCGGTTCTTTAAACGTAAGTGATAATCTATCCGTCACAGGAAGTTTATCCGTTGCCGGAAACATAATTGCACAACAATACATTGTATCGTCGTCAGTTTCTTATTTTACCGAGAGTTTCGCCTCAGGTTCAAATAAGTTTGGTGACACTTTAGACGATTACCATGATTTTACGGGTTCAGTTCGTATAACTGGCTCTTTGAATATCAACGGTAGTTCATTTACCGCTGCTACATCAGGAACAAGTGGAACAAGCGGTTCTTCAGGAACAGCAGGTTCAAGTGGAACTTCAGGAACATCAGGTTCAAGTGGTTCATCTGGTTCATCAGGTAGTACAGGTACAAGTGGAACGTCAGGTTCTTCAGGTTCTTCAGGAAGTTCAGGCTCTGCAGGTACATCAGGTACAAGTGGTTCTTCAGGTTCTTCAGGAACAAGCGGTACTTCAGGAAGCTCAGGTTCATCAGGAAGTTCAGGTTCGTCTGGTTCTTCAGGTTCATCAGGAAGCTCAGGAACATCAGGTTCAAGCGGTACCTCAGGCTCTTCAGGTTCAAGTGGGTTAAGTGGTACCTCAGGTAGTTCAGGTTCATCAGGTTCAAGTGGAACATCAGGAACTTCAGGTAGTTCAGGTTCATCTGGTTCTTCAGGTAGTTCAGGTAGTTCAGGTTCAAGCGGAACGTCAGGTACAAGTGGTTCATCAGGTACTTCAGGAAGTAGTGGAACGTCAGGTTCAAGTGGTTCTTCGGGAACTGCAGGTTCTTCAGGAACAAGTGGAACTTCAGGTAGTTCAGGTTCATCAGGAACAAGTGGTACATCAGGTTCAAGCGGTTCGTCAGGAACTTCAGGTTCTTCAGGGACATCAGGAAGTAGTGGGTCATCAGGAAGCTCAGGTTCTTCAGGTTCAGCAGGTACAAGTGGAACATCAGGTAGTTCAGGAACGTCAGGTACTTCAGGCTCTTCAGGTTCAAGTGGGTCAAGTGGTTCTTCAGGAACTTCAGGTACTTCAGGTAGTTCAGGTTCATCAGGTTCTTCAGGAAGTGCTGGTACATCAGGAACGTCAGGTTCAAGTGGTTCATCAGGAAGTGCGGGTACATCAGGTACATCAGGAAGTTCAGGAACTTCAGGAAGTTCAGGAACAAGTGGTTCTTCAGGTTCATCTGGTTCTGCAGGTACGAGCGGTACTTCAGGAAGTTCAGGTTCTTCAGGAAGTGCAGGAACAAGTGGAACATCAGGTTCGTCTGGCTCAAGTGGTTCATCAGGTTCTTCAGGAACAGCAGGGTCAAGTGGTACCTCAGGTACATCAGGTTCTTCAGGAACATCAGGTGCTACGGGTTCTTCAGGAACAGCGGGTACGTCAGGTTCATCAGGAACAAGTGGTTTATTAACTTTAACAGGTACAACATCTAACGGTGTTATTACATATAACGGTTCAGGAACAAATGCGACAGTTCAATCGGGTCTTACTTATGATGGAACAACTTTAACAGTTACAGGTAACGAAACAGTAACAGGTAATTTAACAGTTCAAGGTAATTTAATTGCACAACAATATATTGTAAGTTCATCTGTTTCTTATTTCACAGAAAGTTTTGCTTCAGGTTCAACAAATTTTGGAGATAGTTTAGATGATACACATAAATTGACAGGTTCAGTTTATATTACAGGTGCATTATATTTGAATGGTAGTACAGTTGGTACAGGTAAATTAGATACCACAGCATTTAACGCTTACACGTCTTCTGTAACATCATCATTCGCAGGTACTTCATCATTTGCAACAAATGCTTTAACAGCATCATACGCAGCAAATGCGGTTGTTGTATCAGGTTCAACAAAAACATATTCAGTGACAGGTGCTACGGCAACTTGGTCATTCACACATAATTTAGGATACAAATATCCATCTATCAATGTATTTGATGCAAATGACAATGTTGTTGTTCCAAGTCAAATTCATGTAATTGATAGTAATAACTTGAATGTTTACTTCTCAAGTCCTCAAACAGGTACGGTAATTGCTACTGTCGGTGGTAATGGTTCTTCAGGAACATCAGGAAGTTCGGGAAGTACAGGAACAAGTGGAACTTCAGGTTCTTCAGGTTCAAGTGGTTCATCAGGAAGTTCAGGTTCAGCAGGTACATCAGGTACAAGTGGTTCTTCAGGTACAACAGGTACGTCAGGTTCTTCAGGAACAAGTGGTACAAGTGGTTCTTCAGGTACAACAGGTACGTCAGGTTCTTCAGGAACAAGTGGAACTTCAGGTAGTTCAGGTTCATCAGGTTCAAGTGGTACTGCAGGTTCTTCAGGAACATCAGGAAGCTCAGGAACAAGTGGAACATCAGGAAGTAGTGGGTCATCAGGTTCTTCAGGTTCAACAGGAACAAGTGGAACAAGTGGCTCATCTGGTTCAAGCGGTTCTTCAGGTAGTTCAGGTTCAGCAGGTACAAGTGGAACATCAGGTTCTTCAGGGACTGCAGGTTCAAGTGGTTCAAGTGGATCATCAGGAACATCGGGAACTTCAGGAAGTTCAGGTTCATCTGGTTCATCAGGAAGTTCAGGAACAAGTGGTACAAGTGGTTCTTCAGGTACTGCAGGTTCATCAGGAACTTCAGGTAGTTCAGGTTCATCAGGTTCAAGTGGTACTGCAGGTTCATCAGGTACATCAGGAAGCTCAGGAACAAGTGGAACATCAGGTTCTTCAGGTTCAAGTGGTTCATCAGGTTCATCAGGTTCTTCGGGTAGTTCAGGAACAAGCGGAACTTCAGGTTCTAACGGTACTTCAGGTACTTCAGGAAGCAGTGGTTCTTCAGGTTCTTCAGGAACATCAGGAAGTAGTGGTTCATCAGGAAGTGCAGGAACAAGTGGAACATCAGGTTCTTCAGGTTCTTCAGGAAGCTCAGGTTCTTCAGGTTCATCAGGAACAAGTGGAACTTCAGGTAGTTCGGGTTCTTCAGGTTCAGCAGGTACATCAGGAACATCAGGAAGTAGTGGTTCATCAGGAAGTTCAGGTTCTTCAGGTTCTTCAGGTTCAGCAGGAACAAGTGGAACTTCAGGAAGTTCAGGTTCATCAGGTTCAGCGGGTACGTCAGGTTCTTCAGGTAGTTCAGGTTCTTCAGGAACTGCGGGTTCAAGTGGCACATCTGGTTCATCAGGTTCAAGTGGTTCTTCAGGTTCTGCGGGAACTTCAGGTACATCGGGTAGTGTATACACAACAACCTCAACTACATCAATTAATATTACAGGTTTAGTAAGTGGAAGTACAATTACCTTTACAGGTGGTACGGGACTTGCTTATACAATAGGTCAAGATATCGTTTTATCTTCATCAGCTTCATCAGGTTCAACAAACTATATTGAGGCAAGAATTACTAACTATACATCAGGAACAGGGGCATTTACAGCTTCAGTTGAAATAGCGGTTGGTAGTGGAGCACATACAGATTGGGTTATCGGTTTAGCAGGTGCGGTTGGTTATAGTGGTACAAGTGGTACATCAGGAAGTTCAGGTTCTTCAGGAAGTTCAGGTTCATCAGGAACAGCGGGTTCTTCAGGTAGTTCGGGTTCATCAGGAACAGCAGGTTCTTCAGGAACAAGTGGAACATCAGGAAGTAGTGGGTCATCAGGTTCTTCAGGAACAAGTGGTAGTTCAGGTACTTCAGGAAGTTCAGGTTCATCAGGTTCATCAGGAAGTTCAGGTTCATCAGGAAGCTCAGGTTCAGCGGGTACATCAGGTTCAAGCGGAACTTCAGGTATAAATGGTACTTCAGGTACATCAGGTTCTAATGGTTCTTCAGGCACATCAGGAAGTAGTGGAACATCAGGTTCTTCAGGTTCATCAGGTTCTTCAGGAACTTCAGGAACTTCAGGTTCAAGTGGTTCTTCAGGTTCAGCAGGTACAAGTGGAACATCAGGTAGTTCAGGAACATCAGGTTCTAATGGTTCTTCAGGCACATCAGGAAGTAGTGGAACATCAGGTTCTTCAGGAAGTGCAGGAACAAGTGGAACATCAGGTTCATCTGGTTCAAGTGGTTCTTCAGGAACAAGTGGAACATCAGGTTCTTCAGGTTCATCAGGTTCATCGGGTAGTTCAGGTTCATCAGGTTCATCAGGAACATCAGGGTCCTCAGGTTCAAGTGGTTCTTCAGGAACATCAGGTTCAAGTGGAACGTCAGGTACATCAGGTTCAGCAGGAACAAGTGGAACTTCAGGTTCATCAGGTTCATCTGGTTCATCCGGTACTGCAGGGTCAAGTGGTTCAAGTGGTTCTTCAGGAACAGCAGGTTCTTCAGGAACTTCAGGTACCTCAGGTTCAAGTGGTTCATCAGGTTCTTCAGGTTCAGCGGGAACATCAGGAACATCAGGTAGTTCGGGTTCTTCAGGTTCAGCAGGTACATCAGGAACGTCAGGAAGTAGTGGTTCATCAGGAACATCAGGTTCAAGCGGTACTTCAGGAACATCAGGAAGTAGTGGATCATCAGGTTCTTCAGGTAGTTCAGGTTCAACAGGAACAAGTGGAACATCGGGTAGTTCAGGTTCATCAGGAACAACAGGAGCTGCAGGTTCTTCAGGAACATCAGGTTCTTCAGGAACATCTATCGTTGGTTCTTATGCATCTCTAACTATACCATCATCAGGAGCAACAACAACATGGAACTTTAACCACAAATTAGGAGCACAATATCCAGTAATAGCGGTATTTGATTCAGGAAGTAATGTTATCATTCCTTCTAACGTTAAAATGGTTGATGCTAATAACACAACAATTACGTTCTCATCAAATGTTTATGGTACGGCAGTTGCAACATTAGGAGCAGGTGGTGGTGGTTCATCAGGTACTTCAGGAACAAGTGGTTTAGTTGGTTATTCGGCAAGTTTCACAAGTTTAGCTACTTGGTCAGTTGCACATAATTTAAACTGTGAGTTTCCGTTAGTAACTGTTTGGGATAATAATAGATATGTTGTAGTTCCATCAGGTATACAATCTGTAGATGCAAATAACTTGAATGTCTATTTCTCATCAGCACAAACTGGTAAGATTATAATCGGAAAAGTTTAATTTGTTTTTTTCTTAATAATTTAGTATATTATACCTATGAATAAAATCGTCATAGGTATAATGTGCTTTGGTGAAGATTATTATTTTTCACACATCAAATCAAAACTCAATCACTTTAGAGATAAGAAAATTACTTGTCTAATATTAACTGATAAACCAAATGAGTTTGTTAGTTATTCTAATGTCTATACAATTCTTTACACACGAAATTTTAAATCTTTTCATGATAAAATGTTATTGGTAAAGAAAATTTTGGATTGGAATGATTTATGTATTTTAATGGATGCAGACCTTTTAATTAAAGATTATTCATTCATCGATACATTATTGAATTATCAATTCAAGAAAGGTATTACTTACATAGACACTCTAAAAAATCATAGATGTAAATACGAATTCATTAGTAATATTCAAATGAATCCTGAGAATATTGATTGGTATAATTATAGAAAGTATGTTGAAAAAATATATCCCGATTATAATGATTTAGAGACGATTTACGAGTACCTTATTGTTTTCAATAAAGATGGATTTAATAATGATTTCTTTGGGACATATGAGAAATTACAGGTCTTAAAAGAGGCATGTGAGTTAATGAGTAAAGAAAGAGTAGTACATGGTGCGGCCGAAGGAGTATCAATACATATTTCAGCAAAAGTAACAAACACACAAATTCAAAGAGATGAAGAATTTTTTGAATTAATAAAAGATAAAATTGAAAATACAAATAGATTATGATTATAGATAAAAATTTTGTTAAGAATAATATTACCAATAATCGTGATTTTGATGTTGTTGGTGATGAGATATTGAATTCAGTACCATATCGTTGGTCACATGGTGCAACTGACGAACATTTAGGAGATGGTTTACTCATATATTCTTTAATACAATATATGCGAGCAAAAGTTTGTGTTTGCCTTGGTAGTGGAGGTGGATTCATACCACGTATTATGACACAAGCCAGATTAGATTTACATTCACAAAATATTTTCGAAGGAAATCCTGATATTAGTTGGGGAGATATAGGTGCAACTTATATTGTAGATGCCATGAATGGAATTGGTGGACAGGTAGATTGGTTCAAAGAAGAATCATTTTATAGAAGAAGATTTTGTCCAAGAATTTTAAATACAACAACAGAAGATGCATTTCATAACTTCTTTGTCCTCAACGATATAAAGATAGATTATTTACATATAGATGCGGGACATTCATATGAAAATGTTAAAGAAGATTTCGAATTATATACACAGATATTGTCTACGAATGCTATCGTATCAATACACGATACGGACCCCAATTACGCTGACAAATACATTGTAACTCAAGAAGTTAAAGACAGAAATGATTTTGATGATTGGACAGGACCAATACAATTTGTTCAAGAAATTGATGAGACTAAATGGGAGAAATTAAATTTATTCAATCACGGTATTATTAAAAACAAACCATCATCAACAGGAATAACAATTGTTAGAAAAAAGTAATATCTTAATTTGATTTATTAATATTTTTTTTGTATATTACATTCATGGTTAGATTAATTACAGTCATAGGTCATGGTGTAGATTTAATTGAACATCACATTAATCATTATTTAGATTATGTTGATGAAATTAATTATGTTGTCTATGAAACTGATTTATATCCAACATTATCGAAAGATGTTGAGGAAATTATAAAACCATTTGATAACGTTAAAATTGTTAAAACAATTACCGAACGAATTTTTGATTGGGAAAGAGTTACCAAATTATATAATGAAATAAAATTAACTAAACCAAACGATTGGTGGGTGATTGCCGACATCGATGAATTTCATTTGTATCCAGAAGATAGTTTAGATTTATTAATGTCTGATTGTGAAAAAAATGGTTGGGAAATTGTTAGAGGTGGATTTATAGATAGAATTGGTGTTGACGGAACGTTTCCTGAATTAAACAAAACATCAATATGGGAACAATTCCCAAATGGAGGAATGTTTAGATATTACATGAGTTTAGCAAACCCTAATAAAATTTGTTTATGTAAAGGATATATTGAAATTACAAACGGACAACATTTTGCTAAAATACATGGTGAAACAACTTGGAGATATAGAGGTTGGTCTCATCCTTTAATTGCACCAATTTCAACACATACAATTCAAGTTCATCATTTTAAATGGGATAAAACTTCAATAGATAGAATAAAATGTGTTGCCGATGTAGGACAAGAATATGCATATTCAAATGAATATGGGACAATGTATAAATCATTAGTAAATTCTAATTTTTTAATTGATATCACTAATGATGAATATATGATTCAACAAGGATTAAAATATCCTGAATATAATAGATATAGAAATTGGAATAAATTAATAAAAAAAATAACATCAATATGAGTACAAGTAAAACAGAAAAAAACGAAGACTTATTGGCACTTGAAACACGTAAAATTAAAGCGTTAGAAAAAATTGCTAATTCATTAGATTCATTAACCGTATGGTTTGAAGAAATTGATAAAGAAGAATGGGGTAATCGAATTCAATATTATTTAGCAGAATTTCATAATAAGTTTGTAAAAGAAAATACTCCACCAGCAGAAAATGAAATAAAGCCAATTAAGAAAAATGTCAAAAACTAAAAAAAAGTTAGGTATTATTATTCCATATAGAGATAGAAGAAATCATTTAAAACAATTTATTAGAATGATTACTAACTATATGATTAATAAAGATATACCTTATCATATTTTTGTAATTGAACAAGATTTTGCTAAACTTTTTAACAGAGGTGCATTATTAAATATTGGATACAAATACGCTAAAAAAAATAAATGTAATTATGTAGTATTTCATGATGTGGATATGTTACCAGTTCACGTTGACTATTCCTATTCAGAAATACCTTTACAATTGGCAAATAATTTTATTTCTAATTCAGGAGAAATAAAAAACGAATTATTTGATGAATATTTTGGTGGAGTTACCATGTTCCCCAATCATTTATTTGAAGTTGTCGATGGATATTCTAATAAGTATTGGGGATGGGGATATGAAGATACCGATTTACTTCACAGATGTATCAAAAATGGGATTGATTTAGACACACTCAAAATTAAAAACATGGGTAAACCTCAACAAGCAATAAAATTCAATGGAGTTAATGCTTTTGTTAAGGGAAAAAATGTTTTTAATGTTAATAATGATATTACTTTTTTTGTTTCATTTTACCCAAATGATACAACATATGATTTCAATAAAGATGTGGATGAATATAATGTTTTCACTATACCTGGTTATGATTTAACAATATCTTATAATTCATTTTCAAGATATAATTTTTGTACTTTTGATAATGAAAATGAGGTACTTTATGTTAATTCAAGTATAAAGACCAATTATAAAACAAATATTACAGTTTCAATAGATAATACTAATAAAAATATAAAAGTATATCAAGATGGTAATTTTATTGGTAATATTGAATTTGATAAAAAATTAAGAAATTATAATCTCCAAAAATATTTTTATTTAGGTGCTGGAGAACCTGATAGATTGAATAAAGATGAAAAAATTTATCCAAAATATTTTGATGGTTATATAACATGTTTTGCTGCGTTTAATACAGTTCTTAACGACGATGAAATAAAAGAAATATCTATAAATGAGCATTTAGATTTCAACGATAATTTTGGAAATTATAAATCTAATAAAGATTTAATTCTCTATTACGATAGTACTATGATTGAAAATTATCAATTAATTGATTTAACAGGTAGAGGTAATAATGGTATGATTGTTAATTGTGAAATTGTTGATTTAGATTTTCCTGAATATAAAGAAATAAGAGTACCATTTAAAAGAATATCTACATTTAGTTTAATTAAACATACTGAAAATGGATTCTATAGAAATAAATGGAAAACACAAGCAACAAGATGGAATCAATTAAGATTTAATAATGAAGTTAAAAAAAATAATGATTTAATTGAGAATGATGGACTATCAACATT
>Ga0208378_1000493_pt1 | contig 13355 bp, 17 predicted proteins | sample CryBogCBE24Aug09_FD_184556 | JGI IMG/M metagenome (GOLD analysis project Ga0208378, IMG submission 184556) | Freshwater microbial communities from Crystal Bog, Wisconsin, USA - CBE24Aug09 (SPAdes) (version 2) | ecosystem: Environmental > Aquatic > Freshwater > Lake | place: Crystal Bog...
TATAGGTGCTTGAAGGTGTGAAAACAGTGCCGTTCAAGTTGGGGATGTTGTTGCCCCAAACGAATTGGCCCGAACCGCCAGAGTAACCAGCAGTGCCAACAGTGGTGTTGGAAAGATCAATGTAGCAGTCTTGTTCCAAGACTGTGTAACCAACGTCGCGCAAAGCGCCAAAACGGTTGTCGCCCGATAGGATTGGGCCTTCAAATGTACTACGTGCCATGACAAATGTCCTTATGCAAAAGTTACCTTGTTAATCGTTGCATCGTCTGCTGGGCCAGTGGCAACAAGGTTGAATTCCCAGATGCCTCAATATACCTTATTTGGCAGAGGTGTCAAGGAGTTTGTTGGACTTTTTTAAGTTTTCTTCCTGTGTGATGACACGTAGGTTCCACGGCACATGAAGGCCGCAAACAACATCAGAGCGCAAAGGAACTATATGATCGACTACATATTGCTCCCCCGTTGTTTGAGTCATCGTAATAGCGATTTGGTACAGCTGCCTAATTTCGGATTTTTGTTTTCTTGTTAGCCAAGGAGGTGTTGCCTCACGATGTTTACGCCGCCGCGCCTTAGTATCTGCTCGAATTTGTGACTTGTTGTTTTCTTTCCAAACATTTCGGTACTCACGTAACTGCGCAATAGGCCGGGTTCTAGCAGCGGCTATTACTTGTTCACGATGCTCTACATACCACTCATTTTTACGGTCTTTGACATCTTCTCGTTTGTTGTACTCTTTAAAGTACTCTGCACGGGTGATATTGGCTTTTTCCCATTCGACCTTTAGGCACTCAACGCAGGCTCCTTTAGTTTTGCGTGCAGCTATGTGCCCATGCTTGCACGGCTGTCCAGTGAAATAGTACTTAGCCCCGGTTCGCTTTGCTTCTTCTCGGGTCTTGGGTAGGTTTGTAGTATCCATATTTACTCCTGTGACTTAGTTACAGGTAATAATTGTACTGGTTTTTAGGCAAAGAAAAAGGCCCCGAAGGGCCTTCAAACATGGGGGTAAACCCTTGTTTTTAGTAGGACGAGAACACGCCCAGAGGATCAGACCAGCCAAAGCTGTAACGTTCACGGCTCTTGTAACGTACATTGCCCGTATCAAAATCACCATCCATTGAATTCTGCAACGGAATCCGTTCGAAGTGCTTCAGGCCGTTAGGCACATCAGTGGTCAAGAACCAAGTGTTGGTCGAGGTCAAGAAGTGGTTAACGGTGTAACCTTCAGGAATCGAACCGTTGTTCTTGATGGCGTTGATGTCGTTGTTGTTAGTACCGACGCGGAGTTCGGTTTCCAACAAACGAGTAGCAACGAACATCAAGCTTGGGGGAACCACCAATTTGCGGGGCTTAGCAGCGATCAACAGACCACGTTCATCCGTCCAAGCAGCGATTTGAATGACGGCTGCTTCCAAAGCAGTTTCGTTCAAGTCGGAAGGAGTGGAGAAGGTGTTGCTGTTAGTGCCGCCGTTAACCAAGGGGTGAGCGGTAGAGAACAAAGCCACGCCGTCACCGCCGGTGTACTGAGCGTTATAGCCGTTGTTCAAAACTGCAGCAGCCTTGACTTGCTTGGTGTAAGCCATAGCACGAGCCAAGCCTTTGGTGTAGCGAGCAGACAAGCTGTCGTACAAGTTATCTTCGATCGCTTCTTCAGTGATCGAGAAACCCAAGGCAATGGTTTCGTGGTTGTAGCGAGCAGTCCAAGCTTCTTGAGCATTGTCATAAGAAATTGCGCTGCCTTCATTCTTCACAGGAGCTGCGGAGAAGCCAGACAGTTTTGTTTCTTCTTCAAAGCTACGTTCCGAAGTTTCGGTTTCGTAGATTTCTTTATGCTCTTCGCCGTAACGGGCGTACTCCAAACCGAACAAAGCGTTCAAGCCGGGGAGCAATTCTTTAAGTAGTTGTGCGCGTGAAATAGCCATTTTAAATTACTCCTTAAGCGCCAGTAGCGTTGAAGTAGTTGTGGTAACCGAAGTTCCACTGTACTTGCACTTCTGGGTAGCCAACAAAAGACAAAGATGTACCAGCGGGGACGCTGACGGTAGCAGACAAGGTCAAAGTAGTGCCGCTGACGTTAGTCACGGTCAAGTACTGGCCTGCGTATGCGCCAGAGACGCTAGGAGCGATCAATTGCATGCCGGGGCTGATGGCGGTGTTGGCAGCAGTGATGGTCAAGGTGGCGCTGCTAGAAGTTGCATTGCCGCTGATAGCGGTAACAACGACAGCAGTGTCAGGAACCACAGCCACAACGCGGAAAGGAGCGCTTGATGTAACACGAGTGTTACCTTGAGTACCGGAGGTAATAACACCGCCAGTCACGCCCATAGCTGAGTCACCAGTGGTGGTGTTACCGGAAGCAGAGCCGCCGTTAGAACCTTGGGTAACCAAGTACATGTTGGAGCCGATGAACGAGGGGTTCACGTAGCCAACAGTAGCACCGGGAGTGTTAGACACAGAAGAAGTGCCTTGGGTCAAAACAGCCGATTGGAACACAGCTTGTGGGTCATCCACGACATAACCTTGCATGCTGTTGGGGCCATAAGAGCCAGCATTGGTGGTAGTGTTTGCGGGGTAGAACTGTGCACGAACGGTTTGGCTCATGCTGTTGACGTATTGAGCGCCAACAAACACGCCGATAGCACCAGCACCGGAAGAAACCGACGAAGCTGCACCGAGTGCGGTAACGGCCAAAGAACCGCCGCTAATGCCGACAACGTCGCCATTAAAGAGGTTATAGCCATAGTTGTAGGAGATAGGGATCAAGCGAGTGGAACCCGCAAAAACCCGACCGCCAGTCAAGCTAACGGGTTTTAAACCGTAAGCTGCAGGAACGATAGGATAAGCCATTTGTAAACTCCAAGTTATTTAGAACCAGAACCAAATGCGCTGCCACGTGTCGAGGTAGATTTTCTATCCGAGAACAAAGGCATGCGCGGATCTTGCTGACGCATAAAATTATTGTCCACTGATTCCATCTGGGATTGGTTTTGACGGTTGTAATAGTCCATCATCGCTTCGAGGCGTTCGGTTGGCATTCTGCACAACATCAAACCGCCGATCTCCACATTGCCGTTCTTATCACCAGTCAACATCAATTCTGGATGGTCAGCCGCCTTTACCGGCTCCCAACCTTCGCGCATCTTACGAGACACGTTGGTCGGTTCTTCCTTACCCATGAGCGAAGTCATAATCCAACGGAATGACATACCCGGGACAGGGGTCGGTTCAGGCAAGTGTGCTGCAGGTTTGTATTCGTAACGAGCAGACTTTTCGCGTGACACGAGGTCACGATTAACGCGTGTATCAGTAGCCATTTTTTAATCCTCCAATTTCAAAACTTCTTTAGCATATTGCTGGTTCGAGAGTCCGAACTTCTTCGCTAGCGCCTGCTGCGTAAGAGTAAGTTGGATGCTCTTTTTCCCAGTCGAACGTGTTGCAGGTGCAACTACGCTTGCTGTTTTGCGTGAAGATGACTCTGCGTTATTACGCGCGGGTGTCCCACCAAAAACATCAGGGAACGTATTTTTTATGCGAGTGTCAATAGTATTGAAGTACTCGTCAGATTGCGGGTCTACCCCGGAGTTGACTAGTTTTTGATGCAGCCCTAGTGCATAGCTGGTAATTTCTTCGAACCCCGGTGAACCGAACCACTGGTTTTTTGCCTGCCAGCGCAGGGATTTTTCGTCCAGTTGCACTTGTTGGGGTGCTTGAGTACGAGGTTGTACAGGAGTTTGGTCAACTTGTAAAGAGGCTGGCCTAAAATTATTTGCTGCGGCCAAACGCATCTTCGCATCCGTTAAAGCCTCTTGAGCTGCAATGATGGCGTCTGTATCAAACGATTCTTGCGCAGCCTTCAAGTTTTTACGGGCCATTTCAAGCGACTGTTCAGCTGAACTCTTCAGCGTAGAGGCGTATTGCTGGCTACCGTTATTAACGTATTGCTTGAGTTGTTTATTCTCATTGATGAGTTGTTGTGCCACACGTTCCAGCTCCTCGCGTTCGCGGGCAATCTGGTCGGCGCGGCGACGCTCGTCGTGACGGGCGTGTGTTAATTCTTTAATCCGTTTTTTGACGTTGTCTGAGTAATTCTCAATTTCATCGTCTGTCGGATCGACCACTTCACGGTCCAGAGGTTTACGGCCTCGGTCGCGCTCAGGCGTGTCATCAATAAGCTCTATCTCAAGCTCATCACTATTTTCGGCGGATTTCTTCTCCGCCTCCAGCTCGTCTGGAAACTTAAAATCTTCGGGCATAGCCACTCCTTAGTATGCGCGGGTAATTCCGCGGGGATCATCCACCACAGCTTCGACTTGATCGTCGTTGATGAGGCGGAACTCTTTGCCGTAAATCTTGAAACGCGTACCGGCGTAAGCCCGCACGATCACAAAATCTCCAGCCTTGCACCATGCTCCGTTAGGAAACTTGGTGGTATCTTTGTATGCATCTACGCCCGTTTTCAGCACGAACAAGACGGTAGTCGAGTGCTCTTCTTGACGGATCAAATCAGAGGGTTTGACCAAATCCAACTCGGTTCCTGCGATCTTGTCAGACACGTCTGGCACGGCGCAGAGCAACTTGTACCCAGAAGGTTCGGGCAACAGAGTGCCTTTTTCTTCAGGAGTCGCATCCGGTTCGGGCTGTTCCGCTGGTTGGATGGTGGGTGGCAAAGCCAAGCCCGGAGGCAAAATAAGATCACTCATCTGATTTCTCTACTTTCTCTGCAAGGTCTATGATGTAACGCTCTGCAAGGGCAAGACCCTGAATAACCCCACAGAGTTTTTGGTACTCATCAAAAGTACGGCACTGACCACTGGCTAAGTCGTCGGCGTAGTTGTTTAAGTCTTTGCGTATTTGGTCGCGCAATACGCGTGCGAATTCGTGAATCATTCTTTACCTTTAGGTCTGTTTTGCACTTGGGCTTTAACCATTTCCTTAGCCACGCCCATCATTTGTTCGCGCTCAGCGGTGCGTTGCTCTTGCTTGTGCTTGGCAATCTCAACGCCGGTTTTAATGCCAAACTGTTTCTCTTGTGAAGCGGTTTGGTGTTTGGCCTTTTGAACGTCCACACCTACCTTCATAGCGCCAAGCTGGAAGTTGCCGCCAATCTTTTCCTTCTCTAGCGCCAGTTTTTGCATGTGCATCTGGGCGCTGTTTTGGAGTTTGGCCTGCTCGATGGCAGCTTGTGCCTGCGCTTGCTGAGCTTTGATCTGCACCTCTTGGGCTTTGATCTGAACTTCTTGCTGACGAATCTGCAACTCTTGTTGCTGCATCTGAATAAGCGGATCTTGCTGAGCTTGTTGAGCGTGTTGCTGTGCAGCCATTTGTTGGTGCTGTTGCAAAACACGCTGAGCGGCTTGCGCCATGAGTCCGGCAACAGCTTGTTCCGCCTGTGCTGGCAAGGGTTCGTTCTGTGCTGGCAGCGCCATGCCCAGTTGAGCTTCCACCTGACGGCGGTAATCAAACCCAACGTGTTCGGCGATGTGGGCCTGCATCGCGGCCATAATCATCGGAGCCTTGGGGTTTTGGCCGACCATCTGCTGAATTGTCGGATCCTGCATGAAGGCCATGTGCGTTTGCAAGTGCGCCTGATGGTCTTGGAGTTGGAACGCTTTGAGCGGCACACCGTTGAGGGCGTTCACGTTCTCAGATATCGGATCCACAGGTTTTTGCTCGTCCGGCAACGGCACAAGTTTATCGGGATTCTTAATGCCCAACACTTCGAGCATCCGGCGGTGGAGTTCGGGTAAGTTGTAGATGTCGGGAGACATCTGCGCCATCTGGATGACGGCTTGGTACTGCACCACGCGCTGAGACATGGTAGCGGCGTTGGGATCCGACACGGGGATGATGTCCACGTGCGAAAAGTCAGACTTCTTGGATTTACGGCTACCTTTTTCGGGCTCAAATGGGTACTCGTCGGGTGTGTCATCCTTGATGATCTCAGCCAGCAACTGCAACTCTTGCTTGAATGCGTAGTGCACACGGGCTTGAACAGCCGTCATCACTTTGAGTTGGCGCTCTAAGAGCGCGAGCGTTGTACCCACTGGGGCTTGGCTCGACATGTCGCTGACCTGCATATCTGCAGTAGCCGCAAATCGACGACCTTCTTCAACGATGTTGTTGAGCAAGGTGTACAGAACTTGGCTAGGTTCCTTGTAGGGCAGCGGCAGGATGTTGTCGCGCAGTGCGCCAGAGCCAATGTCTACGTCCCGGAACTCGCCCGGAGCAATCGGGGTATCGTCGCCCTTGATCCGGAGCCCCCGTGACTTGAGACCGCCGGGGAGGTTTGAGAGTGTACCGGCATCAACAAGCTGGCGCATGATCGAGGTTGCCGATTTAGCAAAACCCCCGATGAGGTGGAATAAACCGAATCCGTAAGCTCCGAAACCGGGTATGTACTGGTAGTGGACAAAGTGCTGACGTTTGAGCTTGAGTGGGTCATTTTCTTTCCAGTTACGACGAATTGACAGGACAGTGCCTGTACCTTTGATAACCGTAACGACGTAGGGCAGCGCAATGCCGGTCTCGTCGTTGTTCTCATCTACATCGTTGTAGCCGTCCAGATCCAAGTCCACGAGCGACTCATACAAGGTGTAGCGGTCGTCGTTGATGTCGTTGAACCCGGTCTCTTGGTCTTTGGCTTTTTGAATCTCATCCGTCTGTTTGCTTGGGTCGGGCAGGTCTACGTCGCGGTAAAACCCGTTGGCAATCAGTTTCAGAATGTCGTTTTTGTGCATGCGCATCTGGTGCGTCACACGGGGAGCAGTGCGCTGATCCGTCGTACCGTAAGGCAAAAGAACATCCTCGGCGGGAATGAACATCGACACCTGACGGCCAAGACTTGGATCTTTGTACACCTTCTTGAACGCCGAGCCTGCGGCGGGCAGACTCCACAACATGCGCTCTTGCTCGGGACGAAACTCTGGCATCTTCTCTACCAGCTCATAGTTCATGTCCTCTTCGACGTTGTTCGCCGCTTGTTTCTTCTCGGGCGTTTCTTTACCCCAGATGGTTGTGCGCACAGGCCCTTGGGGCGGGAACATCTCTGTAATTGTTTCTGACTGGAACCTGACAACAGCTTCCGTAATCATTGGATGGAACACGCCGGATGCGCCCATCCAAGGCTCAGTGCGTTCTTCGTACTGCAAGCCCATCAGTTTCAAACCCATGACGTAGGTCTTCTCCCACTCTTTGCGTGACTGACGATCGTTGTCAATGTCACTTGACAGCTCCATACCCAGTGACTGGAGCACCGCCTCATCTATCTCGTCGGCCAAGTTGGCCGCAAACTCCGCTGATTCTTCGGGTTCTTCGTTAAAGTCCTCGCCCTCTTCTTCGTCGCTTTCCAGCTGAACGTCGATGGGTTCTTCGCTTTCGGTCATATCCGCCGCCATTGTTGCCGGGGACTGATACAGCGCTTTGTCAAAATTAGTAGCCATGAGTGTCCTTAGTAGTATGCGTGTGTGCGACGGCGAAAGATAGCGGGCTCATCGCGCTCGTCGGAGTCTAACTGAATAAAGCCGCCTTGCCTAAAGCGCATGAGGGCCTGAGATGTCGTATCCACATAGTCATCATTTTCGCCGTTGGGGAACGATGCAACTTCTTCAATCACTTCTTTGGCCCAGCGTGTGTCTGGTGCCCATACCATTCCGGATGCAAATAGATCGGCAATGGCGTTAACCCGAGCGATCTTATCGTTTCCACGACTCGGGTTTGTCTCTTGCGCGGGGATGCCCATAGCACGAAGCTCCTGTAAGAGCGGAGCGCCCGCGGCTTTCTTTTCAATAATAAACGCATCTGGCTCCCACGCCTTGTAGTGTTTCAGCGCCATGCGCTTGAGTTCAGGAAACCCCATCCGGTCTTTGAACGCATCAAGCAAGATGATCTGCGCTACGTTCTTTTCTTCCTCGTTGTAGAAGACGCCCCAAGTTGTGCACGCCGAATAGTCGGAGTGCGTCTTAGTCTCAAACGCCGTATCCCAAGACTGGATGACGTAGTCACACACCGGCGGGTCATCTTCGGGCCAGATTCTCCACAGCTTACGGCTAATGATCGCCGCCGCGTTGGATATGGGGTTCTGCATGTACTGGGCGTTCCAGTACTGCGGCTCCATGTTGGCCTTCTTGGCTTTGAGCTGCTCCAGCGGCCACTGCTCGGGCCAGAGCGACTTCTCATTGTCCGTGTCTTCGTTCAGGATCGCGGGTAACTCCACGATCTCCCACTGGTCAGCCTCGGGGTTCTTGGTCTGGTAGTCGATCAGCCGACCTGTTAGGTCGAGCTTACTCCAGCGCGTCATGATGACAATGATCGCACCGCCCGGCATCAAGCGCTGTTGTGGGCCGGTCTGGAACCAAGACCACGCCGTATCGAACGCCAAGTGACTGTTTATTTTGACGTCTTGTTCTGAATGCGGATCATCAATGACGAAAAGATCGGCACCCCGGCCTGCCAAAGCGCCGCCAACGCCAGCGGCGTAGTACTGTCCACCCGCGGCGGTGGACCACTTCCCAGCAGCCTTCTGGTCGTCAGCAACAAGTGTGTTAGGGAATATTTCACGGTACTCCTCCGAGTCGATCAAGTTACGAATGCGACGACCAAAGTCTTCCGACAAGCTGGCCGTGTGCGTACCCATGATGATCTTCTTCTCAGGATACTTACCCAAGAAGTAGGCCGGGAATAAATAAGAGCTGAACTCAGACTTACCCATCCGAGGCGCGATGTTGATGATGACGCGCTTCTTTTTGCCCTCAATCACGTCGGTAAAGATTTTCGCAAGTTTTCTGTGGTGTGGCCCAATCTTAAACCCGGGGTATACCGCTTGGGCAAACCCAAGCATGTTTGTTTTAGCTGCAGCCAGTGTTGCGCGTTTCTCGCGCACGTCCAAATCTTCGAGCAGCTCAATCTTCTCTTTAGTCGTCAGCGTTGGGAGCGCCAGCTTAATGGCCTCGATTTCCCGCGCGCTTATAGAAGTAAACTTTTCAAGATCCATCGGATTCTTCTTTGGCTGAAACGTCAATAACGTCTACGACTTGCATGAACTTATTCAACTTGTCTTTGATGCGTTGCTCGATCTCAGCGTCGGACATTTCCGCTTGCTTGACCTCAATCTTGTCGGTGAACAGTGCCACCTCAGTTACTTTACCCAGTAGTCCCAAAGCTTTAAGCCGGACGTTGGCGCTGGGGTTCTTGGTTTCTTCTACCAGTTGGGCGACACAATAACCGCGAATCGCTTGCGCTTGATGCACAAACTCCCAGTCATATGCGGTCAGCATCCCAACTAAATGCTGAACTGCCTTGGGCGTTTTGATTTCAGCCAGTGCTGAACGGGATACTTCTTCTGGTTTAGCGCCAACGATACTGCCAAAAGATTTCCGCGCAGCTTCTGTTTGGGCGCGGGAGATTACTTCTTCTTGATCTACAGCCCCAATGCTTTTCAACCATTCTGTTGTGCTAACTTTAGCGTCAACAGTTTCAGCCACGCCAGCTTTGTCAAGCGGCGTGAACGATGTGGGCATCCCCACTTCGGGTTCAAAATCAATTAAGTGCTCTAACATATGCGTAGACCATTGCAGCCTCGTTGCGCGTAATGTACACTATGTTTGAGCTGGTGCGCAAGCAGTTGAGATTTTGGCCGTCGGCCAAAAGCCGTTGCAAACGCATTTGCTTCTCCTTGAGAGGTTGGACTCTCCTTGACCCCCGGCTAACCCCGGGGGTTTTTTTATGCCCGTGATTTTCTAAATTTTTATAAAAAATTTTGGATGGGCCTATTTATTTAATATGGGGGTGGGTATTTGTGGGGAGTTTGTAAAGTGATTTACAAATATGGTGAGTGCGGGAGTGAAACAGTGTTCATGGTCGCGACGACGATTAGCCCCAAAAGAGGGGGATGGGGGGATAGTGGGGTTCGAATATCTCGGTTATTTGATGTGCCAAAAACCCCCCATAAGTAATATAGAGGTATCGGTTAGGCAGTAAGGCTTGCCGATTGGGGGTCGCTTGACCCCTATTTACTTTGTTACTTAATCTTTTAGGAGAATCAAATGGCTCAATCATTCAAAGCCCTCGTGCAACTCACCTGCGCCAATGCTGACGCATTGCAGGCCAACGTAGACGCACTCATCGTTCATGCGAAGAAGACGTCTTACGTTGACTATCGCAATCAAGCGGCCAAGGCCATTGGCGAGCACTACGGCGTGAAGCCACATGAGTCGCAAATCCACAAAGGCCAACTCACGTTTGCCAAGGACACAGCGGCTGAACAGAAGCTCTCACGCATCTGCGCATTGCACCCCAAGCGGCCCATGAAGAGCGGCAAGCGTGAAGCCGTGGCTGTTCCTGCCAAAGTCGTCAAGACTATTCGTGCGGAAATCATTGCGGCTGGCTTGACCAAGAAGCAACTCGACCAACTCATCAAGGAGATTCGCGACAGCATTTCATTCGCTTAATTGGGGTCATCTGACCCCCATTTCTGTTCAGCGGCGTGGATGCAGAGTCACGCCGCTGTTCCATTCTTTGTCAATCCAAACCTTTTAGGAGAATCAAGTGCCTACCTACACCCAATACCTTACCTACGCAAAGCGCAAGGGCTTCCAACCAGTCAGCGAGACTACGTTCTACGCACTAATCAAAGCAGGTCTCGACCCTGTTCGCGGAGAGTTCGTAAAATGACCCAGCTACCCTTACCCATCGAGCACCCCTTACCCAAGGAACTCGCTCTTGCACAACTGCGCCAGCTTCGTGACTGGTATGCCCAACGAATCAATCAACCCAAAGGAGAACGCAAATGAGACACGACTACATCAACACCTCGCACACACGCTGGTTCAAACACGAGGTCGGCACAATCCAAACCCCCACAGGCGAGAAGCGCCTGCTCGTCTACGTCCACACCTACGGCAACATGAGGCACAAAGTCAAGGTCTACATCAAACCAAAACGGGGTCACCTGACCCCAATTAACAGTGTGTTATGAAAACAACACTTGAGTGCACCATTTTTGGGCCGTCCCAGATTCTAGCGATGGATTCGGGAGTGAGGACGGTCTGTAAGCCGCGCCAGTTCTAGCGCACGAAATTTACTACTACTACTATCTATATATAATATATATTATTAGCTATTGGTAAGTGTGTGCTTTGGTTTTCTCGCCCTTCGCTCTTCCTTCGCTTAAAAATCCTTTGGGCTATGGTGTTAGGAAAAAAATGTAGATGATTGGGATAAAAACCTTACGCGCTATGACTGGCGTGGCCTGCGGCCCGTCCCCACTCCTGTATTTGACCCGAGAATCTGGGCAGTGTTTTGACCAAGACTGTGATTTTGTTGATACAATCTGGGACATCATCAACCAACTGGAGCACTCAATGGCTATCGAATACCCTCAATACATGAAGCACACCCTCAAGGAACTTCACAACATACTGGCAGCGCAGAACCTACCAAGCGCTACCATCAAGCACATCAAACACATCGTCTCACAAGACAAGGCCACACTACGGCGTGAGAAGATACGAGCCAAACAGCAGGCCAAGCAGTGGGAGGTGTTGCATCCGCCACTCAACGCTGAGATTCTGCGGGTTAAATCTTCTCTTGCATACAAGGGCAACACCTCACCCCAACGCCGCGCTGCGTTCACAGAATACCTTGACGTGTTGCTACGCACACGCTCTCGACTCAAGAACCTAGCCGAGCAGTTGCACGAGGACGGCGAACCACACACACCCGGCCAGTTGGTCAAGCTGTTGGCCGAGGAGGGCAAGCACATACCGTATGACGGCATCCACTGGTCTGACTGGGTTTCTCCGAAGGACAAGCGCAGTGTGATGGGGGCGTTCTCAAAGCTGAGCGACGAGCGCAAGGTGCGAGCCAAGATGAAGGAACCCTTTGAGCGCAGGACAACGCCTGTGCTGTGGTTAAGAACCAAAGACGAACTGCTGTCACACCTTGAGTCACTCAAGCGTGTGGCTGTGACCAAGCACTACGTTATGAAAGATGCCAAGACTTATGCACACGCCGAGCAAATTAAACAAGCAATCATTCGGCTCAACCAAGTGCCTGAATACCGTCCGTTGCCGCGTGACTGGCGCAAGCTACTCGTCGAGGGCGGCTTCTAACGGGTGTCAAAAAGTTTTTTTAACCGGGGTCGCCCGACCCCATTTTTAGGAGAAAGCAAATGAAAACAAGTGAACTGACAGGCTCCGCCCTTGATTGGGCGGTGGCCAAATGCGAGGGGCTTCGCACCTACGTTGAAGTGGTTGAGGGCTTCAAGCCGTCAACAGACTGGACGCAAGGTGGGCCAATACTTGAGCGAGAGAAAATTGAATGGATGTGGCTTCCCGCTCCAGACAAAAAAAATCAATACGGCGCTCGCAAGCCAAGTTTTAGCGGTGCTATGGACGGCCCAACGGTATTGATAGCTGCTATGCGCTGTTATGTCGCAAGCAAACTGGGTGACGATGTTGAAATACCCGCTGAACTTTTAGGAGAGTGATTATGTATTACGCAATATGGGCGCTTATTTATTTTGTATCTTGTATTTTGTTTTTCGTGGAGGTAATGCTGAAGTAGGGCTGGCAGCCCATTATCAATAGGGGTCACCTGACCCCCGTTTTGTGTTCGTTTATTTATTTTAATTCTCAAGGAGTTTATTATGGCTACTTTTACGTCTTTCAAATACGGCTATTTAGTTATCAACCACTCAATGATTGAGTTCATTCGCGCCAGACACGGCTCGACTACGCTTCGTCACGGTCGGTATTTCATTGTCGAGTGGGACAATAATGTGTGCGCTATCAATGCAACCCAAAGCAACCCAGTCTATGCGGTCGATGAGTCGGGGGAAGACCTCCAGCACTACATGGGCACACGTGCTGAGTTCAACAACTTCATCAACCTGTTGACGCTTGCCTGCGAGGGTGAGCCGCTTTGCTTGTTCCCATCCACTCTGCCGCAGCTTGCTGAGATGGACACCTACGAGTTGCGCCGTGTGTTGCTCACCCTCTACGCCAAGCGTCTTGGTGCACCGACCTACTCTTCGTTGCCTAACCACATAGCTAACCGCATTGCGCGGCTCGTTGCCTCCCGCTTCGAGCGTGAGATACCCAACTGGCGCACGCGTGACCACACCATCATCCGCAAAGGGCAAGGCCTCAGTCCCGAGAAGTTCATGCGGATACGTGTTACTGGTGCTCGGCTCAACAACTTCATCAAGGGCGCTATCAAAGACCACGACTGGACTGACGTGGCCAAGGAGATACGTATGTATGAGCGCGTGTGTCGTGACAATGAGTTCCAACTCGACGATGAGGTGCTTGAGCGCTTCAACACGTTGGCCGAGGACGAGGGCTACATCCAGCGCCGTGACT
>Ga0208378_1000501_pt1 | contig 13195 bp, 22 predicted proteins | sample CryBogCBE24Aug09_FD_184556 | JGI IMG/M metagenome (GOLD analysis project Ga0208378, IMG submission 184556) | Freshwater microbial communities from Crystal Bog, Wisconsin, USA - CBE24Aug09 (SPAdes) (version 2) | ecosystem: Environmental > Aquatic > Freshwater > Lake | place: Crystal Bog...
AGTTTGATATGTCGGTGGGTGGAGGCAGGCACTGTAACAGGTCCTGGTAAAAAAACAAACAAGGAGATAGCAATGAAGGAAGTAACAACTTACGATGCTGATTTGGCTAAGTACTACGATACTTTGGCTGAGCTCAAGGCTATTGAGGCTGAGTTCGAAGCTGCTTTGGATGAGCTCGACGCTGTTTGGGCTAAGTACGAAGCTGCTGAGGCTAAGAGCGACGCTGCTTGGGTTGAGCTCAACGCTGCTTTGGCTAAGGCTGAGTTCGAAGCTGCTTGGGTTGAGTACAAGGCTGCTGAGGCTGAGCGCGTTTCTGCTAGGGCTGAGCTCGACGCTGCTAATGCTGAGCGCGTTTCTGCTAAGGCTAAGTACGACGCTGCTTGGGCTGAGTATTGGGCTGGGTACAAGGCTGCTAAGGCTAAGCTCAACGCTGCTTCGGCTAAGCAGTAAGTATGTATGGTCCGCTCATCGTCACACGGCGACGAAGTTCAGGGTTCGATCCCCTGGGTGAGCACTCCCGCAAGGGTAACTAAATAGTCCTAAGGAGGACAACTATGCAGTATTTGGTAATCAACACCTACCGTGACTTCCCTTTGTTCGGGGGTTGTCACTGGAGTCTTGAGGAGGCTTTCGAGGAGGTCGTCGCTGGTTGGCGCAGTGGCATCGGAGAGCCGATCGTCATGAGGCCAACAATGGACTACCCATTCGCCAACTTCGTCTCTCTCGAAAAGTCGGGCGAGGACTGGAAGCCAACTCCATTCAAGGCATGGACGACCGGTCCTGACCACCTGAACCACTGGTACATCGTGCCATTGTTCGAGTGGGAAGACCGGATGTGCCTTGCAGACGAGCGCACTCCAGAGAAAATCGATCAGGGTGATGAGCTCAAGGCACGACTCCGCAAGGAGTTCAGCGAAGAGCTTGTCTTCTCCCCAGACGTTACGTCATTGTAACATCCGGCTCATGCTAGGACCCACGAGCAGGAACATTTGTTCGTGGGTTCCGATGGGTCAGTCGGACCCAGTGATCATGACGGTCGTGTCATGACACTTGAAAGGATGTGAAACTATGAAGGAAGTAACAACTATCGACGCTGCTTGGGCTGAGTATTGGGCTGGGTACGCTAAGTTCGAGGCTGCGGCTGAGTTCGACGATGCTTGGGATAAGCTCGAGGCTGCTGAGGCTGAGGTCATGACTGCTGATGCTGAGTACGCGGCTGCTTCGGCTAAGCTCGACGCTGCTAAGGCTGCGTACGAGGCTGCTGCTGTGGCTTCAAGCGCTGAGCGCGACGCTGCTAAGGCTGAGCTCAGGGCTGCTAAGGCTGCGTACAAGGCTGCTGACGCTAAGTACAACGCTGCTGACGCTAAGTACGATGCTGCTGAGGCTGAGTACGAAGCTGCTTGGGCTAAGCTCGAGGCTTCTGAGGCTGAGCTCTAACAGCTCGGTTCACAAGGGGTATGAGTTCCACCCCACCCAACGGGCTCAATTAACACAAACAATGAAAGGAGGTGAGACTATGCCAGCACCGAAGACCAAGAACCTGCGCAAGAGCGACAAGGAAGCAATGAAGAAGCGCACGGCTTCCAACAAGCTCCGCAGGCAGAAGACTCTTGAGGCGCACATTCTTCGCAACAAGAAGAAGCGCGGCGAGGTTCAGTAGTAACTGAGGTGGTCCTCAGTGCAGTAAAGCAGTACAGGGTGGGTAAGGGTTCGATTCCCTGCCCATCCACCACGTCGTGAGACGTTAAACCCAACCCAAACAATGAAAGGAGGTGAGACATGCTAGAAGACGGCGTGTACTTCAGTTGGGCTCTTATGCGCCAGGGCAAAGCACCCTGGTCAGCAGTGGTCAACGATCACATTGTTGGTCGTGCATGGACCAAGCGAGCAGCTGTTGTGTTGCTCGAGAACGAGTTCTAACAGCTCTTGTTCCCAAACCCATGCTGCTTGGGCTAAGCAGTGCTAAGCAGTAAGTAGTCCGGCTCATGCTAGGACCCACGAAGGAACATCGTCGTGGGTTCCGATGGGTCAGTCGGACCCAAACAAAACAAACAAGGAGAACACCATGAAAGTCATGGAAAAAGAGAAGCTGTTCAGACAAGCATTCAACGCAGCTCGAGTGTCACATGATCAGCCTCTCATTGTTGGCAAGGTGTACAACATACTCTCTGCCGATGACATTACTCGTACAGCACGCAATAATGGTGTAACCAAGATTGTTAACCAGATTCGTATCGACGGCTTGGTTGACAATGAGGATGCGCCTCGTGCAGGTGCTACGGTTTACTCAGCCGCAACTCGTGTGTGGTTCCCGTTCAAGTCTATGTACAGCGAATGGAAGCACATGGTTGTGGATCGCGCCGGTGTTATTAAGACACTCAGTCTTGAAGCACACCCTGAAATGGGCTTTATGATTGACTCGTACAAGCGTGTGCTTGCTGATGCTGATACGTTCAGTAAAGTTGCGGAGGTCATCGTGCAGAAGGACACCGTGCCAACTGTTGTTGAGATGTATGTTGAGCCAGTGATTGTTGAGTCAGTCACTGTCAAGCCAGACACAACTCGTCGTGAGCGTCTTCGTAAGATTCGTGACAAGGCGAAGCGTAAGTAGTAAACATGGTGTCTGTTGTAGCTCAGTGGTAGAGCAGCGAACGTATGTTCGTGGTCGTGGGTTCGATTCCCACCAGCAGAGCGGTGCAGTGATGCACTAGTAGTAACAGGCGGGAAGTCCTAGAGTCTCGCACCTGTCCCTCTCAAGGGAGAAAGCACAGCGTTGTGCCTCTGTTACATAGCTACCAGTTATGTATCAACCGCAACTAGGCAACCGACCGTGTCAGCGGTACTGACACACAGGATGTTCTCGATCGACCTGTCTAAATATCTAATCGTAGGTTGACGCAAGTCAGCTGATGCAGTACAGGCGGGTTGCTACCGACCTGGACCGTAAGGTCAAAAGCACACAGCAACTGGGTGTGCATTCAGGCTAGACCTGGATAAATGTAGCACTTACTACCGTGAGGTAGCAAGACCAGGGGGAACAGCCATCTGAACCAATAAACAAATAAACAATGGAGGCATTATGCCATACGGAGTTACGCTTGCCAACAGCGCAAGCACAGCCCAGCTGGAGAAGTTGATCCAGGACCTCATCAACACGGAGGCAACTGCAGCCGAACACGACATGCTCGTGGACGCAACGCAGCTCCTCTCACTCGGAGGCATCACCTTCGAAGAGGTCCTCGGAGCAGCGGTCTACGAGGCGAAGCAGGCGAACGACTACTCAGTCGGTCGCACCTTCGACCTGTTCGACACTCCAAGCCTCGCGTACGGTCGCCACGTGGCTAAGGTCACTGGCAACCTGTCCAGCACCACCAACGTCAGCCAGGCATTGGTGTTCCCGGGCAAGCCACGCAAGGCTCGTCGCCAGGTTCAGATCAACTCGGAGCTCAAGAAGGACCAGAACGGTCGCTCTTACTACGAGGTTCTGACTCGCAGCCACTACGTCACGGCCAACGTGTACACGCCATGGAGCATGTTCAACATCAAGAACGGCGCCCGTCGTATCCACAAGCTGTACGTGGTTGGTGACCAGAAGTTCCAGCTCAAGGGCGAGTCCGTTGCATTGGGCTCGACCTCGGTCTACGACCAGGTCATGAACGACATCTACGCCACCGGCGTGGTTGGTCGTTACGAGGCCATCATGCGCGACTCGTTCACCCAGGACGAGATCGACATCATCTCCGAGGAGCAGCAGGTCCTGTTCTTGAGCGTCTTCAAGGTGCTCAAGCCAGAGATCGACTTCTCCGAAGAGGTCTCGGCCTAGCCCAAGCAGTACCCACTAGTTATCATTAGCTAGTGGTGCCTATGTAGCTCAATGGTAGAGCACTACGCAGCCAGCGTAGGTATGCAGGTTCGATTCCTGCCATAGGCACTATGTCGGGAGACATTGAAATAAATAAACAAAGAAAGGAGTATCGTATGATACCGGTTGAAGAAAAGTTCAGCATCTTCTCATTCGAGAAGCGCTTCCTTCGGAAGCCTGAATTTGACAGTTACGGGGAGTTCCCTTCCCTTGACGTAGCATTGGAGGTGCTGGAGTTGTCCCTAGGAATAACTAAGGACGACTTTGTCATCGCGGAGGACGGTCTATCCATCACCGCGGAGTACACACTCCACAAGGGAAGCTTCCGCATCGGCAAGGGTACGTTTGAGGTTATTTCAATCGAAAACCTTTGGGATCGGATTGCTTCACTGTAGGTAGAATTGTTTCACGTGACGATTTGTGCCACGTGAAACAATTCCCACGACGATGTAATGTTTCGCGTCAGTTGTTATAGAGTGTATGAAGAAAACATTCTATGACTATGTTAATAAAACTGACGGCTGTTGGCTGTGGGTAGGCCCTTTAAATAAGGATGGGTATGGTTACTGGCGGGATAAGCTAGTACACCGTATAACTTATCTAGAATATCATGGGGCTTACCCACCCAACACAGTAACAGATCATCTGTGTAAGGTAAGGCACTGTGTTAACCCCGAACACCTCGAGGCTGTATCTATTGCTGAGAATGTTCGTAGGGGGCGGGCAAGCGAAGCTACTAAGCTACGCCACGCTTCAGTTACTCACTGTCCTAATGGTCATGAATACACTGAGGATAATACGTATCGTTCAGTAGGTAAAGACGGTGCCCCCCGACGTCACTGCAAGACTTGTGTCAAGGCACGTCGTAAAGCCAGTTACTATTCTCATAGAGCGTCGTAATGGCGTATCGAATATGTTAAGTGTGTTATTTGTTCATAGTTAACCTTAACGTATCCCGCTTGTATAACTTACTACATAAATAAGTTAATAAGCTAAGCTTCTTCTTCTAAGTTAAGGGATGTGTGCGTATTCGATACGTCATTAGGGTCCTCTATGGGGCCGCTTGTATATTAATAAACTATAAAAAGTTTGCATGTGTTTAGACACACGCAAGGTATCCCCTTTATCGCAATTGTGATACTCATATAGTAGGTTGCAATAGCATACTCATTCAAGGGTGTGTTATTGGGACAAACTATATAGGGGCCTAGTCCTACCCCAAACAAAGGAGTAAGTATGGAAGTGTACATGCTTCAAGTAACAGGTACCATGGGATATGATGGCAAACCTTTTGAGGGTATAGAAGATGACCAGATCGTTGGCTTGTACTCATCAAAAGAGAAAGCTTTCGATGCCGCTGCCCAGATCAGTAAGGGTGACTTGACTGACTGGGAAATGTGCAACGAATGGGTTCCCGAGCACAACACTACCATCTGGAGAATTGCTCGTACCTATACTGAGGATGCTGAGGTGGATGACAGTGTCCCGCCGGTGATAGATACTAGCCCGCACGTGTGGACATGTCATTTGCACGCTAAGGGTGAGGCTAAGCACGTTGTCATTGAGGGTATTGAAGAAGAGTTCTTCAATGCCAAAGCATACATCTACCTCTGGACTGTACAGTAACCAGAAAGAAAGGGAGGAATAACATGAACAAACTGTATATCGCAATGCAGATTGGTTGCCTTGAGTGTGGTGAACCATCCAAGGTATTGGGTGTGTTCACTGACCGGGGCACAGCTGAACAGTTGGTCAAGGATGCATGGCAATGGCATGATATCCTAGACAATTGGGAAGGGGAACGTAAGTATTACGTTTACGAGGCAGAGCTTGATGTAGCTTATCCTTACGAGGATGAGAAAGAACCATTTCATCCATATCCTGATGCTGTAGAAAAACATTACTGCAGTTATTGTGACTGTGAGTACTACAAGCTTGAGGATGGTACGATAACGCCTTGTTGTTGCGCTGATGATGAAACAATTGAACAGGAGGAAGACTGATGGGAAGATTAAAAACTGGTGACATGCGGGCTAAGCCTGAGACACTGGAGCGATACGAAGACTATCGCATCATGATGCAGTGTGCAATGAAAGACATCATGCAGCAATCAGGCATGACGTACCGTGACATTGCACAAGCCACTGGCATCAACATCTCTACGGTCTACGAGATATTCAACAGCATCCGTAGTGGTATGTCAGTATTAAATGTGTTACCGATACTCGAAGCAATGGGCTACGAGATCAACATAGAAAAGAAAAAGGTTCGGCATGAAGACATGCCCACCTCAAAAACTAGTAAGGAATAACTGTGCAAACAATTTATCTGTTACGCAAGGCACGTCGTCGTGGCCATGATGATGGCTACGTGATTGCTTTGTTCACTACCATCGAGCTTGCTAAGGAATATTTGGAGGTTGAATACCTTCCGACGTTCAAGCAGCGCGTTGAGTGGGTTGCATGCAACCACAGCGACATGTGGGACTGCGTGGAGTCTACCTTTGACAAGGATGGCGACAACTTGGTTACCTACATCGAAGATGGTGAGGTTGCTGACAGTGGCTATGTTATTACTTGTGAGTCTTTGATTGATCACAGTCGTAGCGAGTCCGTGCAGAAGTCTTTGCCCAACGTTGAGTTTGATAACTACTACATTGGTCAGGTTGTCGAGGCTACGGTGATTGACTACAACTATTACCGCGAGGTAATGGGAGTTGAAACCAACCGCTGCCGTGAAATCCACGTTCCGTTTGATGTTACCAAGCCTGAGCCTTTTCCGCTTGGTCACACGGTTACCGTCAAGATTGTTGGTTCTGGCAAGGACTCTTACGATGCTGTCTTGGGGTCAACCGAGGACTAACCCACCTCAAACAAACAAGGAGAAATACAATGGAAGAAGTAACAATACCCAAGTAGGGTAGCAGTAAACAAACGCAATGCTCACCTGTTGTAATCGATTGATACTTAGGCAGTCCGAGCCCCCGCGGTTCGGGCTGTCTTGGGGTCAACCGAGGACTAACCCACCTCAAACAAACAAACAAGGGAGTAAGTATGTTAGAAGCATTGATGAGTGCATGCTGGCGTTATAAGTCGGAGGAGTTTTCCCGTCATATTCACGTCGCTGCATTCGACATTCTAGATGCTTTTGTGACTGTAGAGATTGAGGCTGCACCAACTGGTGGTACGTGGCAACACATTGTTTCCATTCCCACTCAGCGCAACAACTTCATATCTTGGTGGGATCTTGGCAACATTGACCCCACGCTGTTTGCTGACAAGCGTCCAGCCAACTACCAAGCCAAGCCTGACTTGATTGTTGAAGATGATCTCTGGGAAATCACCAAAGCATTCCGTGAAGTGAAGACTGAGGAGCGTGTTTTCCACAAGTTCTTGCAGGTTGAGCACTCGCCCAGCTGCAGTGAAGATAAGATTAGCTGGTCATTCTTTCACTTCAAGAACAATCAACATCAGGATTTGTATCTTCCTGATCGCGACGGCGTCATACAGCTTTCGTAGTTGATTACCCTTAGGCAGCCCGGGCAGGAACATTTGTCCGGGCTGTGTGGGGGTCTAACCAACCCGAAAACAACAAAGGAGAATAATGTCATTAAACACTCAACGTTTAATAGATGCTGGCTTCACTGATGATGACATGTCAGTCATTATGGCTACTTTTAGTAGTACCATAAAGGCTATGGTGTCATCACTGGATGAGTTGCGTCAAAACGAGGACTTCCCTCTCAATGACGAAGAGACTCAGAGTGCACTGGCGAGTGCAATTCGAGTCGTATCTCGTATCGATGCTTATAATCGATCGAATCAGACTGATCAATTCAGTATGTGGATCAACTCATTCAAGAAAGGTGAGCAATCATGAGTACGTTCATGATCTTCGGTAATCATCGTGGCGATTTTGTTCTTTACGGCAGCTACGATAGTCTAACTCAAGCTAAGGAAGATTTAGACCTTGCCTACACACTCAACGTGTCAGACAACCGAAAGCTTGAGTGGTCTACCATTGAGAACCCGTTCACTAAGAACGGTGTCGTGCTTACCACTTTTGATGGAACTGTTACTACACAGTTCTTTATCATTGAGGTATCTGAGCCACGAGAGAATCACAGTGAATTAGACTGGCGCATTCAAAAGGCATTCAACGGTGAGAATACAGCATGCGACGGAGAGACATGTCTCTGCTAAGCTAACCGATTGGTGATTGCAGACCATCCACTACACGGAACATTGTGTAGTGGGTGGTATGGGATAACCAATCCCCCACTAGAGATGGTGGTTAAACTATCCAAATGCAGTAACTAGTAGGAAGGCAAGGTACATGAGTACACTGCGTAAGTTGTGTATCTGTGGAGCCTTTGTTGCGACAGCATTTGTTGTCACGCAACCAGGTGAGTTCACCTACGTGTCTGGGCAGCCCCAGTCATTTAGGTTAAGTCACGCTGCGCCTGTCACCACGACGACGTATCCTGTTGAGGTTATCCCTCGCACGGTACTGACATCGTATGCTGACAGTCAGCCCCTGGTTCTGACAGCTCCGTTGCAGCGATGGAACACAGAGTCACACGACCCAACAGCCACATGGCCCGATGCTACTGACCCAATCAGTACTCTTACGATGGCAGCGCAAGTAAAGTTTGCTTGCATACGCTATCACGAGAGCAGGAATCACGTGCGCTCTGTGGAAATCCACAGTGGTGCTGCTGGTTGGTATCAGTTCACCCCATACATCTGGGGTTATGCACGGGAGTATATACCTGGGCTACCAGCTACAGCTGCAACAGCATCTGGAGACGAACAGTCGAAGGTTGCTGTGTGGTATTACAAGCGCAACAACGGCTTCTATCCCGAGTGGGTAGCAGACGACAGCGTTTGTAACCTGTAGTAAGCGGGAGTCGGGGCCTTCGGGCTCCGGCTACTGCGAGAGATATCCAAGTCAGACGACGGGCTTGGGTATCTCTCGGAGTAATACCCTGTTACTCTGCAGTAAAAAGTAAGGGAATAAATAAACAAGTAAGGAGTAATCCATGGATAAAAACAAGGCAATTGAGCTTTACCGTTTGGCTCGTAAGTTGACCGAGGAATCACTCGGGATGCCTGCGACCGCTGAGCAAGTAGAGCAAGTGCTCATCTCTGCTGCAGCAATCACTAGTCCAAAGACTAAGGAGGCAGCACCCAAAGCAGCAGAGCAGGCAGAGCCAGTCGTAGCCAAGGCATACGCACGCAAGCCGAATGGTGGCAAGGCACACAAAAAGGTGCACAAGCCATTCCGCTCACGTACGCAGATCAGCTGGGATGTTCACCAGGGTTGGTTCGACACCATTCTCAATGGTGAGATCAACATGATCCCTTACTCTGTGATTGAGGCCAAGATTCCTTTCAAGCGGTTCGGCAAGGAGAACCTGCGCCACCGCTTCTGGAAGGAAGGTCGCAATCGCGGATACGACTCCATCTCAGTAACCTTCGATGACAAGTCGAAGTACTGCATGGTTGCATCTGAAAAGCATTCAGTGCCTTTTGGTTATGACGCTTCAGTCAGCAACTAAGTAGTGGTCACCGCAGTAGTTCAAAAGGAAGAACACCCTAGATAATCAGGGAGGATGTGGGTTCGATTCCCATCTGCGGTACGACACACACACTTCGGTGTGTGTATCCGGTGCCCCGAGCATCGTTAACAAAGTAGTAACCCAAACAAATAAACAAAAGGAATAATATGAGCGAAGACATGATTGAAGGTATCCCGGTCCCTCAGTGCTACAAGGACTTGGAGGACGCACTCGCCTCTGGCATCAAGCGAGTCATCCTCTACGGTCCCCCCGGCACCGGCAAGACGTACTCCGCTCAGACTCTCCTCGTCGGAGAGGCTGGGTTCGAGACCCTCATCTGCTCGGAGGACATGACTAACAGTGACATCACTGGTACCATGCTCCCCAACGAGGATGGCGGTTGGCAGTACATCGAAGGCGGTGGCGTACGCGCTTGGAAGACTGGTGCTCGTTACGTTGTTGACGAGATCAATCGTGCTAGCGGTGATGTCGTCACCACTCTCATGAAGTTCCTCGACAGTCCAAAGTCAGCAGTGTGGCGTAACCCGTGGACCAAGGAGCTTATCACTCCCCACGAAGACTTCACTGCAATCATGACCACCAACTTCGAGGACCCGAACGAGATTGACGGACCTCTCCGTGACCGCTTCCCGGTAGCAATCAAGATCGACGCAGCACACCCTGCTGCGCTGGTCTCTGCACTGCCTCCACACCTTCGTCAGCTTGCTGCTACTATCGTAGCTGGTAAGCCTGGCGAGCGTGCATCGCTTCGTGCCTGGAATGACTTCCAGACGCTTAGCAACGGTGGTCGTATGACCACGGAGCGTGCAGCTAAGATGGTATTCGGCAGCCAGTTGGCTGACCAGATCATCTCTGCTATCCAGATCGGCACGTTGACCACTACTGTCACACTCTAATGAGTGACGACAGCAAGATCAATACGGAGTTATCTAAGCCACTTGTTGGTGTGATCACTTCGTTCCGAGAGGACATCACACAACCAATTGAATGGGAAGTTCAACAGACAGTTGGTGAGCACGATTCTCGCGTCGACTTTGCTGCAGGCATTCTGGCCGTCCCCTTAACGGGGGACGGCTGGTCGCAGCGGCTTAGTATACGTAAGGTCGTCGAGTCTCGTGTGTCTCCTACCAGCAATGAAACTTATACTCATGTTGCTAATGAGTATAAGCATTCGGGTATAACCGAGAGCGTTCTGCGTTTGGCTGAAAAAGCCCGCATCAACGCTATCGCACAGCCTTTCATTGATGCTAGGGGAATCGAGGAGGAATCTGACACGTCGTACAAGGTTGTTGGTAAGCGTCTTGCCACCATCAACTCACCTGCGTCGTGGGATCAGGCTATCGAGTTCACCGTTCAGAATGCTGGTACGAAAGCTTTTAACTCGTTCGCGAGTGGCGTTCGTTCCGTCAACCCTGAGTGGAGTAAGAGCTTGCGTAATCTGAGTAAGCGTATCACGAGTAGACTCAACGATACGCCTGCTAACCTCGGTGACACGAGCCCTTATCGTATTACTGATAAGGCAACGATGCCTCGAGGCTTTAAGAACACAATCAACTTGGCTTCAACTATCAGTGAATATGTATCCAGCGGATACCGTGCACCTAGTGACGTCAAGATTGAGTTGGGTAAGCGCGACGACAATCGAGCCGCTTCATATGGAGAAGCAGAAATCTCCGAAGAAGGTAAGCTTAGCGTCAGGGATGCACCTCTCTCAGATGATTTGCCTGATGACTTTGAGTTTCCAACCGATGAGGCTGGTACCTTTGCTGAGCTTATGATTGATGAAACGCTTTCGTTGCCTATCGAAGTTGATGGGTACATGAAGCGTCGACGTCGTCCAGCTCAGTTCGGTCGTAGTCTTGGCAATCCATCTCGGATTCTTACTGACCCCGAGCGTCGTATCTTTACCAATAAGGTAAGGGTTAAGGGTGGGATCGTTGTTATCGACATCTCAGGTTCTATGAGCCTGACACAAGAGGACATCGAATCTATCGTAGAAGCAGCTCCTGCTTCTATCATCCTTGCTTACAGCTACTGCGGTAGCGAAGAGCCTAACGCTTGGATTCTTGCCAACCGTGGTTGGCGAGTACGTGAGATTCCTAACATTGGCGGTCGTGGTAACGGTGTCGATGGCCCTGCATTGTCGTGGGCCTTACGACACCGTAAGCCTGGTGAGCCAATTGTATGGGTAAGCGATGGCTACGTAACAACGCGTAACGATGGTCGCAATAACACTATCGTTCTTCAGTGCGCTCAGCTTGTGAAGAAACACAAGATCATCATGATCCCCAGTGTTGAAGAGGCAGTTGCGATGTTCAAGACCAACAAGCTTATCAATAAGCCTGCTGGTCCTATTCGTGACGCTTTGCTAGGCAGGCTGTAACACAAGTTCCCCTGAGTAACTTATAACTCGGAAAACTTGGGTGTCCCTCACTATATGGTGGGGGACACTCAAGTACTATGCACACTTAGTGTGTGCAGAATGCCATTATGGCATGCAGTACAACAAACAAACAAAGGAGTAAGTATGGAAGAATTCAACCTTGACCTAACCCTTGATGAGGCAGCGGAGGCACGTATTGCTCACGCTGAGTTCCTCAACGCTGTCAAGGATTGGGGCATGAAGATGGGCATGATCATCCAGCCTTTCATCCACATCGCCAACGTCCTCATGCAGGATGAGGTGAGCAAGGATGAAATCGAACGGATCAGCCACGTGTTCCCCATGGGACTCAACTTGCTTATCGATGAAGGCAACGAGTTGTATGACTTGTTGCAGCTCGAAGCAACGAAGGTCCTCGGAGCACCTTTTGCCATCCACGAGGGGCACAGCGACAAGTGCGATGGTACTAAGGACACGTGCGGTCACCAGAGTCACTGGGAGGCATGATGCCAAGCACTGACATCAAGGATAAGATTCACATTCTTCACGACAAAGTCGATCAAGCCACCGACATTGATCTGCTTAAGGGCTACGCCCATAAGTTGATTGAGCTCCTTGGCAAGGTCGATGAGTTGGTTGACCTGAACAAAGAACAGGTCGCTGCTCTGGAGAGCAAGGCGGACATCTACCAAACGGTAGGTAAGAACCTTGTCGATGTCATCGTAGCCATCAAGGAAACTCTTGATGACCATGGCATTTTGCTTCTCCAGAGCGTCACTTCACTCGACGAATTCATTGAGGAAGCTCAAGAAGTATTTCGTTTGAAGTAAAACAATAAATTGACAGCAAAGAAGAGCTCAACATATATCCTTCTCAGATATTGAGAAGGGTTATGAAGAGTGCTTTTTCCTTCTTGTTGTTGCATCTTCATAGCCCTTCTGGATTATCTCGGAGGGATATAAGGTCTAGCTAACTAACTCCACGCATTTACACATACAATGTGTGCGTGGGGTTGGTTGGTAGACGATGTGGAGGGTTATCGTTAAAACCCTAGCCTACGCTACGCCGTTGAGGATGAGATTACGGATGCACAACATGGCTTATTCAGGAAAAGAACTGAAAGCTGGTAGATGGTTAAACTACCGATTAAATCCCTCAGCATGAGGGGAAGCTCATGTAGGATCGGAGGCTCTCCTTAAACCTGTCCCCTTATAGTCACGGCCACCGACTGAAAACGTGGTGAGCCTATGCATGCTTCGTTGTGTGCATAGGCCCTGTTGTGTTTACAGTGACCAGAGATGCAGGCGTGCAGTTTTATACGCAACGCACAGGAGTCGAGTTAAACACAATCTCAGCATGAGGGGAAGCT
>Ga0208378_1000506_pt1 | contig 13153 bp, 18 predicted proteins | sample CryBogCBE24Aug09_FD_184556 | JGI IMG/M metagenome (GOLD analysis project Ga0208378, IMG submission 184556) | Freshwater microbial communities from Crystal Bog, Wisconsin, USA - CBE24Aug09 (SPAdes) (version 2) | ecosystem: Environmental > Aquatic > Freshwater > Lake | place: Crystal Bog...
CAGCAAGAACCCAACAAACACAGCCGAAGTTGAACACTGGGCTAAGGTTTATGATCAAGCTAAGGGTAACTTGATTTGGATGAGAGGACTTTAAAATGAAACAATTTCTTAAAGACTTCTATGAAATCGTTAAAGCAGTACAACAAGCTCGTGCCGAAGCTGTACTCAAAGGCCAACACTGGATTTAATCAATGCTTACTACAGTTCGTCGTGTACTTCCACACGAGTATGCCAAATATCGTACGCACCTTAAATCTCTTGACGCAGAATCTAAGGTATTACGGTTTGGCTATACAGTTAGCGATTACATCTTGGACACACTTTGTGACAAGTTTGAAGCCAATCCTGACAAACATATTCTTTTTGCTATAGAAAACGATCAGTTGGAGTTTGTTGCTGTAGGGCATATTGCCTTAGAAGACCAAATGGAACTGGCGTTCTCTGTACTTAAAAAGTATCAAGGGCAGGGTATGGGTACAAAGCTAATGAAACGTTGCATACAGTACTGTCGTACACACAGTATACTTAAAGGCTGTATGGTTTGTTTAAGTACTAATAGTGTTATCAGACACTTATGCGCTAAGTATGGCATTACAATGGAAAACGAATTAGGAGAAACCCTAGCTACTATTGAACTTCCACAAGCGGATGTCTACACTTACGTAGAAGAAGCTACTAGTGCTAACCTAGCAGTTGTAGACTACTTGAGCAAACGCATCACAAAACCTCTTGCTTTTATTCGTTAAGAGATATATAATAGTACAATGTTGCAATACATTGTAAACATACACACACAAGGAGAAAAATATGTTTAATCAAGCTATCGACGCCGTGCAAAGCGGCAAAAAAGTAATCGTTAACACATTTGTTAAAGATGAATCAGTTCAAAAAGAACTAGTAAAACTAATCGATGCACAAACTAAGTTATATCAAGGTTGGGTTGACACAACCCTTACACTTGCAGAAACTCTAGTTAAAAGTTACAAGAATCCATTTACACAAGGAGCAAAGTAATGACTGACTTTACTCCAAAAGCACCAGAAGTTAAATTCAACAAGAACGGTTATGAAATACGTGCTGACGTCTTAGCATTGGCTAAAGATGCTGTTATGGATGAATACAAGTTCAAGCTACATGGCTGGGAAGTATCAGCTAAGAAAGATGAAAAGACAGGACAAGTTGTCAGCTCAGTAGCAATGCCAGAATTTCCAGGTCTAGATAAGATTATGGAAGCGGCAGAAAAGATGTACAGCTTTGTTAACTCAGGTACAAAGAAGTAATCTAGCATAGCTATTTCGCAGAAGTGCGTGACACTACTCAAAAGGCCTAGACAGGCCTTTTGTTTTAGCTATATAATATACACATGCGCCTAAGGCTAAATGGTATAGCAAGGGTCTCTAAAGCCCGAGACAGCAGGTTCGATTCCTGTTAGGCGCACCATTTAAGGAAATTACTATGTTTATCGGATTAATGGGTGTGGCCAGCGACGGTACGCTGTATACACCAAGCGGTAATAAAATTTGCAAAGTGCCTCAATGGGCGGCATGGCGCATTCAAAGAGCCCAGCATTGGGTAGCCCAACTAACTTGGAGAAATTAAAAATGACACAATAGATTGAATATGCTTGTAAAGACCTAGTCTTCCACTTTAACAAGAAACACTTAGAAGACGAGACCATTCCTATGTGGGTCTTAAAATTTCATGGGGAGACATTATATGTCAAACACGTAGACTGTACAGTTGCTTGGAGCACTAAGGAAACACCTGACAACAGTCATACCAAAGGTAGCATCAAAGTCAAAGACGTATTACTACGCATCAATGACTTAAACGAAGCTCAAATCTCACAATTAAATCTAGTAGACAAATTCCGCTTGCGTAACCAAAAGCTGGGTATCACACGGATCATGTTTAGGCCTCATGGCGAAATGCACAAAGCATTGTTAGCCAACGAATATAAACACGGTCCTATGAAACACATTAGAGGTGCTTGTGCTAGCGCATTTGTCGTTACCGATTTATTGAGCAAAAAAGAAGTCTTATTAGCCCGTATCAAATACGATGATTGGAGAGAACTCAAACCAAACGAAAGTTACTACCAACAGTATGACAATGTTAAAGGAGAAAACTTGCACGTTGATTACGGACATCCAAGTACACCATTTGAGTATAGTTAATGTCAACTAACCGGTCTCCTTAGGCGTTGTATATATACGCCTGAGGAGGTTGTTATGCTAATGAGGACTAAAAATGAAACGATTAATGGTTTCACTGATGATTATTGCTTTGATGATAAACCTGGAAAATGGGATCGCGAGTACACTTACTCCTGCCGTTGTCCCAACGCCGCATGTGATCAAAAACGCTCGGGTCCATGGAAAGCCAAAAGCGAGACTAAAGACAAGCCTAAGAACTATTCCTTATAATCCAGAAGAAATGGTTGTAGATGACGAGCTAGTATTAGGACGAAATCACAATAGAATTGAGATTGTTGATGAAAAAGAAGAAGAATTAAGTGACTATGTAAAAATACGATTAATGCTGGCCAGAATGAAAGCCATGAAGGCTTATTCTATGGCTTCTTTATCAAAGTAATCAGGATGCTTCTTACCCCAGTTACGCATGATAACTGCGGCACGGGCATTAGCTTCGTTTTCCTGTGGGCTTCCAGTAGCACCTGCATTTTCATCTCTTAGCTCATCATCCAAATCTTGTTTGAAATGAACTAGTTCGTGTGCTAATGTTCTCAATACATCATTTATATGGCGATTCTTTACTGTAACAGTAATGTGCTCTGCGCCTGGAGCATACCCACCGAAGCTCTTATGTTCTACACTTCGTTTACTGTCAAACGCAAAGTCGAACTTTGGCAGTGATTTTAATTCCAAATCTTCAGCGGCAAAACGAATGAAATCGTGTAGGATAGCAAACGTATCCTTCTTGTTCAAGCCTTCGGTCAGTATTTCTTTAACTTTCATGAGTATATTTATTGTGCGTTGATGAAGTTGATGTAGATTCCACCAATTGCGGCAGTGGTACAATACATCTCAGCTATGATGTTGTTTATACCTGGTCCTACACACCTAACTGTGGTCTTGGCAAGACTATTTTGTGCGGTAGTAACACCGCTGAAGTTAAATGTCTGGCCGACTGCTTGTGGAGTAATAAACATACGCACAGTACGTCCTGCTGTAAATGATCCCAGGGTGATAGTTACGTTGGCATTGGTGCTTGGTGTGTAGATATACATACCTGGACCATTCATAGCCACAGTGATAGCGGCAGGAGTAGTAACTGTTGTTGGTGTAGCTGTTATACTGCTGATAACTCCAGCATTTATACCAATAGTAGTACCGTCTGGCTGTACAGCACCCAAACTGCTTGTAGTGGCTGCGGCAACACCAAAGGTTACTGCACCGGTACTTGCTGATACTGTAATACCTGTACCAGCTACTGCTGAAGTTACACCACCGTTGGTAATAGTAATAGCACCAGTACTTGCTGATACTGTAATACCTGTACCTGCGGTAGCACTGGTTACACCTGCGTTGGTCAGTGTGATTGTGCCGCCTAATGATACTGCTCCACCACCACTCATGCCTGTACCGGCTGTAACGGTTACTGAACTGTTGGCGAGTTTGGCATTGGCAATTGATCCTGCCAACATGGTGTTGGTTACAGAGCCAGTGTCAGTGGTGTACACACCGTTGGTCACTGTACTAGCATTACCTGTTAGTGCGCCAACAAAGCTGGTGCTGGTCACACTGGTTAGGCCAGCAAATGTAGTTACGGTTGCTCCTAAGGCTACTGCTGTTGAGCCAATGGTTACACTTGAATTGGTCAGCTTGGCGTTGGCAATTGATCCTGCCAACATGGTATTGGTCACTGTGCCAGTGTCTGTAGTATACACACCATTGGTCACTGTGGTAGCACTTGAAGCATTGCCAGTCAATGCTCCTACAAATGTGGTGGATGTTACTGAACTCAATCCTGCCAATGTTGTACTACTAGCGCCTAGTGCTATAGCTGTTGAACCTACTGTGACACTAGAGTTAACCAATTTAGAATTAGCAATTGAGCCGTTGCTTAATGCACTGGTAACGTCACCACTTGTTAAAGTTACTGCTCCGGTACGTGTGTTGAAACTGATTACACTATTTGATCCGGGGATCTGTTGCCAAACGCTACCGTTGTAAATTACCAAATCGCCTGTGCTGAATGTTATATTACCGGCACCAAAGTTCACAGTACCGCCGGCACTTACGCTGTATTCTGATCCAGCTGTACCTACACCATTTGCTAGTGTAGGAGTATTGGAGCTTGCGTCCCATGAACCTTTATAAATCACAGCACCAGTTACGGTTGAATTAATAGTAACAGCACCTGTTGAACTGCTGATACTGATGTTGGTTCCGGCTATGATGCTGGTAACACCCGAGTTGGTTAGTGTGATTGATCCGCCAAGAGCTACACTACCACCACCACTCATTCCAGTGCCAGCTGTAACTGTGACACTGCTGTTGGTTAGGTTACTGTTGGCTATGGTACCCACGCTGACTGTGCCAGCGTTGATGCTAATAGTTGTGCCATCAGGTTTCACTCCACCAATTTTGCTGGTAGTGGCTGTGCCCAAGTAGGCTGTTGATTGTGCTGTGGTGTCGCCAAATGTTAAACTTGCACCAATTGAGATGCTACGATTAATTGTCAAATTGCCAGTGTCGCCCACTTGTCCAATAACAATATTGGTTGAGGTACTGGTTGATTGAATAGTGTTGTTGACAAACTTTAATTGTCCAACCTGTAGTTGGTTAGCACCGTTGACCAATAGCACACCGTTGGTCACACTCATGGTGGCTGGTGTGCCCAATACAGTATCAACCAAGCCAAATGTTTTGCCAGCGGCCAAGACTGTGTTTCGATTTAATACCAAGTTGCCCGAGCTACTGGTTAAACCTAATTGTATGTCAACGCTGCCAGTTGTTGATTCAATAGTGTTGTTGACAAACTTTAACTGTCCAACCTGTAGTTGGTTAGCACCGTTGACCAATAGCACACCATTGGTAACTGTCAATCCAGTCTGTGTGCCCAACACTGTGTCAGTGATATAAAGTGTACCTGGACCTAAGTTAAGTCCTTTCCAACGCAGGCTGGCACTGCCCAAATAATAAGTGTTGTCTACGGCAGGATAGATACCATTTGAATCTATAGTAGCTATGGGAGTAATAGTTGCTGTGCCAATTGGTGTAGTGGCAAACACAATTTGATTGCCTTGTGCTGTGCTGGTTTGATTCTCAGTGGCCAAGAACTGTATACGTGCGGTGGATGCGGCTGGCCAACCAGAGCTGGTATAAGGTGTAGCACCCAAACGGAATATTTCTTGTGTGTTTAGGACCTGTGTTGGTGTGGCTGTTGATCCGTTGAATCTACGTCCAAAGAATCCTGCGTAGTTAGCATTGCCGTCATTGTATATGCGACTTGGTTGTCCCGGATCGCCTGATATCTGCACCATTACACCTAAGTTCTGCGGTGTAACAAATGTACCATCACTGCTACCAGTAACTGTTAAAGCCGCTTGATAACTGCTGGGCAATAGGTCAACAATTTTAACCTCACCTTGTGCGGTAGCTGAGAAATAACTTTGACTGGTCAAACCAGCCGCGCCAAATAAGTTTAATGGACCAACAATGTTAACAACACCACTGCCGTTGGCCACCAAGTTCATGTTCTCATTGGTTAAGGCCATTGATACAGTATTGCTGACAAACTTGAAGTCGCCAGCGTTGAATGTGCCAGTACTTAGATTTAACGCCAAGCCACCAGGAGTCGATCCATCACTGATGCGTAAGTTACCTGTACTAGTATCGTAGAACAACATACCAGCTTCGCCAACAAATGTGTTGATGTAGGCTACACTACGAGCGGCACTAATCTTACCAATATGATTAGCCATCTAATTAACCCATCTCGCCTTGCGGGCCATCAATCATTACAGTTAACCCTGCAATGCGTTTAATATCATCAAGCTCGTCATGCTCGCCCGCATGAGTTAATTCGTCTTGAGCATCGAAAGCATTGTCTTCACCAGCAACTTTTTTAAGTATGTTTAACTTTTGCTGTAGTGGAGAAACCATAGTAACTGGATTGTCTTTTTCCATTGGAACACCTATAGGCTCGACACCGTGTTCGTCGTGTCCTTCTTCGGCATCCATGCGATCAGCTAGTTTCCTAATTATATCTGATATTTTCATATTAACTCATAGCCTCTTGAACAACTAGGTTAGCTCCTACGACAGGAGCAGTACCGCTAGCACTACTTATAGCAATAGTAAGTGTGTCAATACCACTACCACGTATATTGTTGTATAATGGGAACACATAGGTAAAGTCCAAATCCTGAACACCTGATCCTGAACTTAAAACAAAACCAAACACAACTTCACCGCCAGTAAGCGATGTGGCTGTAACGTCACGTTCACCAAAACTGTATGCTGAACCTAAGTATTGTAATTGGTTAAAGTTTGCATAGTTAGTACTACCATTGCCTAACACAGTTGGGTTAGTTGGTGTGCTGGCAATCAATTCTACAAGAACTTGTGTGGTAGCTGACTGACTGCAATACAAACGTTTTGGCAATAGTTGTCCACGATTAGCAAGTCCAATTATAAATCCTGTAGTAAAGGATAGTGTACCTGCGATTTGTCCAACAGCCGGTAAACTCATAGTAATCGTTGTACCGTTGATGCCAGTTACTTGCGCACCCGGTGCTACGTTAGTTCCTGATACAGCTTGTCCGATTGCAATACCTGTGTTTGAGCTGACCAATACTGTATAAGATCCACTAGCACCGCCACTGGCATAAGATTGTGTAACTGGTGATGCCAATATGCTTGGAGTTGCAGGTAGTGCTCCTTGGAACACTGGATCAACAAAGTACAACACACTTGCTGTATGATACACAATACGAGCAATAGCACCAGAACCAAACGTACCGGTAAATGTCAAGTTACCGCTTACGTTGCTTGACAAGTTTTGACTTAGTGTAACAGTTGTTCCTGATATACCTGTTACGTAAGTTTTTAAGTTATTAGCAATAATACCTGTACCTGTTACTACTGCACCTACTGTAATTCCGTTTGCACTAGTGACAGTTACAGTATTAGTTCCGCCAGTACCTGTACAGGCAGGACTTGCCGCCGCGCTTGCACCATTGTTAGGGAAATAAATTTGACGTCCTTGGAATTGATTTGATGTAAGAGGAGTTCCAGTCAAAGTCATTGTTAAAGCATAACCTGTAAATGTCACAGGACTTGCCGCAGATCCAACAGTCTGACTCTGCTGAACTTGCCATGTACTGTTAGTGGTTTGTCCTGATCCAGATACAATAACTGTATAAGGAGTTACTGCATTATTAACACCTTGTGTTTGAATATTGCCTAGACCTACAATACACATACCAACTGCTACAGTTCCGTTGCTTATTGGTGTTGCTCCAGTAAGTGTTAGCGTAGTTCCGCTGATATAACCAGTGAATGTTGCACTGATCACACTAGTAGCCGTAGTAGTTGCTCCAGCATCGTTACGACCATAAATGTTACCGTATTCTAATGTACCCATCTGACGTCCACGAACTGTTAACACTGGATAACGATTATTACCACCTGAACTTAGTGTTGCAGTTGGTGCTAAGTTAGGTAATCCATAACTGTATGTGAAACCACGTTGTTCGTCACGCTGACCTTCAACAATAACTGACACACCATAGTGATACATGTCGTTAGTTGTAGGAGTAATAGCATTAATATTACGTTGTTCATAGCGTACTGGCAAGTTACCAGTACGTGCCCATGGAGTAGTTTGGTTAGCTAAATTACCAAATCCAATTTGATGTCCGATAACAGGTTCACCGTTTAACCAAAAGCCCCAACGAACAGCACCAGCACCATACCAAGCAAACTCCATCCAGAACATCTGAATATTATTAAAGTTGATTTGATTAATGTTGGTCATGTCGCCATTCCATTGATCTAGACCAATACGAAGTTCTTGTACAGTTCCGCCTACGTCACTGCGCACAACTGCGTAGATACCGTAAGGGTTCTGTGGATAAGGAACACTTTGTTCAAAAAACACACCGTTAGAGTCATCAAAGAAACCTACACGTTGTATGTTACCAGGAGTAGCTGTAGATAGTTGTACACCAGTGGCCATAAACATGGTCTTGCCTGGTTGATAACGATGATATGGACGGCTTTGACGAATCGTAGCGTCGCCGGCGGCATTGGTAACACGCATACGAACACCACCTGAACTAGGCACTTGCGTAATAGTCGCCGCACCTTGAGTTAGCTGTTCCCAACGCAATGGCTGTGAGCCATATTCAAAGTCTGCTTCATAAACGTTTTGGTGTGCTGTGATTTTCAAACGACCAAGTACATCGCGTACTCTTGCTGGCATCGCACTAGATTCGTGGTAGCCGGTGATTTTATTCATTGACATAGGATTTTCCTTAAGTTCTAGTATTTCATGACATGCGCTAGTACGCCACAATTTATATCCTACAGTTATTTATCGCTTAAATATGATACTATGCTAAACAAAGAACCATTCGAACAACTAATCGCAGAACTTAAAGAAAACGGAAAATATCGTGTGTTTAACGATATTGTGCGTGAAACTGGCAAGTTTCCACAGGCTATTTGGTACGGCCCATATAATATTAAAACTATTGTTAATTGGTGCTCAAACGACTATTTGGGCATGGGTCAAAACAAAGTAGTCTTAGAAGCTATGCACACAGCTTTGGACCATACAGGATCAGGATCAGGCGGCACACGTAACATTGGCGGTACCAGTCACTATCATGTAGCATTAGAACATGAGATTGCTAGTTTACATAAGAAAGAGAAGGCTGTGCTATTCAGTAGTGCTTATGTAGCTAACGAATGGACACTAATTGCTCTAGCCAAGATTATTCCTAATATTGAATTTATCAGCGATAGTAATAATCACAATTCAATCATTGTGGGTATCAGCCATAGTCGTGCAGATAAAGTCGTATTCAAACACAATGACTTAGAAGATCTAGAACAGAAATTAAAAATTAGTTTTGCACAGGGTAAAACTCCTTGTGTAGTGTTTGAAAGTGTCTACTCAATGGATGGAGATGTTGGACACATTGCAGAGATATGTAAACTAGCAGAAAAATACAAGGCTATCACCTATATTGATGAAGTACATGCCGTAGGCCTGTATGGACCGCAAGGTGGTGGCAAGGTAGAAGAACTTGGGCTTGAAGACAAGATTGATATAATCAACGGAACCTTGGGAAAGGCCTTTGGAGTCCAGGGTGGCTACATTGCTTGCGATAAGATTGTAGCCGACGCTATTCGTAGCGTAGCCGCTGGATTCATCTTTACAACATCGATGAGTCCTGTTACTTGTAGTGGTGCGTTAGCCGCTATCAAATGGCTTAGAGATCATAATGAAGTACGTGACAAACATCAAGAACGTGCTAGAAAATTAAAATATAGATTAAAAGCCGCTGGTATTCCTGTAATGGAATGTAGTACAAGTCATATTGTACCTGTACTAGTAGGAGATGCCAAACGTGCTAAAGCTATGAGCGATGCACTACTAAATGATCACAGCATTTATGTACAAGCTATCAACTATCCCACAGTTGATGTAGGAACGGAGCGGTTACGTTTTGCACCTACTCCGTTTCATGATGATGGTATGATTGAAGACTTAGTGATAGGCCTTAAAGATGTGTTTAGCCGTATAAACTAATCAACTGCATAATGCCAAAGAACAATGCGGCCTTAACATGGTCTGCATTGGCTTGTTCTTGTAGTTGCTGTGTAGCAATCATATCTTGCAATACTTCTTTGGCTTCGTCTGCGCTCATTTGTCCTGATGTAACTGCTTGATGAACTTGTAGTGCATAGTTAGCACGTTCAGCCGCCCATTGATCACCGCTTTGTGCTACTTGTTGTAATTGATCGCTCATTAGAATCTCCCTTGATAAATATAGTTGTAGTTCGCGGAAGTGGAATTCCCAACTACTCTAATGCTTTCAAGGAGCAATCAGCATGAATATTTATCAACCTTATACTTACCTAATTAAATTCAAACCTACGGGACAATTTTATTACGGAGCAAGTTATGCCAATAGCGGAAAAAAAGTTGCCAATCCAGAACAATTTTGGAACACATACTTTACATCATCATCATACATAAAAGATTTAGTTAAAGAACACGGAAAAGATGCATTTGAATTTCAAGTGCGTAAAGTGTTTGAACGTGCTGATCAAGCACTAAAATGCGAAAAGAAAGTTCTTACAACATTTGATGCTAAGTTTAATAGTAGCTGGCTTAATAAATCAAATGGGTATGGATCAACAGGATTTACTAAACATACTGAAGAAACTAAAGAAAAGATTTCAAAAGCAAATAAAGGCCGCAAACTTCCTACTAAAACAAAAGAGCATAGAGAAAAATTATCTAATGCTCTTAAAGGTAAGAAAGTGTTGACTCCGGAACATAAAGAAAAACTTCTTAAAGCAAATACTGGCCGTAAAATGCCAGATCATGTAAAAGAAAAATTAATAGCTATAAGCAAAACTAGAATATTTTCTGATGAAGCCAGGAAAAAGATGTCAGATGCCGCTAAAGGAAGAATTCCTTGGAACAAAGGTCTTAAAACTAAAAGTTAAAAGCGCCCTTGAACTGTAGTTGCGATTATGTCAGCTTGTTGTACTATGACTTTCTTCTTCATATCACAATACAATGGGCTAATTGGACCTGACTCGGCCCTAGTTTGAAACTCTTTAATTGTGTTTAACATCACTTGATCTAATAAGGCCATGTCATGTGTGCCTTTGGTGTTGGCATAGATATCATACCATTCAACTTGTAAAAACAAATTGTGCAGTTGTGGTGTTAGATCTGCTGTGCAATCAATATGTCTAGCTGACTGTTGTATGTCTGTTACTATCTTACTTTGATTAGGATCCCAAAAGCTAGGAATGTTATCTTTAATTGTGCTACAACCACTTAGAACTAGTACTGCTATTAACAATAATCTTTTCATTTTTTATGTCCTGATTTCATATTAGCCATCCAGTGTGCTAATTGTGCCGCACGTCCATGATGTCCTTTGGCAAACTTACGTAGACTACTTACACTCGATTTAGTTGGCACGTGATAGCTTTTGCTATCGCCTTTGTCTTCTGGATGACGTCCATCAGCAAAGTTTTCGTGTACTTTATCTAAGAAGGTATCTGCAAACTTTTCGCATCGTGTGCGTAGTTCTTTGTTTTGTGTTTCAACTAGATTGTATTCACGATCGTCTTCTGCGCCATCGTGTTGTGTAGGATCAATATAACCACAATAGACTTTTTGTATTCCATGCTCATTTAATAAGTCAGCACAGCTAGGTCCATCACGCTCATCCATAGGAGTATTACATGGACTTAGTGTTGTTATGATAACACTGCCTTCTGGAATACTGCCGTATTTTTTAATAAAATCTTCTATGACTGCATGTTCTGCATGTATGCGTCCATTCTTACCAGGACGATTAAGACGAGCCATATACTCGCCTTTTAGTGGAAGTAATCCAGCAGCCACCATACCAAAGTCTTTGCCACTACGCTGTCCTTTCTCTACGAGGTCACATAGTTCGGAAAGATATTTGTCCAACTTGTGATAGTTGCGTAGTTCATAGTCGCCACGATGCGGATCTAAACTAATAGAACTATCAGGCGTGTTGTGACTGCGATCAAACTCTTTTAGTCTCATTTTTTACGCTTGCCGTCTTTGGTATACTTACCGCTTTCACGTTTAGCTATAGCAATTGCCGCTTGTTGGGCTCCGCCACCTTCTGACACATCTTGCTTATGTGGTTGTTTGAACACGCTATATATTTTTTGAGTATCAATGCCTTTTATACCATTTGCCTGCAATACATTTGCCACAAATGTTCCGCAATTTTCTGCTCCTACTGAGTTAGTTGTAGGAATCGATACTGGTTTTGATAATGATACAATTTTGATATTTTGTTTAGGAAACTCTGGATCATCAGTTACATCGTTAGTAACATATACATCATTGCCTTTATGTCCACTCATTTGAATTTGTCGTCCATCCTGAGTGATAAATCCCACATGATCATAACTCCAACCTTTAGGTGCTTTATTACTGCGGGCAAAGAATATTTTTTGTGCTGTTGTATTGCTGTTCTTGGAGCTTTCCGCCAGCATCTTTTCTCTAGCGATTTCTTGTTCAGCATATTCGATAAGCTGGCGCATTTCTTCAATGCTTTCACAGTTCCAACGGCGTAGTGCTAGAGCTTTAGGAGTAGGTTTACCATTAGGCTTTTTCATTGGCCCTTTGTTACCACTCATACGAGCACAGAAACTCTTACGGCGTTTAGCGGCTTTGGAGCCTGCCTTTAACTTACTAGGTTTGGTAGTAACGGCAGTTTGTAGTTTACTGCCGGGATGCTCACGACGATAAGAATTAACAGCCTTTTGACTAAGTCCGTTGGTCTTATCGTGATGATTGACTTTTTGCCAATTTTCGTTTTCCCATAGATCGTTTAAACGACCTACGTATTCTTCAAAAAAACTATAATCAAGACTCTTCTTCATAATAAATTCCAGCTAATCCGCACCCTAATCTTGCTAGCCCATAGTAAATGTCTTTACACAGGGCTATAAGGATTTCTTGGACGATCTGTGCCATTATCTTCTGGGTATACTGGATATTTATCAGTATTATCGTCTGGATCAGTCTGCAGATGCGTTAGCACCGCATTTAGCACGTTTAGCATTGGTTAATGCTCCGAAGTCTACAGGCCATTCTTTGCCTGGTTGTAGTTCTACTGCACCTTGTGGGAAAGAAAACTTGATACCTGCGTCCTGTTCAATTGTAGCAACTGGAACACGGAATTTAGTTAGGTCATTGCCTAAGTTTGGATATGGTGCAACGTGTGGGAATCCCCAACCTGCGATTTCTTTAGTAGCATTGTTGATAACAATCTTGTAGAAACCGTGTGGAACAACTACACCTTTACCGATTGTCTTATCGCCAGGACCATATAAGCCGCCCGCAATAACTGTGTAGCTCTGATTTCTCTGGACTGACCATC
>Ga0208378_1000533_pt1 | contig 12837 bp, 20 predicted proteins | sample CryBogCBE24Aug09_FD_184556 | JGI IMG/M metagenome (GOLD analysis project Ga0208378, IMG submission 184556) | Freshwater microbial communities from Crystal Bog, Wisconsin, USA - CBE24Aug09 (SPAdes) (version 2) | ecosystem: Environmental > Aquatic > Freshwater > Lake | place: Crystal Bog...
TTTCTTCGGTTCCGTATGGATCGCGCGATGGCACGATCTTTATTTTTTGCGTACCAATCTTTGACCTTATCAATGTGCCTTTGAGGATTTTCCGCATATTTGGCGCGCGCCTTGGCGCGGTTCTCCTTGCCATTTTCATGATAGTGGCGAAGGGATGCAGCCGCAGCGCATGCTTTGCATTGATATTCCCAATACGTTTTGCCCTTCCGAATGTGAGGGCGAAACTCATCAATCGGCTTTTCCTCAAAGCACGTTTTGCAAATTCGATTTTCCATTTTGGAAAAATAACATGCAACTAAGCGGGATACAATGGAGTAGATTTACCTCCGGGATATTCTTTCATGGCCTCAATCTCTTCAATTCGCTCAGGTGCGCGTGTCAAAAGACCAAGATCACGCAAGTGTCGAAGGGCCTGAGACACAGTATCCACAATGTCGTCGTGCTTTCCGCGTGGGAACTGCCCGACTTGCGTCATGGTCATCTCGGCCCACGCCTTATCGGGGGCAAACACCATGCCCTCGGCGAACAGATGCTGCACCGAATACAGGCGCGACAGCTTGTCGATGCTCTTGGGGTCGTGAAGCTGCACGGCGAACCGCTCATTGCCGTAAAGACGCCGCAATTCCTGTGAAACCGAGTGCCCGGCTGCCTTGTTTTCGATAAGCAGCTTATCGACCTTCAGCCTGCGGCAGGTCGAGGCAACTTCTTCCACCAATTCGTGCAGTTCGAGGCGCTTCTGCCACGCATACATGAGCATGACACGGGGAACGTCCTCGGTGTAGCGCCGCTCGACCATGCCATCGAGGCCCCGGATGTCGTTGGCCACCGTGTCGCCCGTGAATACCCCCCATACGGTCATGGCGGAGAAGTCGTTCGACGTTTTCAGGGTGTAGGCGGTGTCCAGAGAGGCGATGATGAAGTCCATGGGCGGGAAAGACGCGCCCTCCCACAGCTTCCACCAGTCCCGCTTGATCACACCGCCGCCTGCGGGCTCCGGGCGCTGCTGAAGCTGCCCGGCGGCGCTGAACGGGCCAAGCTGCTTCTCCAGCAGATTGACTTCCGGCTCGCCAAACCGTTCCGGCCACAGCAACTCGTTGGGCTTGGTGCGGGGGTCGTTCCACCCAATGCGGGTCTGGAACGCCCGCTCGGGCTCGTACTTCATCGGCAGGCACAAGTGCGTCCAGTCTCCCACATCCTTCGACAGGATATGGCCGGTCAAGTCGTCCTCGGCGAGGCGCTGCTGAATGATCACGAACGCGCCGGTCTTGGGATCGTTCAGGCGGGTGCTCATGGCACCGTCCCACCAGTCAATGGTGGCCTGAATGGTGGCCTCGGAGAAGGCCTCAGACGCCGCGTTGGGGTCGTCCACGACGATAATGGAGCCGCCTTCGCCGGTCACCGCCGCGCCGACCGACGTGATCAGGCGCTCGCCGCCCTTGTCGTTGGAAAAGCGGCTCTTGGTGTTTTGGTCGCTGTTGAGCGTGAACCGCTCGCCCCACATGTCCTGATACCACGGCGATTCAATCAGGCGGCGGCACTTCACGCTGTCCCGCAGGGTCAACTGCTGGGCGTAGGAGGCGTGCAGGAACTGCACTCCGGGCCCGGATGTCGGCCCGTGGTAGGGCTGGGCCCAGACCCACGCCGGGAAGGCCACGGACGTGATCGAGGACTTGCCGCAGCGGGGCGGAATGTTGATGATCAGGCGCTTGATATCGCCGTCAGCGACGGCCTGCAAGTGCTCGGCGACGGCCTGAATGGGCCAGCCGTCCGTCCACGGCGACGAATCGATGTGCTTCCACGCCTGCGTCAAGAACAGGTACAGGCTGTCCTCATACTCGGCCCGGTCCAAGGCCTTCAGTTGGGCCTTGATGTCGATATCGACGCCGTTGAAGCTGGCAAACGCAGTCATTCTTCCTCGCCGTCGTCGTCCTCGACCTCTTCATACTCACCGTCGATGGCCTCGTCCTGCTCGATCTCGGCCATCTTGCCTTCCAGCAGGGCACGAAACTCCTCCCGCGCCTCCGGCGACATGTCGCGGGGGTCCAGAACAGCCCGCGAAGCCTCGATCTGGATGGCCCCGCCGTCCTTGCCGGTGATCTCGGTGCGGTTGACTTCACGCCAGCCGCCCTGCGTCTTCAGAATGAAGATGCTGGCGGCCAGTTGCTGGCTGATGGTCTTGGGGTCGGTGTCCATGGCGATGTCGAACAGCTTGTCCGCCACCTTCAGGATCGAACTGTACTTGCCCTCGCGAAGCTCGATCTTGTAGTATTTCCGCAGCGTCCGGTCGGTGATGCCCATGAAGGACGCGATCTCGTCCTGCGTCATGCCCTTGGCACAACCCTGACGGACAGCCTCGCGGGTCCTGCCGTTCGGAACGTGGGGCTGGTTGCCCTTTTTTCTCAAGCTCTTTGCCATTGTGAATCCTGTATATCACCGCCACAGGCGGGAAAGCATCTCGATCATTCTGGCGATCATGCCCGACGACACCCTGACAGTCGGACCCGGCTCGTCGTGGGCCAGTTCCTGCCACTCGGTGCCGGTGTCCTGCTGCTTCAAATCGTCTTCGGCCTCGTCAGTCATATTCGCTGCTACCTCCAAGGGCGCGGCGGGCGGCTGCCGCAGCGGTTGCACAAGTCACGCTCTCGTACCCGCCATCGTCTCCGGCCCATTCCAAACATTCCGCCGCAATGTCCAGCGCTTTCCGCAGCCGTTCGTTCTCGCGGATCAGCGCAAGGCAGTCCTCGGCAAGGGGTCGGCTGTCAGCGCGGACCGTCATGGCCGCAAGCTGCTCAATGGTGTGGTTTAGCTTCACGGCTCACCTCCAAGGGCGGCGTTCAACGTTTCTACGATCCACTGGCCCCGCTTCAGGTCCACGCCCTCGCCGTTGTGGCCGGAAATGTTGACCATCAGCCCATCAGGCATGACGAGAAACAGCGCGGAGTGGTGGTTGTCGGGATCGGGGTCGTAAAGGCTGAAGCGCCCCGGCCAATCGAGTTCTATGCGTATGCGAAAGTCAGTCATTGTCACCTCCAAGGGCGCGGCGGGCGCGTTCAAAATCGTCCCAGTGCCAATAGGATTGCCGAGGACCGACAACCCCCTTCGTCATGTCCGAATAGATGGCGTGGGCGATGACAAACTCTCCCCCGTGCTTCCCGGTGTCGGCGAGCCCGGCAAACGGTTTCAGCGCCGCCCGCAGCCTCGCGTTCTCAGCCTCTGCTGCGCGGAGGGCGTCACCCCCAAGGTCATGTCCCTCGCAGTTCTCGACGCCGTATTCCTCAATATGCCCGACAGCGCTGGTGAGGTAGGAAAGCTCCACAGCCTCCGCAGTGCCGGGTTTGGCGTCAATCAGGGCATCAATCCGGCTGTAGACCCACTTACCCACGTCGGCTTCCATCGACCGTTCAGACAGTTGAGCCTCTGCTGCGCGGAGGGCGGTGATTGCGCGAAAGAGCAACGATCCACGGCGGTCAGCATGGTCCGGGGACACACCGGCCATTTCGGCCTCAGCCTCTGCTATCAGATCAGCGCTCAGGCTAGGGGCGGTGTCGGCTCGGGTGTTCCATGCCTCAACGGCCTCCTCTCGCGTCGGAAACAGCCCATGGCCAAGGGTGAAGATCACCCCATGACAGTCGCGGATGCGGCAAGACACGGCGTAGGCTTTGCGATCCATAAAATCCGTCTCGCAGATGCCGACATAGTCCAGCCCGCAGAACGGGCACGGCTTCAGGTCTGTGTGGGTCATGACGCCCTCCGAAGGTCTGAGAGTGCTACCGCAAACCGATTTTCGGGATTGGGGTCAAAGGACACCAAAGCATACCCGTCATCGGCGGCGGTAATCGTGCCTCGGGTTCCCATGCCGACACGGGTCACCCGATCCCCGACCTGAAGGGGCCGCTCTATCAATTCAATAGAGGTGATGGTGGGGTCGTCATGATTTATCACGGGACCAAACGCGCCCCATGCACTGTACGGAGTCGTGTCGTCCACAAGTTGCTCCCGCGTCACCCTCACCCGGTCCCCCGGCTTCAGGGATTTGATCGTGTCTGCGATGGTCACGGCTCACCTCCAAGGGCGCGGCGGGCAGACACGGCAGTGTCCTGAATGCGGGACAGCGCCCCGCGCAGGCGCTCGTTCTCAACGCTCAGCGCCTTCACCAGTTGCCAGTTCTGGTCCGCCTGATAGTCGGCGGCATGCCACATCAGGAACTGCTCCTTCAGTTGCTTCTCCAACTCCGTGATGCGGGCGGCGGAGTTCTTCCCCGCCTCCCACACGCGGGTCCGCACATACTGCGGCACGCGGTCGGGGTAGGCCTCAGCCAAGGCGCGGTCCATGTCCTTCGGCATGTCTTCAGGCATCCAGCCACAGCCCGCACACACCTTGTACGTGCCGAGGATGTACTTGCCGCAGCCCCCACAAGAAACGGGGCCGCCCATCACTTCCTCCCCCTCGGCTTGACCGGCGCGGCCGCAGTCTCAATCTCCAGCATGGCCGCCTCAGTCCCGGTGGCCACCTTGTCCGAGTACGCCCGCCGGTAGTGCGTACACCACCCGTCGCCCGGCACCACCGGCCACACATACTCCTCCGCCACGGACGGCAGCGCCGCACGGCACGTCAGCTTCGGCCGCAGGTGCGGCGAGGGCGTCGTCACACGGCTGAAAAAACAGTTCTGGCACTCGTTCATTTTCTGATATCCTTCATCTCCGCAACGCGCTTCTCCAGCGCGTCCGCAATGGGGCCCCAGCACTCGCCGCACAGGGCCCAGTTCCCGATCTGCATCCCATACCGGACCACCTGCGGCAGCTTCGTCAGGTCCGCCCCCGACATGTAGGTCTTCTCGTTGGTCTTGTCGCTGAACGGACTTGCGATCTCGCCCTTGCAGACATCGCACGTCCACTTGTACCACACGGTCAGGGCCATCAGTCGTTCAGGTCCACGCCGCACAGCCGCTGCACCCAGCGGGGGATTTTGGCCAACTCGATCAGCAGCGTCTCATTGTCGTCCAGCGCGCTTTGCAGCCACATCTTGGCCTGCTGCGCTTCGGCCTTCGCATCAAGATGCTGCTGGCTGACCGTCTCACCGGCCAGCGTCGTCAGGCGAACCTCTTCCTTCAACGCCTCAATCTCGGCCGCCAGTTCGGCCTTGGTCTTGTTCGTGCTCATGTCAGTCCCCCCCCACCTGCTTGACGCGCAGATTGCGCACAGTGCCGCCCTTGAACCAGCCGGAGCACAAGACCCCCGACACTGGCATTCCTTGCGAGTTGAATGCCTTGAAGCGCGTGGCAAACGTGTCATCACGCCCGCACGCAAAAAAGTCATACCCGTCCGTCTGGACATTGGTCATGCCGTAGCCCGAAAGCTGCTCGGCCACATCAGGCTGCGACTGCGTGCAGCCCACCAGAAGCATGGCAGTCGCCGCGATACTCAATCCAATCTTCATCTTCATCGTCCTCCTCTACGGCACCGGCCGGTCGATGTGCCGGACCAGCCACGGGCCATCAATCAGCCCCTCATCATACGCCAGCAAAATGGTGGCCACATATTGCGGCACCGGGAACTTCCCCAGCGCAATGCTCCGCGCATGCCGCTCCCCGATCCCACACATCCACGCCGCGTCCACCTGACGCAGGCGGTTGCGCTCCAGCAGGTCGCGGTACTCCTCCGTCGTCACCGGATGGCCTCCACGAACGCCGCAAGCACCAGCATGATCTCCACGAAGGCCACCACGGCCAAGGCCTGCAGCACAAAGCAAAACGCCCGCAGCCAGATCGGCGTGCGGGGCGTCAGTTCGGCCACCTCATAGGGCAGCAAGGGTGAGGGTCTGTTGTTCACGGCTCAGTTCTCCGATAGGGATAGGAACCAAGACGATAACATAGGCCGTTACGCCCTGTCTACCCCGGCAATGGGGGGTATTCTGGGCACCCCCCGGTCGGTTTTTATTTGATGGGGTGGGGGGTCATTTGGGGGTACGGGGGTCTAAACTATTGGTATTGTTGGGCTTTTTATTTTTGATGGATTGGTTTTTGTGGTATGTTCGCGGTGTGCGCGCGGTAACCCCATATAGTATCTTCAATCCCGGCGCGGGGGGGTGCCGGGGGGGCCGGATCGCGGTGGCGACGAGGGCCAAACCATTGATTTCATTGGGTTTTTTCCAAGCTCGCGCCTCGCGTCACGCGCGGTCGAGCGGCGCTCGCCGCGCTGCCGACGTGCCGCACGACCGTCCGCAGGCGGACGATCATGCGCCGTGCGGGAGGCGGGCCGACCTGCCATGTGGGGCGCGCGGCCGGTCGCCCGGCTGGACGACGCGGCACGCGGCGGCTGGCCATAGACTGCGTCGATAGCCGACTTCGCGCCTAACAGTCATTATCGGCAATCGGGGATTATCGCGCGGCGGCTGTGTGGAAATCTCTATACAACTAGAACGGGATCGGGTCGTCCAGCGGATCGACCGCGTCCGTCGCGCGCAGCGGGTCGGCGATGGTCGAACGCGCGGCCAGCACCGCCGCGCCGGGGAACGCCCGCTTGACCGACTGCACGAAGTGCTGCCCGTCGATCATCGCCGCGACCTCCTCCAACGTCCACACGGTCGTGTGCCGGTCGCATGGCTGGTAGGCCCGCGCGTCGTCCGTGGAGCGGCACAGGGCGAGCACAGAGCCGTCAGCGAGGCCGATCTCCCACACCTCGGGCGACAGGCGGCGGTGCCCTGCGTCACGCGCCGCACGGTCGCAGGCCTGCCACGCCTTGACCATGCGGCTGCACTCCCGGCGCACGTCCTCGATGCCGCCGGTCTCCATGGCGTGGTTGACCTTGTACCGCTGCCGGTCGAACTTCTCGCGCAGGTCAGGGCCGACCAGCAGGCGCAGCCGGTCCACGCCCCACTTGCGCTCCATGTCGCGGGCGACGACGTCCATCTCATCGACCCACGCCTGCCCTGACAGCATGGCCCCATGGCTCGACAGCCACTCTGCCTTGATGGGCTTGCGCGGCTCGACGGACGGCTTGTTGTCCTTCGGGTACTTCACGCTCGATCTCCTATTTATAGAGGGAGCCGAAGCTGGACGGCTCCGGCAATGATTTCTTCTATGTAAAGTCTTGTTTGAATTTGACTGTTTGGTCAGGAAGCCGGAGCGACCGGCTGGGGTTTGCCGTTCCGCTCTCGGCCATCAGTCCAGCATGGATGTTGGCAATGTTGGTAGGCGCTTTTGCACGCCGCTCCGTGAGGCGCTTGGCCAATCCCTTGCGGCACAAGGCCTCCACCAAAATGTTGGCAATGTTGGTTCGCGCGCACGAACATATAACTCTATCTTCTTCTTCTTCTTTTTTACGCACGGATGTGTTCGCGCGCGCGTGAACCAACATTGCCAACATTTACGCCCCGCCCTCCGCAGCCGCCGCCTTGTACCGCTCCGCCAGCATGGCGGCGACCAGCTTGCGCTGTGCCTGCTGATCGGCGCGGCGGGCTGCCAGCGCCTCCCTGATGCCGGGCCGCATGAGCCACGCCCGGACGCCGCCCCCGCCCTTGCCGACCTCCTCCTCCAGCCATCCATTGACCACCAGCGGGCTGAGCCGCTTGGCCATGTCCCACATGCCCAGCCCGCGCATGGTGCGGCTGTTCTGGGCGAAGTCACGGGCCGTGAAGCGATCCTTGTCGGACGCCAGAATGAACGACGCCGTGGACCGCATCTCCTCCACATCTCCCGCGTCCCCAGAGACCTCGTAGAAGGCCATGGCGTGCGGGATGGTGAACTGGCTCAGGATACGCTCCGCACGGGCTGCAGCGTGCCCTGTGACGGGCTCATCCCACAGTCCATCGATCAGGTGCAGGATCAGGCTCAGGGCCCCGTGCATGCCCGGCAGCTTGCCCACGAAAGTGGTGAACTTGGAGCCCAGCACCTTGACCTGCTCCATGGCCGCGCACTGGTCTTGGAACTGGTCCGAGACCTCCATGGCTGCGGGGCTGGAGAGCATCATGTGGGGCTCCAGCGATGACAGGTAGGCGATGAGGGTCTCCCAGTCGTGGGCCTCCCGCTGGTCATCCACGTCCTGCCCCTTGACCGCCGGGCGCAGCACGACGGGCATGAACCGCTGCATGAGGCCGTTGCTGGTCAGGTCGGGGATTTTAGACATCTCGTCGGGCTGCATGCCGCCAATGACCGGCACGGCGAGGTTGGAGACGAACGTCTCTCCGCGCATGACGCGGTCGATGGAGTGGGAGTTGCCGTTGTAGGCCTTGGTCCAGAAGCTCTTCTCGGCCTCGCGTCCGTTCTTCGACCCGTCGAGGGCCGCCAGCCAGCCTGACAGTTCGTCCTTGTGCAGGAGGATGCCCCGGTCCTGACGGGTCAGTATGTCGGCAATCTTCTCGACTGTGGCGTCACTGGTGATGAAGCGGGTGGGCTTCTCGGGCTCGTTGTCGTCGCCCTTCTTGCCGCCGTCCGCCTTCCACCGGGCGACCTCACGCTGGTGCTGCTGCCGGGCCTTGGCCTCGACCTTGTCCAGCGCCCAGAGGAAGCTCTTCAGGATCGGGGTCTTCTTGGTGCTGGGATCGCCGAAGAGCATCACCCAGATCAGGGGCGGGACCTCCCACGTTCCGCCCTTGCGCATTTTGAGCCGAAAGCTCTGATCGATGGCCGCACCGGCCACGGCGAGGGCCGACATGGCGCAGGCGCTGACATCACCGCCGGTCGATTTGGCGCTGACCTCCACATAGGCCCGGACCTTGGCCGGGAGCGTGTCGAGGGGAAAGCGGGGCACTGGGAAACGCTCCCACGGGTCCCAGACGTTCGTAATCGGCTCAGGGGCCGCGCTGGCGGGCGTGGGGGCCTGCTCTGAGGGCGTGACAGCCTGAGACATTTGTGGGGCCTCTACGGGCTTGTATGGGGCTTGGATGAACTCCCCGGTCTCCGGGTCCATGTACTCGACCTGAAAGGGCTCAGGGGCGGTCTTTCGGGACGCCACCGCCTCCTTGATGCCGGTGTCCCACTGGGCGATGGCCGTGGCCCACTTGTGATCGAACATCGACTTGCCCCGGCCTTCGGCTTCGAGGGCCTGCGCGAGCGTCATGTTGTGGCGGTTTTCTGGCGGGATGCGGGTGGCGACGTGGTCCTCGTATCTTTGATAGGCGGCGTCCCGGTCGGTCGTCAGATCGGCGAGGATCGGGCTCTCGTCCCGCAGGTCGCACACCGCGCGCCAGACCAGCGCCGTCATGTAGGCCTCCCGCCCGTCCAGCAGGCGGCCAGACAGCGTCTTCTGCGCGTCGGGCGTCTGAGTGCGGACAGGGGAGACTTGGCCGTCAGCGACGATCTGGGGGGCCTTGGTGCCGTACTTCTCGACCAGAGCGTCGATGGCATCCATCAGCCACTGCGGTGCCATGGCGATCTCGACCTCCCACGGGGCGAGGCCGGGCAGCCATTCGTAGTGCTTGCCGGATTCATGCAGCGACGGCGGCAGCACCGCGAAACCGCCGATGCCCCGGATGTCGATGTGGATGGGCGTCTTGCACGTCGGAGGCCGCCAGTGCGCGGGGTAGCGGAAGATGCGCTGGATGCCGCCGCCGCCTGTGCGCAGGGTCGGCGTCTCGATGTCCATGCCGTTGTTGTGGACGGCCAAGAGGCCCTGCCACCACTGTTCGGCCTCGGGCCCCTTCTGGGTGTCGTAGTCGCAGGTGAACACCCGCCCGGAGCAGGTGCCGGTCAGGTAGCCGATGTTGCCGGACTTGTGCTTGCCAAACCACTGGTCGAACGTGGCTTGGTCGGCGAGCACCGTCTCATGGTCCCGCCACTTGATGGCCGGGCGCTTCCACTGCTCGCCGGGCTTCGGACTGAGCGCGGGCACCGCCTGCAGGCCCAGAGACCTGTACAGGCGGGCATAGTCGGCGATCCCCGCGAAGTCCGGGTCGAATGGTTCGGTCATTTCGCTCTCGATTGACGGTTCGAGGGCAGCGTCGGTTCTAAATGTTGCGGTGTTCGTACACGGCTGATACTATCCGGCGTTGCTCTGGTTGGTTGGACTTGGGGCCGGTGCTGCGTTGACGGGCAGCCCGGCCCCGTTTCATTCTGCCGATAGCCCATGGGCCGTCAAGGCGGCTTTCACCTTCGTGATGCCCTCCAGGGTAATGGAATAGCCCTTCCCCCAGTTCGTGGCTACCGTATCCTTTCCGACCTTCTGCCGGATGCGGGTGATGTAGACCTTCAGCACCTCATTGCTGCCGCCGTCCTTGGCGTAGTCCTTCACGCGCGCCTCGATCAGGTTGACGTGCCCCACGCACCGCCCGTGGGCCCGGTACAGCATCAGCAGGATCGAGGCCTCATTGGCCTGCAGCCCGAAGGCCTCCTTCAGCGCCCGGTGCTGGTCCGCCGTGGGGTCTATCAGCATGAGCGTCAGGTCATTCAGGTTGCCTTCGAGGACGGCGATGCGGGCCTTGAGCTTGGCGCAGTCAGGGCAGGTCATGCGGACGCTCCAGCGGGCTCACGCTGACCAGCAGGCGGGGCTCATTGGGCGCGTACATCTTCTCCGCGATGATGGAGACGATTTGGACGTCGTCGGCAAATGCCACGCCGTTGAGGCCATCGAGGACGGCCTTGATGATGTTATCGAGGTCCGGCTTCTTGGTGGGGCGGATGAGGCCAGCGGCCATTTCCTGCCGCTTGGCCTTGGACGTGGACTTGGGGATGCCGACATAGGCGAACACGCTGAGCGCCAGCGCGCCGGTCAGGGGCGGCTGGCTGGCGGCCTGCATGGCCTGCTGACAGGCCAATGCGACGAGGTTCTCATAGCTGGCGGTCTTGGCGTCGGTGTAGAGGCGGATGTTGTTGCCCATGCGCGTGGCGCGGGGGCGGCCCTTGCCTCTGGGCTCACCGGGCACGGTGAAGCTGATGTGGGTCATGTCTGTCTCCAAATGAGGAGGGGGGCCGAAGCCCCCCGCCAGTGTCAGCCCACGAAGGTCAGAACCTTCTGTGCGCGGGTGAAGGCCACGTAGGCCAGATTGCGCTCCTGCTGCTGCTGCCACGGCTGGCGAGCGCCCTTGGAGGGGCAGCGGGTGCTGTGCTCATACAGGAACACGTTGTGCCACTCACGTCCCTTGGAGCGGTGGTAGGTGGCCAGCACGATGCAGTGCTCCGCGCCGTCCGCGAACAGGCGGTCGATGAACAGGCACACGTCCGAGACGCTGGTCTGCTTCTGCTCGATGCAGGCCTTGCAGATTTCGCGGATCGTGTCGCAGCGGTCCTCGACCTCGACCACCTTGCCCGGCTTGTCCTTGGCCAGAGCCTTCTGGACTTCGCGCTCCTGATACAGGTCGATCTTCTTGAGCAGGGCGTCGATGGTGGTGACCTTCCACCGCTGGGCCAGAGCCTTCAGGCCGGTGCCGATGTCGCGGCCCTCGACCTTGGCGGCCTTGCCAGACCGGATCAGGCGGTAGGCGATCTCGATCAGCGGGGCGGTGTTGCGGCACAGGATGGCGTCACCGGCAGCGATGGTGGCGGGCAGTTCAGCCACCGACTGGACCAAGCCCTCCGGGGCAGCCGGGGCGGCCTCGATGTCGGCCACGATGCGCTGAGCGAGGGTCACGACGGCCTTGGGGCAGCGCCACGTCACCGACAGCGGAAGCTGCACGGCGTCGAGGGCCTTGATCAGGTTGGGCAGGGCTTCGGCGTCAGCGCCGGAGAAGCCGTAGATGGCCTGCGCCGGGTCGCCGACGACGATGATGCGGCCCGTGTGCGGCTTCACGAACTTGCGGATCAGGGCCTGCCGGGCGGGGGAGAGGTCTTGCGCCTCGTCCACGAAGATGAAGTCCTTGCCGAACTTCACGCGCAGGTTCTTGACCAGCGGGAACAGGATTTGATCATCGAAGTCCACCGTGTCCACCTTGTCGAGGCTGGCCTTGTAGATGAACTGGGCGGCGCGGATCACGTCATCGAGGTCCGAGGTGTCCTCGAAGCCGTTGACGTCGTAGTGGTCGGCCAGATCATACCACGCCGACTTGTCGCCGATCCCGGCGAAGAAGCCGAAGGCAGCGCCCTTGGCGTAGCGGACCAGTTGAGCGATCTGCGCGCCGTAGGTGTCGAACACCGGGTCGTTCTGGGCCTTGATCAGCTTGCCGACCTTGTCCGGGTCGATCTCGGACTTGAAGGCGAACTTGACCAAACCGTAGCCGAGGCTGTGCAGGGTCTGAGCGCCGACCGTGCGCCAGTTGGTGTGACCGGCGGCCTTCAGCTTGTCGCCGACTTCGGTGGCGATGGCCTTGTTGAAGGCGCACACCAGCGTCTCGCTGTTGGGGAAGTTCTCGGCGATGGCGTCAACGGCCAGCAGGATGGTGGAGGTCTTGCCGCAGCCAGCGCGGGCGACGAGGGCGAGGTTGCGCTTGGTGTTGACCAGAGCGTCGAGGAAGGCGGCCTGCTGGGCGGTGGGGGCGAAGGACATGTCGATCTCCGATAAGGTGGTTGGTAAGGGACTGGAGGGTCTATTCGTCGTCTTCGGGGGCTTCTTCGACCCAAGCGCCAGAGGCCTTGAGATCGGCTTCCCACTCGGCCCAGTAGGCCTGAGAGCGGACTTGGCTCTCGGCTTCGGCTTTGCGCTTGGCGGCGAGGCGGGCCTGAACGGCGGGGTCAGCATCGGCCTTGGCGGCTTCTTGCCCCTGAAGCCAAGCCTCATATTCGATCCACGCCTCGATGTCGGTGTCGTCGGTGGGGCGTTCCATGGTCAATCTCCGATAAGGCAGAATAAGTTGAGGCCCCCTGTATGCCAGAGGGCCTCACAGCCTGCAAGAAATTTTTTTGAAACCTTTACCGCCTTTTGGGGCGGGGAAATTTTCCCAGCATGAGATCGATGGTCGCGTCCTGCATGT
>Ga0208378_1000534_pt1 | contig 12832 bp, 18 predicted proteins | sample CryBogCBE24Aug09_FD_184556 | JGI IMG/M metagenome (GOLD analysis project Ga0208378, IMG submission 184556) | Freshwater microbial communities from Crystal Bog, Wisconsin, USA - CBE24Aug09 (SPAdes) (version 2) | ecosystem: Environmental > Aquatic > Freshwater > Lake | place: Crystal Bog...
ACTAAATGATATCCAAATTGTGTTTGAACAGGATCACTAACTTGACCTACTTGTAATGCAAATGCTGCATCTTCAAAAGGCTTTACCATTTGACCTTTACCAAACATTCCTAAACTTCCGCCTTGCGCTTTGCTTGGGCAAAGACTATGTTGTTGTGCTAATGCGCCAAAATCTTGACCTTCAAGAATTTTATTTCTAAGATCAACTGCCTCTGCTAAACTGCCCACTAAAATGTGACTTGCGCCTATCATAAATTCCTCTATATGTTAAATGCATTCTCTCCAGCGGTGGTAACTATAGTGTCTGAGTCGGGCATTCCATGCCTTGTCTTTCGACCGCTCGACTCACTCAACTCCTACACCTTCCATCCACTCTCGACCTAGAGAGACTTTCGTGTTGCTAACGCCAGTTATTGGCTTGACTGGAACCGTCCCATGGATGTCACTCCATTTCTCTATCGTGTGGGCACACTAGCCGCTAACTATACGGCATGTATTTGGTGGAGATGGACGGGATCGAACCGACGACATTTAGCTTGCAAAGCTAACGCTCTCCCAACTGAGCTACATCCCCATAATCTTATTAACTTAAAAGCATTATAGACAAGTTATTTATAAATGTCAAGCCTTTTGTAAAAAATGTTTAAATTATTTACCCATTTTAGTTTTAACGTAGATTGCTATGTCTAAAAAGACAGCCATAGCAACTTCTAATGGCATTGCCATTGCTACAATAGTAGAAAACATATATTATTCCTTATTTTTAGTGATAGTGTTCGGTTTCAAATTGGCTTACATATTGGTCAAACTTATCGTAAAACCAATTCATTATGCGACAAGCCACATAAATCACAGCCATTATGCTTGTAATGTATAATCCTGTCATCATAATTACTTGCCTTTCTTTGCTGTTAAATCAAAATCTTTTAATTGCTCACTTAACACTTTGGTTAAGTTACTAGCAACATTATAAACAGACTTAAAGTATTCGCCATTGGCTACTGCTAAATCTTCTAAGTTCTTACGAACATCTGTGTTTGGAACATAGACAAACATGTGTTTGGCTGCATCAACTGTTTTATCAATTACATTTTCAAAAGTATACATTTCAATCTCCTTGTTTTGGTGTGTACGGTTTAGAAACCCATTCAACTTCATCATCAGTCATAGGTTGCCAGTAAATATTATTCATTTTATAATCCTTTTCTAAAATAGTCTTGTGTGTAAAACTCTACTTCTGCTAAGTTGGTAGGTTTTTTAGACTCTATATAAAGTTCTAAACTAGTTGGGTTGTTACTTTTTAACCAAACTTTGATTTTTTGTAAAAACTTGTTTAACATATCCAACCCCTTTATAAATGTATATATTACTGCGCTGCAACATATATATACACATATTATTGCATTGCACAAGAAATTGCAATGTAATTGGGTAAACGCCCGGTTCTGACTCCCTTACGGTTTTATGCCCCGGTTCCGCCCGTTTACAGCATGTTTAAAGTGCGCTGCAAGGACCTCGTTTCCTTATATCACACTACAAAAAAAGAAACCCCGAAGATTTTTAGTTTTCGGGGTTTAGATAAAAAATTTTGTTGACAAACTTTTACACTATCCCCGTACACCCTTTACTATCTTCTGTGCCGCGAATATTAAAATACATAGGCGCAGGTGATGCTATGAGTGTGGCTACCCATAAATTATGTTGTTGCGATGTATAGTTAATGTTCATCATAGTGACTTTATTTATCCCTGTTGTAAAATAAGTGTTCAATATACATGTTTTTTATTAATTTATCAAAGTTTTGTTACCCTATAAATAAAATTATGGATTATAGTGCATTTTCACAGGGACAAATTTTTAGTAAAATTTGGTTATGTGAGGAGTTAGAACCTCACATACAAGAGAAATCTAGGGTTGCTATCTTAGGTAGCTGGTACAACACATTAGGGTTTATGTTAATGGTTAGAAGACCTAATCACTATAGTGAAATATTAGGTGTAGATATTGATAATGTTGCTATTGAATTAGCAGAAAAACTTTGTCATACTTGGACTATTGGGAGTAATCCAATAATCAAACATATAAATGCAAATGCTAATGATATAGATATAAAAGATTATAATGTAGTTATTAACTGTAGTGCTGAACACATGGAATCAGATTTATGGTATGATAACATTGCACCAAACACGATTGTTTGTTTACAGTCCACTAATTTGAATATTACTGATGATCCATGGAAAATCATTAATCCTAATACTACATTAGATGAATTCGCCGCCAAGTATCAATTTTCACATACTTACTTCAAAAATGAAAAAGTATTTGATTACGATACTTGGGGCTATTCACGCTATATGCTTATTGGTATAAAGTAATTAACCCAATGGTGCAATTTTACCAACAGCATTAATTACAGCAGCGATTTTTGCAACGTGTTGTAACTCAGCTACAGACATACCTTCTTTCTTGAGTAAGTCGTAGTGACTTTTAACACAAAAATGACATTTACCTACAATGCTAGCACATAATGCGTACATTTCAAATTTTTTCTTTGAAACGCCTGCATTGTTAGAATAAGCAGTCATACGTAAGCCTGCTGGCAAACCTTTAAGATTTTCATCATCTGCCATTTCAACAAATGGATAATAAACATTATTCATGCCCATTAAACTACTTGCTGTTTTAGCAGCATCACAATCTGCAGGGTTGGCTTCTAATACTTCACTCTGCATAATTGCCATTGCAAGACCGCCGTTGTTTGCACTTAATGCTGCTGCTAACGCACAAGCATGTGTGTCAACAGGATCAAGTGGACTACGATTAATCACACTATCTAAATTTAATTTAATATCCTTGCTGTATTCAGGGATACTACTTTTTACCATATCTACCCAATTCATTTCTTCTCTCCTGTACATTTTGGACAATGATACTTTTTCAAGTATTCAAATTGTTCACGGAAACTCATTAGAGTGTTGCTCCGCCAATAGCACGATTACATGGGCATAGTTCGCCAGTTTGCAATGCGTCTAATACACGCAATGCCTCATCTGGGTTACGACCAACATCTAAATTGTTTACTGTAACATGTTGAATTACATTGTTTGGATCAACAATGAATGTAGCGCGGAGAGCAGCACCTGCTGGGGCATAGAATACTCCCAATTGATTGACTAAACTCAATTCACCCCTTTGTGTGTCTGCGAATTGATTATGAGTGATTAATTTTAGTTCAGGGTGGCTACTTTGCCAGGCTGTTTTACAGAACTCATTATCTGTTGATCCTGTTAGTAATACAGCATCACGATCAATAAAATCTTGATTCAATTTGTCATACGCTACAATTTCTGTGGGGCAAACAAAAGTTTGGTCCTTGGGGTAAAACACGATTACTTTCCACTTGCCAGGAAAACTTGTTTCATCAATAGTAAAAAACGCATCATCTGGTTGTCCTGGCTTTACACCAGTGATTGTAAAATGTTCTAACTTATCACCAACTGTTTTCATAACTTTCTCCTTTTATGTTGAAAACTTAGATCGACCAAAACTATTAAAATTTAAAATTCAATTTGATTTTTCTATCAATCTATAATACTAATTTATCATAAAAAATATGTAAAATCAATGAAATTTTGCTGGTTTTCCATGAATTGTTTCTATAAGACTTATAGATATTAGCTATTGAATTGAAGGTATAAAACATAAAACACAATACACATTACCATAAATTTAAGTATATTGTTAAAAGAAAACACATTCTTTGGTGTGTTTATCTTTGTTGTTAATTTTTTCATTTTGGTCTATTTTTTTGTGTATATGGATTGGATAGCTTATTAATTATTTCTTGTTCTTTTTGTCTATTGTGTTTTTTGGCAATAATTTCTTTTATTAAATTTAAACCACTATCTTTCTTTTTAAAGTTATATCCTGTCATTGTCGTCCTCTATTACTATCCATCCTAATTTAAGTAAGTCTTCACGTATCTCATCTGTGACTACAGATTCTCCAACGTATTTGTTCTCGGGAGAATCAATATCTCTGATACCACTACAGTACCAATCTATGTAATCACCTTCTTGACGCATGTTTGCTATAATGCCACCTGCACTACGCCAAGTACAACACCAACGTTCTTCTTTTAAGATTGGCCATACATCGTTTTTTTGAAATTCATTATTACACATGGCAGCATAAAGATTTTGAGCGTAATCTTCGCTGTTGCGTACTTTCTCTAATATCCAATCAGTTGTGCGTAAATCATATTCTAAATTGTTTACTTGATTTTCTGGATTATTGATCCATATATCCCGTTCAAGCCTAGAATTTTCCATATAATCAAGATAATCCTGACTAGGTTCTAGGCCTTTTTCAGTTCGAGATTTTATGTGTGCTTCACGACCAAACTTGCCACGATCAGGGCTTTTACTTATTTGTTTCATTTAAAAAATATCAGTGCCATTAATATAGCCTGCCCCAGAAAGCCAAAGCCAATAATTGCTATGCTTGTAAAATCACGTTTCATTATAGACTTTACAAACAATAATCCTAATGCTGCCCAAACAATTAACACCATGTCAATACTTGGGGTTTTATCTGTTAATCCTGCTAATAAACTTAACATTGTTGGTACCGTTGCTGCGTGTAATGCTATAAGACTTGCCCATTCAATTCCATTGATACTCACATGAGTAACTTTGGTTTTAAAATCAGTAAACAAGTGTTCAAAAAATGCTCTAACTTTTTCCATAATTATCCTTCATAAAAAACATGATGTCCAATACTAGCAATCTTTTTTAAATGCCAATTTGGGTTAATATAATCCGCATGATAATAAAGTGCTGTATTTAAATCTTCTAATCTAAAACCTTCTAAATATACCTTTTTAGCGACAGCATAACTTTCTTTATACATTTCATTATTAATTGGAACTTTAGCGTTTTCACAATGCCAACTAAACTGACAAACAATGTATCCCATAAATGTAGATTTTTGATATACAACATCGCAAATCTTATTACCAAATCTATGTGAACTGTCGTTAGCACGATTAATTGTTACTTGTGCTACCGCTACTTTGCCTTCAAAAGGTTCTGTTCCAGCTTCTTTATACACATTCATAGCTAGACAATCAAGTTGTTTAGTTACAACTTCACTGGTATCACCTTCCATAGTCGTCTGTTGATTACGTAACATTTCAAATCTATGGCTTGTTATATGACTTACCAAACAAACAGTAAGACAAGTTCCTAACAATAAAACCATAGTCTTTAGAACTGTTTCCATTTTCTACCTCCTATGTACCTTAAAATTTTAAGGTGTAAAACATTCTATCATATCAAATGATATAATAAAACAAAATTGGTAATTAAGCTACCCAACAATCACAATTGCATTCTATTACATGATCAATAGCTTGAGGAATACTATATGTAGCAGGTGATAATGTGCTAGATGTGTATCCTGTGTTTAATAAAGTGGGTAAAGTATTGGCTGCTGCTAATCCATTTACTATTGGTAACGGTGTAGCAGTTCCAACTATTGTTAAATTTTTGGGTGCTGTATCACTATATGATGCAATTGGTGCAGGTGGGGTTGGTTGTGTTGGGTACGCTGCTGTTACTCCAGGTTCAGCTCCTAGCATCAACGCTGCAATTTGTGAATCTGTTGGAGTATCAGGTATATTGTTAGTTAACGGTATTCCAACTTGTTGTAATCTTGCTTGGTTTCTATCTTGTCGCATAGCACCAATTATACTTTGTCCACCTGTGAAATTTAAATCAGATATATTTTCTAATGTTTGTGCTGCCATGTGTGGTAGAGTTTCTAACGCAAAAGAAGGTATAGAATCAGTAAACACATATAATGCAGTTGGGTAAATATTTAAAAAGTTATTGCGCGGAATTGGTACAGGAGATATTGCAATATATCTAGCACGTTGTTCTTGTTTAAGTGCAGTACCGGTTATGTTATAATTTGTATTTAATGTATTAGCCGCATTAAAATTGTCTGTACTGGCTACTGATATGGCGATAATTTCTGTGTCAGCTTGTGTAATATAATCTTGTACAACTGCGTCCATACCTATGCCTGCACCAGTCCAACCTGTAGTACTATATGTTGTGTTAGTTCCACCTGTTGCTACACTTCCATCAGTATTAACAGCTAATACAGCAGTAGGTGGTGCTTGAATGTGTGTTGTAGTTGTACCTGGATTGCCTGTCTGTGTTCCAGGATCAGTAATTGTAAATCCTGTTACTTTTCCATATGTTGTTAAATCATTTGGATCAGTACCTATAATTGCTGTAGCAGTAGCACTAAAACTATTACTACCTGTTACAGTTACAGTTGGGGCTGGGGCAGTACCTCTTCCATATCCACCACTTGGATTATTGATCGTAAATCCTGTAAGACTATAATTACCACCTGATAATGTTATTGTTGCTGTTGCTGTAGCTTGTTGCCAATTAACAGCAAGATATAATTGTTGATAAATGTTTGTTAATTTTGTAGTTTGTAATTGTTGAATACCATTTTGTATATCTTGTAATGGGTAAGGTAGTCCAGACATACAACCAAAGAAATTTGACATTGTATATGTACCATATATACCGCCACCTAATGCTATGTTGCCCAATGCAGTTACTGCTAATTGTACATCGGTGGGTACATCAGTACCATTAACAAGAGGTAAGTTTTGCACGGTCTCTCCTGAGAAAACTACTTGTGCAAATTTTTGTAAATCAACTTGATTAATGTTATTGATCTGTTGCATAGCGGTAGCAAAGGCACCTGCCAATACTCTTTGATCATCAGGAAGAATTCCTTGTAAATAAGTTCCATATCCGCCAGTTGGTATTTGAAAATTAAGTGCGTCTGCCATATTAATTTGCCGCCGTTGGTGTTATATATCCAAGTCTTGGAGGACCTATTCCTGCGTTGACTGCTACCGCTGCTGCTTGTGTAACAGGAGTAGAAGGTATTATTACTGGTTCTACTGGTAATGCAACTGGTGGAGGAGCAGGCGGCACAACTGGTGCAACTTGTGCTACTACAGCAGGAGCAATAAGTTGTGGATTTAATTGTTCTTCTATAAACAACAAATAATATGTTTTGCTATTTGTAGGTCCAGGTGTTGTGTTATAGATTGGTACGGTTAATGTTGTGTAACTTATTGGAAATAGTTTTTTAACATTTAATAGATCAGCTAATGATGTTAATCCCTTTGTTAAACACTGTAACGGGACTAATATTTCAGAAAGATCAGCCCCTTGAATAATAAGGAATGCACTGTATAATTGTTGTTCTTGATTTATGGTAGGGGTTATATTTCCACTTGCAATGGCGTCAATTTCGTTATTAGACAATCCTGATGCTAACAATGCCAAGTTTAAATTTGCTGTTTGTGCATTATTTTGTTTGATTAATTGTAATAATGTAGAAGGTAATCCAAACTTATTAATTTGTGCTATGTTAAGTGCTTTACCTAAATTGATTAAGTCTTGTCCAAAATCTTGCAATGCTAAACTAACACCAGATAATTCACCTGTGATTAAATCATTTTGATTACTATAAGTACCTTGTTGAAAGGTTTGCGAATTAGTAATAGCGGTGATTGCGTTATTAGAATAATTTACAAAGTTATCTGCTGTTAAAAATGAAGATGTAAATTCTTTATATTCGGGAGGGCTGGTATTGTTTACATATGTATAAGAAGCAGTACCAGATCCACTACCTACTCCTGTTGCAGTAAATGTGATACCGGGCGTATTAGAAGTAGCACCTATCGATGTAAAATCTGTACTTCCTATTGTTAAAATTGTATAAACAGTACCCACAACAAAACTACCTGCGGTTACTGTAGCTGTGGTAGTTTTACCATTCCAATTAAATTCATTCCATGCTTGTAATGCTAATAGTCTAATATAACCCCATTGAGTTACACCAACGTTTACATTTTCTGACAAATAAGGTACCCAAGTAGCACTTTGTCCTTGATCTGTGGGTCCTTGTACTGCATAACCTGATGTTGCTTGCCCATTCCAAACACCTGATGGGTCATCAATAATATATGTAGGTGCTTTACTATTGCCCAATGCGGGAATAGCTTGTGCACCAATTGATATTAAATTATCATATGTTGTTGTGGAAACATTAGTACCAAGATTTTGATATGCGGCATTAATTGCATATGTTACCCATTTTAAACAAGTATTGTTTACTATACTACCAGGAGTATAGTTTGCATTATTTGTACTTGACCCCATTAATGCAGCGGCATTGGGGTTTATATAAAACCCCTGATTTTGTAGTAAGGAGCTAACAACGTTAACTCCTAATGGACTTTGTATTCCTGAATCACTCATGGTACAAAAACGTCCTGACTACCATCTTTAATTTTATGTCCACATGTATTGCCTGATCCTATTCTTAATACAGGTTTGCCCTCAGCAAATACAGTTGGACTGCCTTCAGTAGTTTTTGCATTTTGATGTGCTGCATCACTACTAGGATCGTGCGAGGTAAGTTGACTAGGAGTATGTAAGCCCACAGCAATGCCGTTACAAAACACGGTGCTTGCACCCGATTGTATAGCGCCACCTGTTGTGTTCTTATCTCCCTTGCGACTTAATCCTGGCATTAATTATCCCATAATTACTTTTTTATCAGGTACAGTCAAACCAGTTGTTGCTTGAATGTACTTAGTTTTTACTGACTCATCAGTGTTTCCACTTAATGCGACACTATTAGTATTTAGTTGTACATTTCCATGCTGTTCTGAGGTAAACATGCTTGGGACTAATCCCATGCCCTGTTGTGTTGGGGCAATGCTTACTGGATCGCTAATTGTGATAGTATTACTGTCAACATTAACAACTTTTGCTACTAATTCTTCACCGCTATTCAATTTAAATGAATAAATCTGATCTACTTCATATTTCATACTGTGCCTTCCTTGTCAAATTTTGCTTTTAATTCTGTATATCCACCAACATATTCTTCACCCAAATATATCTGTGGAACTGTTTTTGCGTTTGGGATAGCCTCAACTAATTGTTCTTTAGTCCAACCTTTACCAATCACACGTTCTTCAAATTCAATACCCTTTTGTTTGAGTAATGCTTTTGCTCGGTCGCAATAAGGACAAAACTCTTTGCTCCATACTAGTGCTTTCATTTTTCTTCTCCTAAGATTATCTTATGAACTACTTATAGTTCAGGCAACTCATCGTAATTTAATGTGTCGCTCATAACGCCAACAACATAACTTGTACTTTCACTTTCTTGTAATGCTGTTTGTTTATTGGCAGTGTTTTGATGTTTATTGAACCATGGGATGGGAGTGGTTTTTGGTGCTGATTGATTATATTTTATGCCGACATCTTTTAAAGCATTATTTGCTGTGTAATCAACAAAATCTTTCAAAATATTTGCGTTAAGTCCAATAACACTACCTTTCTTAAACAAATAGTCTGCCCATTCTTTTTCTTCACGGATGACGTCCATATACATGTTGTATACTTCTGTTTCACATTCTGATTTTAATTTTGCAAATCTTGGGTCTTCTTTTACTACTTGATTGATAATATATGCAGTCCATTCTTTGTGTAATAGTTCGTCTTGTAAAATTAAACTAATAATATTACCATTGCCCATAAAAATTCTATTTTCAACCATTGCCAAACTTGTAGCAAAACTCACCATGAATCTAAATGCTTCCAATGCATAACTTGCATGTAATGCCATATAGATTGCTTTAATGTGATCTTCTTCTGCGATATCTCCGTCTAGTTCGTAGGCGCAATTTAATTTATGTAAATTATCATAGTATTTACCAACACTACTTGCCATGTTAACAATTTCTTGAGTGTCATGAATTGTATTGAATACATCTTTAGGTACATTATAAATGTTACGAATAATGTGGCTATAACTACGACTGTGAATATTTGTTTCAAAGAATGTCCAGTTATAAACAAGTGCCTCTAATTCAGGCAAACTAATAACTGGTGTAAAAATTTGACTAGGGCCACGACCTTGTAAACTATCCAATGCAGTTTGTCTTAGCAAATTACTTGTAAAGATATGTTTGACGGCATCGCTTGCGTCTTTAAAATCTTGGCTATCTTTTGTCAAACTAATTTCTTCTGGTACCCAGAAGAAGCCTCGGGCTGTCGCTTCAAAGTCTGCAATCTTACGATATTTAGTCTCCTCAAATTTCTGTATTGTGACTGGACCTGCAGGATCTAAGAACATCTTACGATTAAGATAATCAGTTGGTTTGCTTAAATCATATTGTTGTTTTGACATTTTTATTCCTTCTCAATTGAGCTTCTCTCATTTTTTGTTTTGTTTCTTCTGATCGCTTAACTCCAACTGGATTAGAATTTTTATTATGCGATAATCTTAATTTCAATTTAGTTTCTTCAGACTTTGCTCGACCTTTTAGTTTTTCACGCACTTGACGTTTTCTTTCTTCCGATTGCGGCGGTCTTTTAATACCTTTTAAAGCATTACTTATTTTAGATTTATGATCTTCTGTAAAAACTATTCCAGCCGTACCTTCTCCGCCGTCTGTTCTATTATGCAATATACCAGTACCTAAATCTTTTCTACCGTACCATCGAATCATTCTTCGTTCAAGTGCTAGAGCTCCAACTTCTGTTAAGTTAGATTCTAAAATAATGATATAAGATTTTTCTGGAGTATGTACACCTTTATTGTTAATTCGGTGTTGTTCCCATGCTCGATCATCTTTTCCCTTACCAATATAGTAGGGTGTGCCATCTTTTCTCAAGTAGGCATAGATGTAATAGTGTAAATACATTTGCTGTAACTCCACACAGTTATAGAGCCGGTGGATATTATCAGTATCGCGATCGGCACTTGTATTTATCATTACAATTTACAAGCCAGACAGTCGTTATCGTCATCAAAATTGATTTGTTCAAGTGGCATATCTGGCGGAGTTTCATCTATAGCTTTTGATCCTTGCTTACTCACGAGGCTATAATAAAAGGTCTTGATACCAAAGTAATGTGCCTGCATTAAGTTCTTAGCAATCAATGTAGTAGGCACTTTACGGTCTGGATAATAGGCAGGGTTATAGAAAGTATTTGTACTAACACTTTGATCAACATATGCTGCCAATACTGCTGCCGTTTTTAGATAACCAATACAGTCAGGTTGATCCCACATCAATTGATATTTGTTTTTAAGTTTTTGATATTCAGGAACAACTTGTGTTAAGCTACCAGCTTTACTTTCTTTAACACTAATTAAACTCATTGGCAATTCAATACCATTTGTACTATTGATTACTACTGATGAACTTTCAACAGGAGCAATTGCCATTAATGTTGCGTTACGTACTCCATACTGTTTCATATCTGTACGCAATGATTCCCAATCTAATTCAGGAGCAAAGTCTGCTAATTCATTAACACCTTCTGCTCTACGTTCCCAAGGGAATTTCCCTTGACCATAGTATGTTTTGTCACTGTCTAAACATTTACCACGTTCTTTAGCAAGTTCAACTGTGGCTTCTGTAAGATAGTATGCTTGATGCTCCATCCAAGATTTAACTTCTTGTAAACTATCTGATTCTCCATATTTTAAATTACGTTTAGCATGCCAGTACGCAAGATTAGTTACGCCAATGCCCAATGGACTGATTTCATCGTTGCTTAGTTTAGATTGAATAGAGAGATAGTCTTGGTAATCCAATATATTACAAAGACTGCGCTGAAGGATACGACAAGCACGGCGCATGTCTTCAGGGTGCCTAAAACTCCCCCAATTTATACTCCCCAGCGTACAGAGGGAAATCCTACCCTTATCATCATCCAACCGCTTGAATGACTTCGTGGGAAGAAGGATCTCGCAACACAAATTACTCTGGTAAATTGTATGGTATTCGGGATCAAATGGGCCCTGATTCATAACGTTATCGATGAATACAAGATAAATTCTACCAGTATCAGTTCTTTCTTTTAAAATACCGCCTTTGAATACATCTTCAGCACTCATGGTCTTTTTACGCAAATCCTTACGTTTTTCATATTTGACGTAAAGTTCTTCAAATTTCTCGGAATTTCTGTAAAAAGCCTCGTATAAGTCTGGAACTTCGTTAGGATCAAAGAAAGTGATATTTTCTTTGTTTTTAAAGCGTTTCCAGAAGAAAGCACTTAGTACTACGCCATAGTCTAAATGTCGTACACGTGTTTCTTCTGTTCCCTGATTGTTCTTTAATACAATCAAGTCATCAAATTGATGGTGCCATATAGGATAAAATACTGTTGCTGAGGCATTTCTAATACCGCCCTGTGAGCAGGAACGCAAGTCAGCAAACCATTTCTTTAAGAATGGGATCATTCCAGTATGTTTAATTTCACCGCCACGAATAGGCGAACCTAATGGTCTTAATCTGCCAATCTCTAAGCCAATGCCAGCACGTTTGCTAGCATACTTAGCCATCATTTCTCCACTAGCAAAAATGCTATCCAAATCATCATCACTGCGTATAAGAACGCAACTACTAAACTGTTTAGTGGGTGTTCCCAGTCCTGCAAGCACTGGAGTAGCCAAAGTGAAAAGACCATCACTGGCGCAATTATAGTATTCCTTAATGTATCGCATTCTAGCGGTATTCGGTTCTTCATTATGGAATACTGTTGCTGCTGCAACCATGTAACGTATTTGTGGAGTTTCATAGATTTCTCCTGTAGCGCGATTCTTTACAAGATACTTTTCAATCAATTGTTCAATCGCTGCGTAACTATATTGCTCATCCTTTTCATGGTCGAGCATATCATTCATTTTATTCCAATCATC
>Ga0208378_1000554_pt1 | contig 12570 bp, 10 predicted proteins | sample CryBogCBE24Aug09_FD_184556 | JGI IMG/M metagenome (GOLD analysis project Ga0208378, IMG submission 184556) | Freshwater microbial communities from Crystal Bog, Wisconsin, USA - CBE24Aug09 (SPAdes) (version 2) | ecosystem: Environmental > Aquatic > Freshwater > Lake | place: Crystal Bog...
CGATCAGGAAGGAGAGAAGGAGTTGGTTCTTGGTTTTACGGCAAAATGAGCCGCTTTTACAAATCGTATCCACAAAATGAGCCGCTTTTATAAAATCGTATCCACAAAATGAGCCGCTTTTACAAAATCACCTTCACGATGGTCGCCGGCCCTAGGGCGTAGACACCTACACAGGAGACTTAAACGGCTTTTAGCCGTGTATGTGTGTCTCAAGAGTAAACGAAAGCCGACATACCTGGATTGTAAACGATAGTTGCTGCTGCACGCTACATTTGGGGTTTGTAGTAAGCACGCTTCCTAAAGCTAGGTTGTGTAGCGCGATCCTCACAGAAATTGTACGCCTTCCGTGTAATCCACTCGGATTCGAGAGGAATAGCCCCGATAGGGTATTCGATGGCGATCCCCTACGAATGTAGGGGAAATAGGGGATTGTTTTAATCCCCTATGCCAATCCCCTACGGCTGTAGAAGCCGATAAACACTAGCTCTACAGGCGATTTGTAGGGGAAATAGGGGATAGGGGAAGATCCTATTCTCTCTATATAGAAAGAATATATATATGTATGGTTTTCCCCCCATCGTATTTCCCTGTCTGTATATTTCCTGTGGGGAGTTGGTTTTTTAACCCTATCCCCTATTTCCCCTACTTTTGCTTCGCAAATACCTATCGAATATCGACTTACAAAAGCATAGGGGATTAAAACGCTTCCCCTACATCCCCTATATCCCTACACTGATGTCGCTATAAATAACTTCGCTTAACGCTAAACGCTAAAGTTTTAGAAATTAAGTGCCAGAAAATATAACTAGTTAATAACCTGACAGGGGGCACGCTTCACGATTCACGCTACAAAGGGACGAGGCGACCACTATTTCTAATGATCGCCTCGCCGGGGGCCTTCTTCCTTCCGTGGTTGACCTCCCTGGAAGAAATGGGGTTCTGAAGCCAGGGGCATATGCACCCCCTAGCCGGTCGTGTTACTGAACACTCACGGCTTGCTCAGAGTGGTTTGCGGTCACTTCCCCATCGGAGTTGCCTTCAACATCCTTCAGGAAGATGGTAAAACGATTTGAAACCCTAGTATTAGGGCTTCTAGGAACTATCGTTATTCCAGAATCCTTATCGTGCGACATGGTCTTTAGAAGCCTCCCTAGAGCATTGGTAGTCATCCCCTGAAGGATGCCGGTATCCTTTAGACCCTCGTTAAGATCCAGACGCAGCTTCGCAACCGTACCTTTCCACGGGGAGCGTCTCTCTTTATCGGTCAGCCCTTTCCACCACTCCTCTAGGGTGGATCTAAAGTCTGCAATGGCAGACTCCTCGTAGATCATGCTCTTAATTGTTGGGGCTATTAAACTCTTAATCCCATATCGATTTAAGGGATCGCATACTTCTTCTGGGATTTCCCACGACTTTAGCCAGGCCAGCAAGTGTGGCAGTTCGTCGGTTACTACACTTTTGTAGGCGGTAGGCCCAGGTTGATCTTTCCATGTTTGAAGGTGAAGAATGATCATTTTGTCGTCGTTGCTCTGGTCAAGGTCGGGTAGTAATCGAATAGATTTTGCATCTTCATTCAAGCCAATAATAACCCTGCCCTTCCACTCAACCTTGACTTTATTCATGTATTTCTCATGAAAAGTCTGAGAACCTGTGGCTGCTAGCTTTTTAATAACCGCCGTGTAGGCCGTTCGGCTGGCTTCTGAAGCACTCCCCTTGGAGTCATCGATCACGGCGAGTGGTGCGTAGAAGACATCAGCGGTGAAGCCTCCGTTCTGACCTGAAGCCATGTCGGAGAGATCTGCGCTCCCTCCCATTGCTGGCGTTACGACTTTCTCGATAATGAAGGATTTGAAGCACTGCACCGGCCCCACGATGGCTAGAGCCTGCCCTAGGACGAGTTCACCCTCCTCGGCTGACTCGTAGAATCGCTTGAACCAAGCAAGGAATGTGGTGAGGTAGATGGGTTCCCTGAAGACATTATCAAAGATAGCGGCGTACCTGGGGAAGAATTCACCCCAAGCTCCAGCGGTAGGGTACGCTGGCATCAGCTTGATTCTGGAAGTGTTGAGGATGCGTTCACCGTTCTCCGTGTAGATGTCAGCGGGGTGGTAGAGGCGTGGAGCGGCCTTATCGATCCTCCGTTCCTTGAGTATGGTGACTTTCGCTTTATCAAGGGGAGAGAAGGACGCCCCCTTCCCCTTGCTGTCTGAGAACCCCCTGCACTTGAGGAGGGAGTTGATCATGGCAACGCTTTCTACCGACCACCCTGTAGCACTCTGAAGGAAGAAGTTCTTCCCGTCCCAATAGATGTCTTGAAAATTCGCCGTGTTACCGGCTGCGTTATTAACGGCGGATGCTAGGGCTGCGCGTAGAGCCTCTCCAAGGGGGCTCGTTTCGGGTTCGGGTTGAGATAGATCAGCTTCTGAATTGTCTGAGTGTCCTTCCTCAGTACCTGTGGGAGTCTGGTCAACCTCACCGCTGTCAGGCTGCCCGGACAGGCTCCCAGTGGAACCATCAGTTCCGCTATTATCGCTGCTTCCTTCTGCCAGTGCTGTTTCGATTTGGCATTGATCTCCAGAATCGTGTGGGCGGATCTGTTCCCCGACAGCGTGATCGACTTGATCGGTAGCGGGAGTTTCTTGATGATGGTTAGCCATATTTCTACTGGGGTGTTATCTGCCTCGATGAGGATGTGTTTGTACTTAGTGAGCGTATCTTCGGAGCGGCGGGATGGTTTCCCGATCCTCTCCACATATTTCGATTCCCCACTGACGGGGTTTAGGAGCATGAAGGCTCCCGATTGATTGTTCGTGGTGATCGCATCGACCATTGGGTCGGTGATGTCGTGTTCCCAGAGGAGCTGTCCTTGGGATCGTTCCTCGGTAAAGAGGATGGTCTTTTCATCCTTGGCAAAGAAGTGGCGGAGGAACTGCCCTGTGGTGATATCGGCTACCGACACCGGCGATAGGGCTTCGATTTCCTCGGTGGGGGTTCCCCCTGCTAGGGAGAGTTGCCTCACGAGAGCCTCGTTGATGGGGGGCTTTGGTACGGAGAACTGCTCTTCCTGTGGCGTATCTGCCAAAAACTTTACCTTGCGAAGGGTATTAGAGATCTCATTTGGCTGGGGTGGCCGGCCTAGCCAGTGATTGATCCAGGCATCGATGTTTTCGTCGCTCCAACCGCTGCTATGCATGGTCGATACGGCTTTGAACATCCATGAGTGGCAACCGGCTCCCCCTTCGGGGCATGGAGGAATCCATTCTTCAGACGGCGGATCAGATGCTGGGTCAAACATAACCTTTGTCTGGATTACTTCTTGAGAGCTTCCTGAAGCTCTTCGTTGGCTGCGAACGCCTGTCGGTAGTCAACAGTGATCTCTGTTCCAGCCTTAATGGGTAAGATCGCTATGACATCGATGTCTCTTGGGGCATTTCCCGCCCTAGGGACGAAGATTGCGTTTGGTCTTCGAGCGTGGTTGGTGAAGCGTCCAGCGGTGGTACGTTTACCATCGATACGAGCCATCATGATGAAGTCTCCGATATTGAAGGTTTCGGTAGCGAACAGGCCGGTTCCGTGGATTGATGAATCCATGAGAGCGGTGTTGTAGGAGCCTCTTAGGTAGAGGTCATGGGTCTGCATGGTGAGGGCTCTTACGAGATCCTCTGTAAGTCCGATATCTGCTACCGCTTCCTTGAAGTCTTCTTGATCACTCACTTTTTACTACCTCCGTCCAAGCGACCGAAAGAAGCGTTGAAGTTGGCAATAGACTTCATGCTCTCGACGCTGTATCCGCCGTTTATCTCTAGATCCTTGGCTTTGGAGTCAGCCCACCCGTGAAGGTAGGCAAAACGCATAAACGACTTGTGATTGAGTTCCTTGAAGAACCGAATCCCTTCAGTTTCGTAAAAGTGGTTAAATGAATCTTCAGCGTTCATTATGGTAGTATTACACCGAGGCGTGTCTTCCGCAGAATAGCCCCTGGTATCCCTTTCCGTTTTTGTGACCACACTGCCAGTTAACAGCCTTGTTCTTGCAGTCGTATACGACATGGGCGCAGCACTCTGGATCGTAAGGGATTCCATTAGGGTTCCGCTGGCACTGGCTATAACGGAATGCTTTGGCAGCGGCTTTAGTTCTTGGGCTTGTCATTTTTCTTGGGAGCTTTTGAGGTTTTAACCTTATTCTTCTTACCGAAGATTCGATCATAGCCTTCATTGAATGCGGAGGTTGAGTATGGGCGAGGCCGAGGGCCTTTTCCATTGGTAGGTACTGAGTATATTTCTTGCGTCATATTAGAAGTGTTTCACTGCGTAGACCCCGGCACTGATGATCAGAGCCCATAGCAAGAAGTTGGCTATGATCATGATCGTCATGCCTGTAAGGATTTGTTTGAGCATCAGGTTGTGTGGTTATTACTTTGTATACTGTTTACAGATGTGGGCTTCGGCTCCGAGGGGTAGATCCCGACAAAAGTGTGGAGAAGTAGACATGATCTCCTCGATTTTCGTTCGATCTTTTTCTGAACTTTTTTCATTCACCAGGACAACAGCCTCGTCGTGGATTCGCATAATAACCTGATAACCAGCAGATTCAAGTGCCTGACAACGGTTCATAAAGATTGCTGCGGCATATCCTTGTGTGAGGTTTTCGGTCATTAGTCCGCCATAGACTCGGCTTTTGATCATCTTTCCGTTTTGAGGGATAGACGCAACGCTTCCATCCTTGGAGTCCGAGATGTCCCTGTAGTTAATGGTTCTCCCTCCGGGGATGATCATCGTCAGCTTCTTGCCTTTGTGTTTCTTGAGTTTTGACCCTAGGTCTTTCCAGAACTTTGTGATGAGCGGATTACTCCTGCGGTAGTCTTTAACGATCTTCTCACTCTCGGCAGGAGTGATCCGTAGACGAGCCATGATCCATGCAACCGTCTGGAATTTAGCGGCTCCGCAGCCGAAGCCTAGCCCTAGGACACGAGCTTTTGCGAGCTGGCGCATATCGTTGTCCACTTCCTTGAGCGGACGAGGGTCGGTGTATCCCATCGTGGATCTGGCATGAGCTTCATAGATGTCGATGCCGCTCTCCAATATCTTTAAGGTATCGTAGTCCTGTACTAGGTAGAGGAGGACACGAGATTCGATTTGAGCCAGGTCGCAGACAACGAGCATCTTGCCTTCTGGAGCTTCAATCAGCTTACGGATATCGACACCGGCGACCTCTCCCTTTGGGAGGTTCTGGGCATTCCAGCCTCCAGAGCCTGAGTCCCTGCCGGTGGTGCTTCCGTAGTATTTCAAATCGTACCCCATCCAACTATCGGGACGGGTTCGCTTCATCATCGTGGTAATACTCTTGAGGTGCTTGTTGGCTTTACGGAATGCTCTCACAGCACTGACCCAAGGATATTTATCCGCAAATTCCTCCTCCCATTTTTGTCCCTCCTCGTCTTTTTCGGAGAATGATGCCGGCGACCAGATACCTTCCTTACGACATTCTTCCCGAATTGCGTCGAGAGATAGGGGTGGACGGGTTCCGATCCAAGGAAGGTGAGCCATCTGGCTCTCGCATTCAGCGTACAGCGTGTCGATTGCTCGTTTTATTGCGGTAATATTGACTGGAACCCCTCTCATCGACATATTTCTGGTCATTTCCGAGGTTCTTCGCTCACTCAAAGGCCAATTAACAGAGTGTTTTTGCCAAAGTTGAAGGGTCAATCTGGAGTCCAAAAGAGCGTAATCTGAGACCTCTTTTTGGAAAAGAAAGTCCATTTCCAGCCATTTTTTGCCCTTCATGTTGTCGCGGGTCGTCTTTTTTACGTCCACTCCTAGCAGATAGTGCGAAGCTTCTTTCAAGCTTCTAGGCCACCCTAGGGCAGCGGCCATGTCAGCCGTATCATGCACCTGTAACGCCTTCACCTTAGGGACAATCCCCTTCTCGATGAGTGCTTCGAGGAGAGTGAGATCGAAGGCAGCGTTGTGCATGATCCAAGTCTCTCCATTTACGAGAGTCCAGGGCGCATCCTTTGGGTGACCTACCCACTCCCAGCCAGTATCGGAAATCATCGAGACCAAGTAGATGTCTGTAGCTCTTGCGTAGTGCCATGCACCCATGTCACCGACGTTGATATCGGAGTCGTAGTAGGATTCAAAATCAATGGCTACAATCATTATTGTCTCCAATATAGCCTACGCATCCTCGCTACTTCTGCCTCTGCTATTTCTGCTCTTTTCTTCCAAATCTCTGATGTGTTGAGTTCTCTTTCAAGCTGACGGCATACTTCCACTGGCACAACGAGTGCTGCCAGCCCCATCGCTTCTATGGCTTCATCCGTTCGTGGTGTGTCTGATTCATTCATTGTTGTAAACTCCCTAAACTCCCTAAACTCCCTATAATTACTTTGTGTCCTTTTCAGAGGTACGAGTTTTTATAAATGTGTCATTTTGAAAAGCTCCCTCTGGCAACGGACGGCGGGTGCGGAATTTCAGCGTAGTCCATTTCCAAGCAAGTGTGCCGATGCTGTTCTCTGCCTTTCTCCAACCCAATTCATGATGTCGGTCTGTGCGTTCATCACCCTCTTGGATCACCTCGTCAGGCAAGAGTTCTCGCCATTCGGGTTGTTTATCTTTTGCATCGTTATTCCCCTCATGGGTGAATTTCGTTACATTTCCTATGCACTTGTCGGAAAATGCAGAGGTTTTGGGTTCCTCTGGCGCGGGGGCAAGTCTGGCTAGTTCCTCACGGTATCTGTCGGCGAGTCTGTGAGCTGTAAATGCGGTCAGCTTCGGAGTCTGAAATGGCACCTTCTCTAGCTCGAAAAAGACTTTCTTCAGAAGCTCACGGAGCCTTGCGACCTCGTTGGTTTTCTGGGTCAGGTCTTTGGTCATGTCACATAGGGCGTGATAAAGCTCTATTGAATCGGATTGTGCAGTTAGCATGGATTGATTCTTACGAATGGTTTCTTCCCCTCGCAGGATTTGGTTAATCTTGTCTTGGATTCCGTACATATCAGTTGATGTCTTCTGGTTTCACTTCTCGCTTCATAGCGTTGAGCAAATCGCAATAACGCTGGCATACATCTCCATCGTCGAAAGCCGCTTCCATAGGCCAATCAGCAGTTGTTCCAAGGTTCTCATCCATAAAGTCGATATATTCTCGCATGACTTTGCGGAGCCTTGCGACCTCGTTGGATTTCTCGGCGAGTTCTAATTCAAGTTGTTGGGCGAACTCCTTGTGAACAAAAGGATTTTCTCCCCCTTGCTCCCAAACATACGTTTGAGCATCCGTGCGTGGAGTGTCGCTCATTGTTTGGATCGAGATTTATCGATCACCTGGTCAACCCTGTTCCAAACTTTGTCCCATACCGACTCCTTTAATACTGACGTCAGTTTATCGTATTTGTCTCCTAGGATCGTAAATGCCGTCTTGGCGTCGTAGGTTTCTTTTCGAGATTGAGCCAGCTCCCGTTCTATTTGTTCACAGATACTTGCTGGAACCCAATGCTCCTCTGTGCCCCAAGGGGTGATCAATCGTTTAGCTGCTTCTAAAGTTCTAGGCGTTTCGGGTGTCATAAAAATTAGTGCCGGTCTTTCCCGACTGTCAGGCTTGTTTACCCTCTGAAGCCATAGAGCAACTTATTACCCCTTCCTAGGGCGACCTCGCTTCTTGCAGATACCGATATCTACCTTGAGCTTATTGATCTCGCGTTTGATGTCCTTCGAGAGCCCTTTCTGTATCTTCAGAGCTATCAAAAGTCTCTCGATGATCTCATGACAACGCTCGATCTCAAGGCGTTCGGTTTCCTGCTCGCCTAAAGCCAACGCGAGTTCTTCATCCCATTCTGCAAAATCTTCCGATGTAATTCCGAGGAGTTTTCCAGCGATCCAATTACGGCAACGCCAAATAAATGTGGAAGGGATTGAGACTTCCTCTTTCCTCTCAGGATTACAACAGCCGTCGCATCCGTGAGCATAATTGTAATTTGGATCGTCAGGATCTGGATGCCCTATTCCGTGTTTACAGATACGCTCGGTTATCCCGATGTCGTTTCGGTAATGCTGCGGCCACTCGACCATGTGGTGATCCGATGGGTTGTGTACAGGGCAGTACTCGCCGTCACAGACTGATATGCCGTGTGTTATAAGACGCTGGTTGCTGCAATGCGGAGTCCAGACTTCTCCGTTCTTTGTTTCGATCATATGATATCCTCCAGTTGTTCTTCCAAGTCGTTTAGATCACCGTCATTGACGATGGCGTTGGCTTCATCTAGCCACTGCATCTCGCTCTGATGAGTCTCCTCAGTGACAGAAGCGTTTGATGTACGAATAATCCGATAGGTCTCCCCACCTAGTTCCCCGATGATGTCGGCCTCGTTCTGAAAGCGAACATCATCGACGACTACCTTTCCACCTTCGGAAAGAATCCTTTCGATTTTGCTCTTGGTGATATTTACCCAGATAGTTTCGCCCAATAGTTTTCTACCCCATTCTGTTCCTAGCGTTTGCAGGACGTATCTAGGGGTTCGGCCTCCTAGGGCGAAAAAAGGGATCTCCTTCTTGTCACCATCGACAGCCTCAAGGATCTCTCTTGCGCTATGACCGGCATCTTCAAGCATTGCCGCCACCATCTTTTTCATGGTGTTTGCAAATCGAACTCGTATGAATCCGTGCTTCTTGACGAGGTACTTTGCAGCAGTTGACTTTCCGCTACCGGCTAGGCCAGAAAACGCAATGAGTTTTGGAGTTTCCTCCAAATCGCAGTCTAGAGCAGCGATCTGCTCTTTGTAGTTGCGGTGCTTTTCCGCAATCTCGCTAGGAAAGCTAATAGACATTGTTTTAAGCTTGAAGAGCGACGGCCTTCCCCCGAAAACCGCCGCCCCTCAAATTATTAGACAAGTGTTGCGATTACGGCTGCTGTCTCTGGATCAACGTATCCAGCCGCCTTGATGGTAGGAATCCACCATGAATTCTTGGTGGTTGACTGAAGCGCAGTTCCCAGTTGCCAGAACCCGCCTTGAAGACCAACTGAACCTAGGTGACCATTACGGATCGCCGTAGCCAGCGTTACCGCAGTGGCTCCATAGGCGGTTCCTGAAGCGGTGTAGATAACACGAGTGTACATCTTGCCACCGGCATAGAGGTAGAAGAGCGTCCTAGCGTCTTCGTCCAACTCCTCTGGGGCTTGGATTAAGAACTCGATGTGAGCGATCTCGCTGTAGGCGTTAGCACCACGCTGACTGCGGGAGATGGTTCCTCCATTGTCCCTTACCTCGTCAGCCGTATTGAAAGTACGAGCAATCGTCCCGGCAGTCTGCTCCTCGTAGGGGATGTTCTCCTTATACTGCTTGAGCATCCGCAGGGCGATAGCCGTCAGTGCAGACCCCTTGGTTCTGTCCTCCAGCTTTGTTAACTGATGGGTCTTATCAAGTACCCAAGTGCCCACAGCGAAGTTGTTTGCCAACTCGCCTGTCTTCGATACCAAGGAGATCCTTGGAAGTTTGACATCCTCGTTTGTCCACTCTCCGATGAGCCCCTTGGCAGAGGCATCGACTGAAGTGGCAACCGCCACTTGTTTCTCCGCGATCACGACAAGATCCGTTGAAGGCTCTTCCGCGATTTCAAATGTGCTTTTAGCCATTTTGTTTTTTCCTTTTTGTTGGTGTTTTGTTTCCTTGCACAACCTACTTGGTTATTACTTGGATTGATTTAAGACAGCGGTTATGCCGATCCGTTCAAAATTATTTTGATTTTTTTAAGTACTGAACCGTCCCCTCAACTTTTGCGGCTCCGCAAGTGAGAAGAGCTTCCCTGAGTTCCGCTTTGGATTTTCCCATCTGGCCCTTCTCAGCCGTCCGAGAAAATACTTTCTCCAGTTCACCGATTTTTACTTCGGCACAAGTAGCGAAAGCCTCTGGCGTGATTTTATTCTTAACCACTTCCCATGCGGCTTGAGCGTCCGTTATCTTAAACGGAGTACTTTTTTCCGCGAGTTCCCAACCTGGGATTTCAATGCCTTCCATCAGTCGCATTTCGAGTGCCCTGGCATTCACTTTTGAAGCCCACGATTCCATGATCGGAGCGACTCGTTTTGCGAGGGCAATTTGCTCTGGGTCGGTGATAAAAGCTGGGTCATATTCAGCCGGCAGCGTCAACTCGTCGGCTTTATATTTAGTAGCAACTGTGATCGCTAGAGCATTTAGTGCAGGACAGGTTGCACGAGTATTACACCAAGCGCAGTGACCGCCGGTCATGTAGTCTGCGGGTTCATTCCTTTTGGCTCGCTCGATGATGGCGAGAGTCTTCGATGAAAGGATCTCCAGATCGAACTCCCTAGTCCAGGTCTCGGTATCAATCACGTTCTGGAACGGCAGAAGCACATGGACAGTGATGTCTTTAAGTTTTCGATGAGCATCGAAGATACCCACGGCATACGCCCAGAACTGCGGGGAGTCGGCTTCGTATTTACCCCAACCAAACTTGTAGTCGATCAATTCAGCGGAGGTTCCGTTGTTGTGGATGATGACATAGTCGATATGCCCGAACTGATCGTGCATATGGTAACGCCTTTCCCGAATCTCCTCGATCCCAGCCCCGCATTTTTTGCGTAGGTTCTGGATATACTTGATACAGGCTCCTGCAGCCTCCCGAAGAGCAGGATCATCAAGGGGGATAATCTCGACGTTCTCAACCTCAACGGCTTTATGTCCTAGGGTTCCCCGATTAGCAGCCGACTTATCGCCAGACTGGTCGTTACGGAAGCCGGGGCACTTTGCCTTCTCCTTTAGGGAGGATGGGCTATGCTCGGCGTGGTCTCGGAGAACGGTGTCCTCCGCTATCTCGGCAGTTTTTGAGACGACTGCTACGTCTTTTGTTTGTGTCATAAATCCTTCGTTAAAAATTCTGGTGTTTTCCCGCTTATGCCCTGTGGTTTTTAGAGCCTCTGTCTCCACAGTCCCAGGGACGTATAGCCGTAAAGCTAAAGCACGGCTCTTAGCCCCCACACGAGATATGCGACCGATTGCCTGCTCCTCCATCGTTCCCGAAAACTGAGGGCATAGGAGAGCCGTCCTAGGGCAGTTCCCAAGGGTATCGTGCAGGTCGATGGACTGCCCACCGGCTCCGATCTGGACGATCAGCATTTTAATCTCACCTTTTTGGAAGAGATCCCTTGCTTCCAGCCGCCAGCTCTGAGGCTGACGACCATCGATCATTCTGGCCTGAGTGAGCTTGTAGGCCAAATCGATGGATTCGTGAAAGTTCAGGAAGATCACAACTGATCCTCCGTCCTCCACGATTTGCTGGGCTCGCTCGGCTAAGTAGGGAATCTTGACTAGCTCGATGGCTTGGCGTTGGCGGAGATTTTTTACAGCTCCAATGTCATTCGGGTCAGACATCTCATCGTAAAGTCTTTTGATTTCTTTGCGATCCGCCTCGGAGACTGAGATTGGCTCGTCTTCTACCAGTAGCTCTGGGAGCTGTTCTTTCAGAGTTTCCTCGGACACCCTAAACCCCCTAGGGCCAAAGATGCTTTGGTGAAGAGTATTCATCCGTTCTTTATTTTTTGGGTCACGGGCATTCCATTCAAACCCTCCGAATCTACCCTCGGTAGCTCCCATTTTTTTGATCCAAGACCAATACTCGTTCTTTTTGAATAGCCGCAGCGTAGACCCGATCCCTCTCAGTTTTAGCGGAGACTCTGCAGCGGTCGCAGATAGCATGAGGATCTTGTATGGGCTTGCCGCCATGAGCATCTTTGCGTTCAGACTCGTTGCCGCTGAGTAGTTGTGAACCTCGTCGAAGATAAGAAGCGTCCCGGCGGGTAGATTCCAAACAACTCCTTTGCCTTCTTTTTTAAGAAAAGGGGTTCTGCCGCCTCGTAGTTTCTCAGGGTTGAGTACAAAAAGCGGTTCGATACCAAAACTGTTAAGAGTATCGCTCCATTTATTTAACACGGACTTCGGGCAGATCACCGCGCAGGGCTGTCCGTATCTTTTTGCCGTACTGGAGGCGATAATTGTCTTTCCTCCTCCACACCCCGTCCCGTCCAAGGACGCTCCCACGGAGTCCAGAACCTTGAGATGATGCGCCGAGGCTTCCTCTTGAAATGGGAACAGGGTGAACATTAGAGGGATTTTGATGTATGGAGGATGCAGAGTGCATCGGCTTGGTTGTCGTCTTCGATTTCTTGATCGGGATAAAGTCGTTTAGCAGCTTCGATCATTGCTGCCTTCTTGGCAGCTCCAGAGCCGGTAGTTGCTTTCTTGATCGTTCCTACGGGAATCCCCTGGTATGGAATTTCCTTTGCCTCGCACTCCGCAGTTAGCACTGCAAGTAGACCCCCATGAACATGGGCGGCATCTGTAGACATATGCCTACGCACCTCCTCGAAATAACAGACTTCTGGCTTAACTGTTTCAAACATATCCCGTAGCCATGAACGGAAACGGAGATATCTCATTCCTCCGCCCTCGTAACGACCCGACTTAAAGCTAATTGTACCGCTGGTTACTATTCCACTGGCACACACAGCCCACCCTGTCGTCGTAGCTAGATCGAGGGTTAGCACAGTCACTAGAGTGCGCTC
>Ga0208378_1000559_pt1 | contig 12500 bp, 11 predicted proteins | sample CryBogCBE24Aug09_FD_184556 | JGI IMG/M metagenome (GOLD analysis project Ga0208378, IMG submission 184556) | Freshwater microbial communities from Crystal Bog, Wisconsin, USA - CBE24Aug09 (SPAdes) (version 2) | ecosystem: Environmental > Aquatic > Freshwater > Lake | place: Crystal Bog...
TAAAAAAAAAATGTGTTAAAATAATAAAAAATAAAATATAATGTTTTATATGTGAAAAGAACCTGGCAAGTTTAACTTTTCACAACATTAATTATTTTTCTTTAAATTGTTATTTTTTTTAATATTTTATGTTATTTTTTATATTTTATATTTTATTTATTTTATTATGATAATATGCTAATAAATGTAATATAGATTAAATATTTGAAATTATCGTAAGGAATGAAAAATATATATGAATAGTTAAATATATGAAAATATATGGAATATAAAAAAGTATAGATTTTTTGGGATTAAAAAAAATTAGTAAGAATTGAAGTAAGAAATGTAATTTATCGCCAAGTAAAATTAAATGAAGGTTTTTGTGGTTCATTTATTTTTTGTGGTTTTTGTTGTTTAGGTGGTTGTGATTGTTTCTTTTTCTGAGCTTTCTTAGGTGTATAAACTATTTCTTCTTCAGAACTACTACTACTATTACTTTCAACAACTACTTTCTTTTTTACATCTTTTCTTTTCGGTTTTTGTTTTTCTACTATATAATCTTCAGATGATGAACTATCATCACTTTCTGAAATAACTTGTAATTCTTCTTTAGGTTTACGTGTATATTTTTTCCTAGGTTTTTTTACTTCATTTACTTCAAAATTAGTTTTTTTTAATTTATCAAATTCTTCTTTTTCTTTTTTTAATTGTTCTTTTTCTTTACATAAGTTTTTTATTTCTTTTTGTTTCTTTTTTTCTTCTAACAATTGTTTTCTTTTTTCTCTTCCTTTTGCTAGATTCTCTAACATCTTATCACTACAAGGTACTTTTCTAGTTCTTTTAGGTTTTTCTTCTACATATGTTTGTGTATCTAAATTTAATGTAACTTCTTTTTCAGACATGTTTATTGTTATTTATATAACAGATAATTATTTTAATATTTGTTTGTTATTTTTTATACATCTGTTGGAATACATTAGGTATTTTTTCATGTGATAATTCTGTATATTTCTCATAAAATATAAAATCTAATACACATGTAAAATTACTAGAAGGTATCCATTGATTAAAATTTTCATCTAATAAAACAATATTTATATTCGTTATATTTTTATCAGCAAAACGTGTTTTAAATTGATTAATATTTTTAAAGAATTCTATACCTGTACCATCAGATGTTAATTGTATTTTTTCTATAATATTAGAACCTGATCCACCAGCTAATGTAACAAAGTTATAATTTGACGTTGCTAGATTAGTTGTAAAATAAAAACCATTATTTCCACTTAGATCGACTATTTGTGACGATATAAGAGTACATCCACTCTGGTAAGGAATAGATGTTTGGTTTGCCTGTACAAGTCCTAATGTAACTAGACAAGTTGAATTTAGTGTTAAAAATGTAAATGTGTTAGCAGTTGTTGTATTCTCAAATGAAAATAAATTAGTTGTTGTATTAAACGATGCTACTATATTACAATTCGCACCAGCACGGGCTGTTGAAAATAAAACATTTAAAGCTGTTGCTAATCCTGATGGTGTATATAACGGATTATTTGGTATTGTAAAATTACATGCTGCTCCTGTAGAATCTGTAAAATTTAATTTATCATTTATGCCTGTAGCTATCGAAATAAAACCAAGTTTTTGAGTTGTAGCTATTATTGTTGAATAAGTATTTGCACCTGATAGTGTCGATAATCCTGTTATTAATCCATTTGGAAATCCTATACAATTGTTTAATGTACTAGTAGAACTTATACTCAATGTTCTAGCACGTGTTGATGTTATTGTAAATTTACTTGTCAGATCACTATATGTTACAGTTATATTTACAAAGTTATTAATACCATTTGCTAATACTGCATTTAATGCTGTTAAAAATGTAGTAACAGTATAATTGCCAGGGGTAATTGTAAATGTTTGTGTATTACTAGCAAAATCAACTAACACTAGTGTATTATTAGATGTATTAATATTATAATTAGTATTAGCTATTGTTAATTCTTGTAAACTTACATATCCTACAACATTTGTTGGTAATTGAATAGGTTGGTTTAATATAAAACCAACATTACCATTATTTACTATCGTATCAGCACCATTTGTATCAAAAAACATTCTAATTGGTGGGTATTCAAAACTCTCTCTATAATAAGTAGACATTTTATTATTAATTAATATAATGTATATATTTTTTTCTCAAGTTATAATAAAAACAAATATTATTTAAAAATGGTTTTTAATGTTGGAAAAATTAGAAGTACTATTCAACAATTAGGACAAAAATTAACAGCTGATAAAATACACCAATTTGGTACAAAAGTTAGAGACACAGCATTAACAATAGGTAGAAAAGTATCTAATACTTTGGGTAAGATAGGAGATGTTGGAAATAAATTATTACCCATGGCAGAAACAGCTGCCACGGCAATGGGATATGGACCGGAAGTATTGGGTTTTGAATCAGCAAGGAAAGGATTAGATATGGTAAATAATGCAAAAAATACTGTAGATTCATTACGTAATCAGGGAAGAGCGTTTACGGCTGGAGGGATTCCACCAGCCCAAATAAAACCTAAATATGATTACTCAGATGTTTATAATTTAAATTCACTTTTTAAAGGCCAATAATTTTTTTTCTTTTTACTATATAATAATTAAATAAAAATTTACTAAATAATTTAATATGTCTCAACCTAGTTTTAGTTTACCAGATCAATTGCGATACGATTATGCTACACCGTCTAGTTTAGGTACGAATGTAGAAATGGCAGTTGTAACACCATATACTGGATCAGCAGCACAAGTTATACAATCTGGTAATTATTTTATTATTAATATTCCAAAATCTGGTGACAATTGTGTATTAGATCCTATGACTAGTTTTTTACGTTATAAAATAAATGTTTCAGATACAGCTGGAGGGGGTGGCACTGTAGGTGGTTTTAATATGAATTTATGTGGTAACGCAGACTGTATTTTTCGAAGAATGGATGTTTATCAAGGTAGCAATGTTTTAGAACAAGTTGATCAATATGGTAATTTATCTAATATGCTTATGAATAGTCAAGTTTCACCTACTGACAGGGCTTATCAGTGGTCTATTTTAAAAGGAACTAGTACTACGGTTGGTACTAAAACCGGTCAACAATTTGCTGTAGCACAATCTGGTTCAACTTCTTATTATTTTACTACTACTTTGTTATCTGGTGTAGTTGGTAGTCTTTCACGTTGTTATATACCTCTTTTTGCACTAAATGGTTATATTTCATTTAGAATGACATTAGATAATCCATTAGCAGCGTTTTATTCAACAAACGCAATATTAACCGGTGCATATGCAGGTGCTACTATATCAGATATCGAATTTCATGCATCAATTATACATTGTTCACCACAAACTATGCAAGCAATCAGTATGCCTTTGTATAGTATACCAACTGAAAGTTACAATACATTTGAAGTAAACTGGTCAGCTACAAGTCAAATTGAACAACTTCTACCATTTAAATATGTATCACTTAAAACTATATTTTTAACAATGCGTTTAAAAGATGTAATTGCAACAAATAATTATTATCAAAATAGTTACGGATCACAAGACATATCTCAATATTCTTTTAGAGTTGGGTCAAAAATTATACCGCCAAACAGGGTTAAATGTCCTAACTCAGGTCTTGCAGTTATAGGTCAAAATATTGAAGCATTTGAAGAACTAAAAAAATCCCTACACTGTGGTGGAAATGCATTAGCTAGTATTGGTATACATAATTTCACAAGTTATAATATTAGAAGTGCTAATACTGATACAACTGGTACTTTTGTCATAGGTCAGGATTTTGAACAATTTTCAGGTAAAAGTGGACAAATTATTTCAGGATTAGATTCTACAGGATCTGATCTATTTTTTAGTGGCACATGGACAAGCAATACATATACTGATGCTAATATACTCGCGGACTTTTATGGACATTTTGATCAAGTGTTGGTAATTGTTGACGGATCTATGATCGGTCATTGGTGAGTATTTTTTTAATTTCTATAACATATATTAAATAAATAAAAATGATTCTAGCACCAAACAATATTTTAAAAGATATGAGAAAACATAAACCTATGAAATATAAACCTATAAAACAAAATAGTATTGAGAAAGCTAAGAAGAAGAAAAAAAATAAAGAAAATAAAAACCTTTTTGTATAATTAAAGAACAAAACTTATGGCTCAAAAATCTTCTAAAAATCTATCTACATTATCTAAACATATGTCTAATGATACAAAACTACAAGTTAATACAAATACAGTAACAAATAAACTTATTATACCTGTATTATCAGCTGCTAATGCAAATCCAACAAATGGAGAAATGTATGTTGATAGTACAACTAATCATTTATTTATTTACAAAAATAATGCTTGGGTACAAGTTATATAAAAAAAATAAAAATTAAAAAAATAAATAAATATATTATACTATATTTTCCATAAATATGCTATAATATATTTATAATACTTATTTTTTATTATTTTATGCTATTCTTGTGTATCTTAGGTAGGTTGGATTAGCTATACTTCCTACGTTACCAGTACCTCCACTGAATAAAACAATAAAATAAACTGTTGTTGCTGCTGATACATATATGATACGTCTACATGTAAATGTCATTGAACCTGTTGGAAAATTTGTAGGGACACTGAATGTTGATGTGTAACTTGAAACGCCGCTATCTGGTGTATTACTATTTGTTGATATACAATATATTATATAATTACCAGATGATGAGCCTGTAACAAAACCATATGGAAACGAAACATCACAATCGTATGTACCTTTATATGGTAAAGATATACTAATTACATTATTATAACTACCAGCAGTTAAATTATATAATGTTGATGTTATAGCCATATTTGAATATCCTATATAATTGGCATTTGGTGGTGATGTTGATGGTACACTTTGCATGTTTGTTATTGTTAAATTTGAACAATTTATTGTTGTGGAATTTAATGTATTGGCTGTTGTTGTACCATATAAAACATTATATATAACACCATTATAATCAGATTGTAAATACATAGTATCAAAACCAATCATGTTAAATGTTAATCGATGTGTATTGTATGCTGGTACACTGGATATAAGCTTATTTAAACCATAATAACCAACAGATATTGTAGTTTGTGCTGGATCTCCATTTATAATAGAAAATGTAGATGTAGTTTGTATACTAGTACAGTTTAGATTTTTAGCAAGTGTTAAACTACCAAAACAATCAAATGAATATAATGTACTTGACCAAGATCCACCTATGGCATTTGATCGTATACCTAAAAAACAACCGTTTAATGCTACAAAAGGATATGTATTGAATAACCAAGCATTAGGTCCTGTTCCTAAAACCATAGCATTTCCAGTAGAATCAACTATATTTATAGCTGAACAATTTAATGTTGTTATATTTCCAGTACCTGATTTTAATGTTAATATATTAGCATTATTAAATGATGCATTAGTGGAACTTATATTTGTTATATTTAATAAATTAGTTTGTGAATTAACAATACTAGTATTTATAAAACTTACCAAACTACTGTTATAATTTCCACACTGTGTAATAACACTTGTATTTATAAATGTAGTTAAATTAGGACATGTTATGTTAGTACATGAAATATTTATTGCATTTAAATTATTTGATACTACCAAACTACCAGAAAATTTACTGTTTACACCATCTATACGTAATCCAGATGCAGTATTAGAATGTGGAACAATATTTAATATTTTACCAGAATCTGCAGTTCCTGTAATATTTCCCATAACTAATAAAAAATCTCCAGTTTGTACAGCTGGATTGTAATTACCAGCACCACCACTATTTGGTATTACACGTAACATATTAGTACTAGTTTGGGATTGTATTATCATTCCAGAATTTACTGCTGAATTATCTAAAATTAAATAAGATGTACTAATATTCTGAAAACTAGAATTTGTTGAACATACATTTATAACATTTCCATTTTTAGTTGTTAATGTTGATATATTAACAAATGCAAAAGAACAATTAGTACTACTTAAATTTGTTACAGATGTAAAATTAGATTGTGCATTTACAATGCTTAAATTTATAAATGAAACGAGAGATGAATTATAATTTGTACATTGTGATATTATGGATGTGTTTATAAACGAAACAAGAGATGAATTGTAGCTTCCTACAAACGTTACATATGATATATTATAAGCATTGCATTGGTTTATTATAGATGTATTGATAAACGAAACAAGAGATGAATTATAATTTGCACATTGTGATATTATGGATGTATTAATATAATTATACAAATTAGTACATGATATGTTAGTACAAGATAACGATAAACATGATATATTACTTACATTTAATGATAAACAACTAAGATTAAAAATAGTACTATAACATACATTTTCTTTTAAGATACCAGTATTACTTATACTACATTCCCAAATAGTTGCTGGGTCTATTACCATATTTCGTGCCCATATTGAATCAAATGATGCATTAACAACTGATAAATTTGTTGCGAATACTGTTGTGCTAGAAATATTACCATTAACAGCTAGATCAATATTATTTGAAGGAGCTATACCAACACCTATAGGTTGTGTAAAATATAATGGACTATAATCGCTATTTTGTAGAACTGTAACACTATTAGCTGGTGTTCCAGAATAAAATCTTCTTATTCTAAAACCTGGATCATTTATATTATTACATATTAAAATATTACCTGTACTTGTTGGATTTAATAAAAAACATACATTGGAATTAAGAGATAAATTTAATTGGTTAGCGTTAATTGTTAAATTTTGATTAAGACCGGAATTTATACATGATAAATTTGTTATTAAAGATACACTTACTTCACAAGCATTTAAATTAGCTGTATTTGTTATTGTACTTACATTTAAATTATTTATTGATCCATAAGCTACACCTAATAAAAAACTACAATTACTAATCCATGTAGCAATTTCATTATAAACATACAGGTTTCCTAAAAAACTAGCATTTTGGCATGATAAATTATAAACAGACATACCTGTACAAGATATACTCGATACATTTAAAAAGGATATATTAGCATTTAATGTTGATAAATTTCTACATACTATATTTGTTGTTGATATATTTACACAGGATACAGTAGATGCATTTATTAAGGATATATTTGATGTTATACTATATAATGTACCTGTTGATGTTATATCTGTACAATTTATACCTACTGATGTTGTATTATTATTGTATACATTGTTTCTAACATATCCATCAGAAGGTACAAGTGTATCATATCTTAATATACCACCATATAAACGCGTATAACTACCACTATCACTTGTTAAATTAGTGTTTGATATATTGTTTATTTGGTTTTTCCATCCACGAAATATACTATAATCTGTACAATCCAATGTACTACATTTTAAAAAACTACTGCTAATATTACTAACATTTAATGTATTTGATATATTCATATCTGAATTTACATTTATAGGACCACCACCAACTGATGATAAAACACCCATAGATGATATCATTAGACCAGAAGCTAATGTACCAAGCAAAGCTCCTCCGACCGCTGAACAAACGCCCGTTATAGCACAATCTGATGCTATTGTTTGTTTCAAACTAACATTGGCCTGCACACAATTATTAATCTGTGTCTGAACATTTCCTGTTAAAGATGTTAAATATGGTAAATTATATTTTGTTATAGCATTACTTAAAGATGTATTATTATATGAAACTAAAGAAGAATTATAATTATTATTACTATTTATTATAGAAGTATTTATAAAATTATACAGATCTATACATTTTAAAGTACTTATATTAATTATATTAAATGATGCAGAAATACATGATAAATTACTTATATTTACGTATAAAAAAGAAGAATTAATACTGCTTAGGTTTTGTAGATTTGTGAAGGCTGATGTTACGCTGGTGTTATATGATACAATACTGGCATTTAAAAATGTTGTTATACTAGAATTATATAGTGAACATTGATTATTTGTATAGGCTGATAATGAAGTGTTATATGTACCTACATATGTTATCATCGATGTGTTATATGATGAACATCTATCTATACTATAGGCTGATAATGAAGTGTTATATGTACCTACATATGTTATCATCGATGTGTTATATGCTGTGCATCTATTTATACTATAAGATGATAATGACGTGTTATATGTATCTACATATGTTATCATCGATGTGTTATAAGCTGTACATCTATTTATACTATAGGCTGATAAACTAGTATTATAATTGCCTATGTATGTTACAAGCGATGTATTATAATTTGTACATTGATCTGTTGAATATCCTGATAACGAGGTGTTATAATTACCTACATATGTAACATGTGAAGTATTATATAAATTACATTGAGATATTGAATATCCAGATAAAGATGTGTTATAATTACCTATATAAGATACAAGAGATGTATTATAATTTGTACATTGAGTTGTTGAATATCCAGATAATGATGTATTGTATAATGATATTTGATTATTTGTATATACAGATAATGATGTATTATAACTACCTATATAAGATACAAGCGATGTATTATAATTTGTACATTGAGCTGTTGAATATCCAGATAATGAAGTATTATAATTACCTATATAAGATACAAGCGATGTATTATAATTTGTACATTGAGTTGTTGAATATCCAGATAATGATGTATTATAATTACCTACATATGTAATCATTGATGTATTGTATAGATTACATTGAGCTGTTGAATATCCGGATAATGAGGTGTTATAATTACCTATATAAGATACAAGTGATGTATTATAATTTGTACATTGAGTTGTTGAATATCCAGATAATGATGTATTATAATTACCGATATAAGATACAAGCGATGTATTATAATTTGTACATTGAGTTGTTGAATATCCAGATAATGATGTATTATAATTACCTACATATGTAATCATTGATGTATTGTATAGATTACATTGAGCTGTTGAATATCCGGATAATGAGGTGTTATAATTACCTATATAAGATACAAGTGATGTATTATAATTTGTACATTGAGTTGTTGAATATCCAGATAATGATGTATTATAATTACCGATATAAGATACAAGCGATGTATTATAATTTGTACATTGAGTTGTTGAATATCCAGATAATGATGTATTATATAAACCAACATATGCAACATGTGATGTATTGTATAAATTACATTCTGTTAATGTATATCCAGATAAAGAAGTATTATATAATGATATTTGATTATTTGTATATCCCGATAATGAAGTATTATAGTTATTAGTTGTTGGTATATCTGTTAAATTTCTCCCTGATACATATGTTGATACATAATTTACAAGAGATGTATTGTACAGATTACATTCTGTTATGGTATATCCAGATAAAGAAGTATTATAAGTACCTACATAATTTACATGTGATGTATTGTATAAATTACATTGGGCTAATGTGTAATTAGATAAAGAAGTATTGTATGTACCTATATAATTTATATGAGATGTATTGTATAAATTACATTGTGCTAATGTATAATTAGATAAAGAAGTATTATAAGTACCTACATAATTTACATGTGATGTATTGTATAAATTACATTGGGCTAATGTGTAATTAGATAAAGAAGTATTGTATGTACCTATATAATTTATATGAGATGTATTGTATAAATTACATTGTCCTATTATAGATACATTTGTAAAACTAATTATAGATGTATTATATAATGATAATGCATTTACTATACTTGTATTAAGTGATGTTATACTACTATTAACAAACGGAACAATGCTTACATTTTGATTAATCAATGCCGTATTAGCACTTAAATTTGTACATATTCCATTATCTGGATATTCAATAAAACATACATTCATATAATTACATGTTATAGTTGATGTATTTAATAAACCATTTGGTATATTTATATTTGTAGCTATAATTGTATCAGCATTTATAGTTTGTAATCCTGTTAAATTTTTCCGAAAATAAGATTGTTTAAGTCCTTCAGACATTTTTTATTATTATTAAATATAAATATTAAAATATTTTTTCACATTATTTTATTTTATTATAAGCTTTTGTTTTTAATTCTTTTACTTTTTTATATAGTGGATGTTTAGTTTTTTTACCCTTTGATTTTCCTATTATTTCTTCTAATCGTTGTAATTCTTCATAATCATCTTTACTTAAATTTTCTTCATATTTGTCTCTGGCTTTGTTTTTTGGTTTACGCCCTCTTGTTTCTTGTTTATATGGTTCGTCTTCTTTTTCTTCATATTTTGGAAATTTATTACCAAATTCATCCGTTATATAATCTGAATCTGTTTCTTTTATCAAACTTTCATTTTTTTTAGGTGTTGGTCTACTATCACTTCTTCTTATAGGTATACCTACTTCTTTTTCCCAATTGCTTATAGGTATTGATAAATGTTCTGAATCTGATTCTGGTGGAAATAAATGTCCAGGTACACTACTAGATTTATCTTCATCTACAAACATAGATAGTTCACCTATTGTTTTTCCACTTCGTTTTCTTTCTTCTTTTTTGTAATCATCTATTCTTTTCTGTATTTCTTCTTGTTGTCTTTTTTTAGCTTCATCACGTAATTGTTGTCTATCATTAAATACATCTTGTATTGTTCTATTACGACCAGATATATCACGTAATGGATTAACTAATGGATTATTTTGTACTAGTGGTTGTTGAACAGGTATACTAGGATGACTTGTCATTTGATAAGATTGTGGCATGCCTGGTAATGGAACAAAATTTGTCATTTGATGTAATGGTGTAAATGTTCTAATTTGTGGTACTAATTCTCTTTTTACCATTGTTTTACTACGTACAGGTTGTTTATGATGATTAAAATGTATATGCACTTCATTTTTATTTTTATTAATATTTTTATTTTTAGTATTTTTTTTTTTATAATGTTTTTTCCCCATATTTATATATTATTTACTTATATATTATTTACTTATATAATATATTTTTTATTTATTATTATTTATAATTAATTGATTAAATTTTTTATAATATGTATTATTATCACGATCTACAACTAAATATTCATGTGGTTTATCAAAACAGTAATTTAATAGTTCAATAAACTGATCGTATGTCATATCGAGTATTATTTCATCGTAAATGGATTTTATTTCAGCTTTGTTGTTTATTTTAAATAGGACACATACATTTACTGTTTTACGTAATGCAATTGGCACAGATTTATAGGTTTGTATACTTGCCCAAATACTTAATCGCATATGTCTTCTATTATTCACACACATTAGCAACAAACGTAATAAATTATTATCTTTCATTTGACTAGCATAATCATCTATAATTAATAATGTATTTTCTTGTTCAGCTGCATAACCAAGTACTTGATTATATATTGAATCTAAAACATCTATATTAAATTCATGATATATTTTTTCTTCATCTAGATCTAGAAATGGATTAGAATCTTCTGCCATGCTTGTAAAAGAATGCATAGGTATACATATTATTATATTATGAAACTTCTTCTTGTATATTTTTCTATGTGTTAGTAATGCTGTTAATAATGAACTTTTACCTGATTTTGACTTACCAACAAACATAAGAAAAGAATGATAAGATGGCCAAGGTGGTGTTATATCTCCAAGTTTATTATCGATAACATATTCAGGCATTTTTAATTTTGGTGTTTTTTGAGCTGGTATTTCAGATATCATTTTAATATATATTATTAATAATATAGAAATTTATTACCGTTTACGTCGTTTTCCAGCATCCTTTTCAGCAGCCTTTCGTGTTTTGTGTAGTTTATTTCCTACACGATAAGCTGTTACTTTTCTCAAATGTTTCATTGTATTTAATTTTAATTTTAATTGTATTACAATGTAAAAAGAAAATAATTTTTTTATTCCAGGAAACAACATATTCTTTTTAAGAAACATGTTAAACAGCATTTATTATAACATTTTCTGAAATCGTCTTCAATATCTTCTACATCTATAATAATATGTCTTGTATCATCAATCATATTATCAACATGATGTTTAAAATTTCCAAACATTAATTTTAATGAGTTTTTGTGTATTAATTTTGAAGTAGTTTCAGGCGATTCCATTTAATTATATGTATTATACTATACAATACATATTTATACTTATAAAATTGTATTTAATATATATTGTATACAATAATATGTATAATAAATAAAATAAGAAATAATTTATTGTTAATATTAATAAATTTATTTTATTTGTTAATATTAATAATAAAAAGAAACGAAACGTAAAATATGAAAACTATTACTTATTATATTTTATTTACATGTAGTGAAAATAATAATATAAAAATAGAATCTATACTTACATCCTTATCTAATCAAATAGAAAATTATCCTTTTAATTCTAAAAATAAAAATATAAGAATACTTGCAT
>Ga0208378_1000593_pt1 | contig 11921 bp, 29 predicted proteins | sample CryBogCBE24Aug09_FD_184556 | JGI IMG/M metagenome (GOLD analysis project Ga0208378, IMG submission 184556) | Freshwater microbial communities from Crystal Bog, Wisconsin, USA - CBE24Aug09 (SPAdes) (version 2) | ecosystem: Environmental > Aquatic > Freshwater > Lake | place: Crystal Bog...
AGATACTATATGTCGGAAGGTTAAAAGTTATTTGGTTAGAACTGCCAGTTGGATATGATGGTGCTGGCGTACTTGAGGTAATACTAGCGTATTCTGTATTCAATGTAATCATAATTTATTCATAAAAAATGTTAGACCATTGCTTGAGTTTAGCAATTTTGTTGTCTGCTGCAATACTTACTTGTTCACTTCCTACCAGATTAAACTGAATGCATAGGTCAATCATTGCTTGCAGGTCACCTAGTTCTTCTGCTAGATGCTCTCGATTGGTCTTAGGTTTACCAGGTTTAAAGTTGTCTATACCAAATCGGTTAATCTTACTGATAGCAACAATTACCTCTGCACATTCTTCTTGCGTAATGTCGAGGATTTCTTTCTCTTTTGAATTCATATATCACCAGTGTCGGATTACTCCGGCTATAATAAAAAGGTTTGTAGTGATATAGGATAACACAATTACAGTACGAATGCAAGCAATTTTATTGGATTCATCATCAGTTTTGCCACTTTTTTCGCCTAGTGCCTTGGCCCACAGTCTCCAGGTATTACGCATATCAACTCAACAGATAACGGATTAATCCAAAGGCGTCAATTGTGACAAGGAAAGAATAGTTGAGCATCAGACCAAATGATCCACGGGTCCATGCACAGTAGAGGGTAGAACAACATCCGGCAATGAAAACGCTATACAAAGGTACAACTGGGATGTTAGGGATTGTAATTGCAAAGATGATTGAGGTAACAATACTACAGGTCCAAGAAAAGCATTCTAAAAAGAATCTAAACTTATTGGACCTGTAGTCCTCAATGATATAATTTTGCGTATCTTTCAAAAACTTCATAATATACTTTAACTTTTAGTTCCAAACTCTGAAGTTTTCCAGTGCGTTTGGTGATTTCTTGTTGTGTTTTCTTGGCCAGATAGTGTTCTTATCTTCTTCTGGACGCCAATCTGTTGGTACAAATGGCACAGGTCCAAGATATGGCATAGCATGTTCAAGAATAACTTTGTGATCCATTGCTTCAGGTTCTGTGTAACCCTTGCGTGGATTTTGAATAGCCCACATCATTGTGCCCAATAGATTTGCAACAACTTGTAGTGATGTAGCATTTTCACCAGGAATCAAACGGCGTGCTTCTTTAATGTCCAATTGAGAACCATGCCAGTAAGACTTACCAGACTTAGTAATCAATAGAACACCTAGTTCATCCATACCAGCAATGATTTCGTCTTTGACAATACGTTCTTTGGTTTGTTTGTCCAATTCACGACCACGCAATTCGTGGATAGATGCTAGTGTACCATCAGTTGGTTGATAGCAATAGTAAACTGAAGGACGGAACTTACCATCAGCAGTCTCAAAGTATTGAGAGATGGTTACAGCCTCAGAGTGTTGAACCAAGAAACCATTGTATGGACCACCATTTGGAACCCAAGACTTAACTAGAACAGTAAGACCAGGTTGGTGTAAGAATGCAGCAGGTCCTTGAATTGTACCATTCTCAAGTTCTTTTGGTTCGTGTGTACCATAACCCATTTCAGACGGTGCACGACCCTCTGCCCATAGACCTTCGACAGACCATGTATTGACGAATTCATCTTTCATCTTTGGTTTGTCAATGATTTGTGTATCACGTTCTGCAACATGGACAACTTCGACACCTAGTTTCTTCATTAGTTGGGCCCAACCTTCTTTATCGGTTGGTTCTTCAACTTTACGACCAGTAGATTCAGCAATCTTCAATAGTGCAGACTTGGTTAAGTGTGTAACCAAACCTGGATTTGCACCAGAGGTTGCACAGATAGTTGGACCATTTGGATATTTTGCACCAATCTCACGCATGTGGTTGTGAGTATGGAACAATGTGCGTTCTTCCATCTTTGGAATCTTTTCGTCTTGCATATCACCCCAACGTTCATGTGAGGTGTTGATATACATTACATCATTCTGCAAGCACCATTCAATGATGGCATGTGCGGCAATGTTCAAAGATACGTCAATGATAAAAGAACCAGGTTCTGTATACTGTTTTAGTGTGGATTCTAAGTTATTCTTTAGAATCTCTTTCTTAACATACTTGACACCATTACCACCATTACGTTTACGGAAAAGAGCACCGTGATTGTCTTTCTCAATAACGGTAACTTTCTTTGGATCGTTTGTGATGTGTTTCAAAACCAATGGCAAAATGGCTTGACCGACTGATCCATAACCAATGATTAGAATCTTTTTGTCAAAATTTGCGTGGTTTTTGTCTTTTTTTGGTTTTGCTGCTTCTGTCAATGTCTCAGCAAAACTGGTAAAACTCTTTAATGGCATTGTAAACTCCGGATAATTGTCATTACCCGGTATTTATGTTTAACCCAAGTCTGCGGTAGTAGTCATGCTACTTTTTGGTGGACGGCCACGACCACGGGGCTGTTCCGCTTGTGGTGGCTGATTCATGTGTGGGTTTGGTGTAACTTCTGCGTCAGAAATAAACCGTGGATATGGTTCTTTTTCAACCTTTGGTAAGTTTTTGATACGTGCCGCAATATCTTCTTCCGATACAGTTTGCAATACGAATTGTTGGAACATAACATAGTTATCTTTGACTTTCATTGCAGTCTTACCACCAACAGCGGCAGAGTCAGCAAAGAATAAATGGCAACCGCCAGTGCGGAGTGGTGCAATTTCAATAACTGATTCAAGGTTGACAATAACCTTGCAGTTTTTTTCTTCAGATTCTACCTCGACAAAAATCGACATAATATTCTCCTAATAATTAATATGAATTGTTATTTAGTCGTTGCCACCCTTGGCGCCAATCAAGACACGTTCAACTGTTGACGCATGAATCTCGGCGTTAATCATACGTTGCTTGAATCGTGAACGTTCTTCGGTGGTTTCAAACTTCATCAAGGCCAACATGGTCTTGAGTTGCTTGGACATTTTGTAGGTTGCAAGTCTTTTAATCATAAGTTCCTTTAAAAGTAATGTTTAAAGTCGGAATACATTTTCCAACCTATCGCAAAAGAGATTATAACACCAAGAAGTTTAACTGTCAACCAGAAAAACTCTTGTGCCATTTCTTTATAGTATTGCATTTCCAACTCAATCATATCACGCTGTGCAAGAATCATTGGTTGGCATTCAGATTCGCCGCCAAGCATCATGATGGTCTTTTCATGTTCGGCCAATCGTTCTTTAGCAGACCAATAGTGAAAGATAGAAAGCATTATAGAAAACCCTGTTCGTTTTGTGGTGGTGATTTTGGTTCCGCATCCGAATGGCGGTACTCATAGATTGGTTCCTCGGGTACGGTGTAAGGGAATGTTACAGGAACTCTTGAATCACGGCAACCATAATATGATTTGAATGCATTGCCATCTTCATCTTTGTACCATTCCCAAAAGACTTTACCGTCAATGTTGTATGCTTCACCGTCTTTACCTTCTTTGAATACGGAAGAACAACGTTTGTTTTGATATGTACCGTCTTTACCTTCTTTGAATACGGAAGAACAACGCTTGTTTTGATATGTGGTTGTTCCACTATATTCACTAACATCACACCATTCATCATCTTCACCGGTCAACGGTGTCAATGGTTTGAATGACAACAGTTTGCTTAGAATATCAATTGCATATTGAGCAGAGAAACCAGAATGTCCTTCATCAGCAAACTCTTTAATCATATGCAGGATGTGCTTACGCATCATTCCATTGTATTCATCTTCTTCAGTTAGACCAATAAGGTCCAATTCATTCTCAGCATAAGATAGTAAACTCATATTAATTTCCATAATGAATAGGTTCGGGGTCTCTCGATAACATACGAGAAATTTTATATAATGTTGTTCCATATAATTCACTGAAACCAATGAACACACGGAGATAAGGCAGAATGAAACCAAATCCAATTCTATTGAAACTTATATCAATATCGGCACCAAAACTGAAGTGACTCATAGTCCATATACGAATAAACAACCAATGTACACCTGCATCCCATGAATTGTATTTGTCTGCTGGTCGATATGTGAATCGAGGTACTAACGGTAGATAATCATTACACCATAATTTGTGTAGTGGGTAATTCTCCCACCAATACTTTTCTCGGTATGCAACTTTACTCATTTCTTGCCTTCCACATTACGATTGCTTTATCCAGTTGGTCAATTTGTTCTAAACGAATTTGATCCATAATATTGAATAGGTCGTTATTCATGTTGGATTCAGTCATCTTCCAGAGAATTGCTCGTTGATTCTGTAACGTATCCAGCACTATATCGTAATCTTCTTCACTCATCATATAATCCTGATTGTTCAAATCTTTGTTCTTGAATTGTTTTCTCACCCATTGACTTACGAGGATTCATACACAATACACATTTTGGATCACCACAATTTGCAACATGGTGTTTGGCCATGCGGTGTGGTTCTCGAATAACCTTGTCATTGAATTGGTGCCCTAGAACCTCTTTAGCAATCTTAACTTGTTTTTTGATTGCAGATTCTTCTTTATGGAGGCGTTTGCTGTGTTTGATTTTGTCTTGCTCGTTGCTCATTCAAGTACCTCTCATAGAAAAACAAATTTAAGTAGTATTTGAACCGAATTGGTTCTTGTTCTGGATTAGGTAGTCTGTCACCAAACTCAGCAATTAGTTCTTGACCAAGTTGTTCTAAATCCATTTTAATCCCATAGTCCTCTAAAATAGAGGCCAAAAAGTCTCAAACCATTATTAATACGGTCTTCAACTACTTTCATTCCATCATAGTCACATTTATATGTATGGTTTGGTCCATCAACCATTTGGTACATGGTTGCTTTACCATTTTCATCCCATGCACATGCAACCGTCTTTGTGTCAAATTCACCACTACGGTACGCATCTTGCCATGAATCATCAGCAAGGTGTTCAAAAGCAAAAATCATTTCATCCATGACCCAATCCCAACGGTCGTGGATATTTTTATAATTCAAATCTTCATCACCTTCATGATAAAATTCAAAACAACTTTGAGCATCATATGCTTCGGTACTGGTTACTCTCAATTCTTCTGGCACATCTTCCATATCAACAGGAGGAGAACCATGTTTAGTTGCCTTCAATTGTTTCAACATGGGCAGAATGATTGTTGTCAATGTGCTGTCCATGCTCCATGTGTCGTATTTGTCAATCTTCACATAATTGATTTGAGGATGCACGATGTCTAAGAATTTCTGCCATGCTTGGCAAATTGGCTTAAGAAAGTTCACCCATTTTGTATACTTGTTACCTTTTTCTTCAAGGTCATAGAATACGTCTGCATCTTTCTCCCAAAAACAAATAGTTTCCAGGATAGTGTATGGACTTACCCAATGGTTACGATAACCTGATATATAGACTTTCATTTAAACCTCAATGTATTGTAATGTAAATTGGTCAGCACGGTCTTCATGACCATCATAACCACGGGGGTTACAAACAATGCGAATAGAACCAATCATGTAATCAAATGGATCATGTGTATGGCCATGAGTCCAAACTTTGATTTGTGGTCGGTCAAGCATGAAGTCAACCAAATTTGAACTGTAACCACCATTCATCACTTTATGGTCTTGATAACGTGGCTTTGTGGACATTTTGCACGGTGCATGGTGTCCAACAACGACAAACTTCTGGTCAAATTTACCGTCCACAATATTACGGATATATTCCAACATTTGTTTGTGTTCAACCACAACATCTTCTGGCATTAGTTTACCAATACGTTCATGTGTATTACCATCAGAATCACGGAATTGCACCACTTTTTTACCATTGGCGACAATACGGAAGTCATTCATCATGCCTGCAATGGCCTGCATTGTCAATGGGTCTTCTTGATTCATGTCGGTCCACAATGTACCACCAATGAATGTTACATCACCAATAGTTACATGTTCTTTTTCCAATACCTGTATATTGGGAAGATGAGCCAATGCAGTAATCAATTGGTCATATGACTTGGTAAAATCACCGTGATAGTGTTCATGGTTACCCATGATATAGATTATATCCTTGAATTGTTTGGAACAATGCGTGAAGAATTCCATGAACCGAACTGAACGGCCATTATCGGTGTAACCAAGGTCTTTGGCAATACAAATGTCACCGGACAGAACCAATACATCAGCACCTTCGGTGTTGTTCAATTCAATTGGTGCGAATTCCAGGTGTAGGTCCGAGCATAGTGCAAATTTCATTTTAATCTCCTAAGGTTACCATTGTATCACAACTGGACAGGATGGCAACCACTTATTCTTCAATTGTAAGACCGACTTGCTTAACAGATTCCCACTTGAATGCACGCCAGCCTTGTGCTTCAACATCAAACACAGCCAATGAGGTATTGGATGTTTGGCGAACCTCAGATACTTCGGTTGCTTCTTTTTGGATTTGTGGTAGTTGTTCACCGTTTAGTGTGCATTTCATCACACGTTCATCACCATTCTTTTTGGTGAAGGTAACAGTAACAACACCTTCACGCAAATGGCCCTTCAACCATTCTTGGAATTCTGGATCAGTACCAACAATTTCTTTCACTTCGCTCATAATATAACTCCTATTTCACTTCTTCAATGTAAACTTACTCAAATACTCTCTTGCATCCGGAAAATCATCAACTTCAAAATCATCCTGCGACACATACTCATAGATTCTATTCTCATACATTTCAGAGTTTTTGGCAACCTCTTCCTTGTGTCGGTTCAACAATTCTGCCGCATATAACATATCATCTTCTGAAGCCTGTGATAGAAACCTCATTAGACCAACCTTACCAAGGCTTAACAGGAATCGGAGGTTTCGTTTATCGTGTTCGTTCATTTTAGTGATAGTTTTAAGAATTTAATGATATCGTGCTTGGTACTCTCGGCCATACTCTTGTCAAATGTGGTGTAGCAATGGTGAATTGGCGCAGATTCTACCATATTGATACATTCATCAATCAATAGGTCGGCAAACTTTTGAAAATTATCACCTTGAATGTGCAGGTCTTTTTCGGAAAATTCAGCCTGTTCAGCAAGTTCTTTAATTCGTTCATTCATAGTCTTGTCTCAAGTCGGGGTCAATCAACTGACCTTTCATCAAATAAAGTGGTGATTTACGGTATATCATAACATCATGGAACGGGTCTGTCAAGATTTTTATTACCCATGTGATGGCAGTCTCAAAGTTTTCTTTGACCATCAACTGTACCGACCTAAATGCAACACCTAGGATACCCAACCACAACCAACCCATACCTACACGATTGAAGAATGTTTCTGTATCTTGTTGTGGCACCAATAGGTTCATTGTGGTTGCATCAAAGTATGCTAACAAGGGCACTGCCAACCAACAGGACAATAGAATACGCTTGCGGTTCAAATTAAAGCCAACTTTAATATCTTCTTTGTGATTAAAGGTTGCTTTATTGTATTCATCATATCCCTTTGGTTCAAAGAAGAAATGGCCCGCTTGTCGTGTCATCATAGCAATCAACCATGCAATGTATGATGATACAACAGGATCAATGAACAAATAAACATATGCAACTAGAAACGAACATGCAGATATCAAATGTAAGAATTGGTTGATTCGGCTGTGATGGTAATACCTGTGGTCATCCCATCTTTGTGTTCTTAATGTTTCTAGTATGTTCATGCTATTCCTTTAGAGTGATTTAGTATTTATTCTTCAATCTTATCGCCAATCTCAAACGCAATATAGAACAGAGAGTAAGCGCAAGACATCATCCATTCTCCATTATACATTCCAATTGATGCACCAATAAAACATGCAAGACTGAAAACGATTCTTGTAATTTCAATTAAACTCATACTTTACCTTTGTTAACTTCAATGTAATCGGTCAGTCTATCAATCCGTGCTTGATTGTATTGCACCATTGCATCAGCATATTCACGACTGGTAAATGCCTTGAGAATATCAACCTTTGCTTCTTCAAGTTCACGTTGAGCCAATTCCAATGCGGTTGGTCCTGCTGTGAGTCCATCAACAAATTTACTCAAGGCTTTGATTCTCATGCAATCTCCAGTTCATCTTCGGTTACAGTGGTATAGGTTACAGTAGGACGTGCAGGGGCCACTGCTGTTATAGGTCACAGTAGGACTTGCGGTGCCCACGGCCGTGGCAACTTTACGACCAATGTAACGACCTTCAGCATTAAACTCTTGTGGATTCATCAATTGGTACGCCTTGACCTTACGACCATCTTTGTGTACCTTGATAACACCACCATCCAATCGGATGTTATAGATGTTGGTGCTCAATCGGTACATGACCGATTCTTGGTCAGTACCTGTAAAGCAGGCCTTGATTTCATCAGGTGTTACAGGCTTACCACTTAACAATGTCACCGTAATCTTTTCATGGCGATTTTGTTTGCCGCTGCGAACTGTCTTAATCATAATGTATTCTCCTTAGAATGGAATTTCTTGGTCTGCTTTAGGCGCTTCAACAACAGGTGTTTCAGGTGCATTAACCTTGGCATCAATCTTTGAATACAAATCCAGAAAGGCCGTTTTTGTTTCTTCTTCAAAACGGTTTACGCACAAAGTGATTGCTTTCATTTTGTCCTTAAAGATTTCATAAGCCTTGGCGATATGCACCAAACGGCGAGTGGAGATAATTTCATCAATAGCACCTTCGGCATATGATTTTCTGACCACCTCGGCCCACATAACTAAACACTTAACAAAATCTTGGTCATCAATCAGAGGTGATAGTATTTTTGTTTCGGTTTTTGCATCAGGATATTCTTGTTCAACAGTAATAGGGAACCGTTCCAAGAATGCTGAATCCAAAATCTGTGCAAGGTACTTACCTTCATCAGAACCAATACCTTTGGTGTTGGCGGTAGCAATGATATTGAAACCAGGTTTAGCCACAATCAACTCACCAGATTTCTTATTGTAATAAGGTTTACCCTCTAAAATACCTTGCAAACACATCAATTTTGAACTACCACGATCCACTTCATCAATTAGCAAAATTGCACCACGCTTCATGGCGATAATTACTGGACCATCACGATTGACCACATTACCGTTAACAAGAGTAGGACCACCCAAAAGGTCGGATTCATCTGTCTCAATTGAAATATTTACCCGAATACATTCACGAGACAACTCGGCCGCCACTTGTTCAACCATTAAGGTTTTACCATTGCCGCTGTGTCCTGTAATGAAAACAGGATAGAACATGCTAGACTTAACAATGTTACGCAAGTCTTTGAAGAAACCAAACGGAACATAATCGGGATATTTTACAGGAATTGAGGTATCAGAATCATCTTGCAGTTTAGGCTGGCGCAGTACCACAACTTGTGCAAGGTCAACTTCTGCCAATTCAGGTTCTGCTACCTTGACAGCATTGGGCAAATCACCAGCAGGCAACATAGGCACTTGGTAAGCACCTCGACCAGCACGGTGTTCGGCTTTAGAGGTCAACCAGAATGGATAAGGCAGGTTTGCTTCTTCAACCAAATCACTAATCTGGTCACGGGTCAAGGTGGCAGCGACACCATACTTGCGTTCAGAAGCCGCAATAAAGGCTTTTTGGTTCTTGTTCATCAAATTCTCCATAATCAATAAGGTACGTTGTTGGCGCTGGGGTTGTTGAGGCTATCTAACACATTTTCAACTTCATCAATAGGCACGTTGAGGACCACAGCAATATCCTCAGCATCATAACCATTGTTGAACATATCAACAATTTCATTAAACAAATCTTTACTTCTACCCATAACTTCTCCTACAAAGTGATGCAATTCTAACATAGGTTTTGGTAATTGGCAAGCATTCATTTATACCAAAACATTTGGTTGCCAAGGACATTTTCTGTGATACTCTTGTCGGTGTTCCGTATGATATAGAATCAACACCAAGACCTATGTGTTTCATGGATTTCTTCCATACCATCATAGTCATGAATATACCAAGCAATGTCATCATCTATATTCACCACCTTCAAATCGGAATAACGATTATTGGCTTCTTCACCAAGTTCTTCAACCATTTGAACCAACATCGGGTCATTCCGTGGGATATCCCAATGATACTTGACATTTCTATCTGTCAATTCATTGTAACGGTCTAATGCCCTTTGGCTTAAACCAAAACCACCATACTTACGATTGATTACGACTTTCATTATTCAACTCCGAAATGTTGTTTAATTTCTTCAGTAATCTGCGACCGTGTAGCAAATTGATCGGAACAGTCTCCCACGACCTCGATACATTCCTTCACAATCAACTCGGCGAACTTTTCTAAACGGATCTTATCCCATTCTTGAATTTTGAATCCATCCTTGGGATCGAATTGATATGTCTTATCGGCAGATAAGTTAGCCTGTTCAGCAAGTTCTTTAATTCGTTCGTTCATCTTTTGTTTTCTTAATGAATAGTTGCGTACCAGCAGGAAGATTCTTAAACATCATAGGCACAGTTCGTTCGTCAGATTGATTGGTATGGACTGTATGCCCGTCCCATAATTGTCTAACTTCAGGAAACTTTTCTGTTCCTATCACTCCTGCTATTTCAAATTCTTCGTTCATTCTTCAACTCCGAAATGTTTCCTAATCGCTTTTGAGCAATCATGTGTGCCTCTTGCCCATTCTGAACTTATTTTATGATCCAACAATAAGTCACATTGATTAGCACATTCCCTTACAATCAACTCGGCGAACTTTTTTGCAAAGTCTTTACTATAGGGAATAGTCACAGGATATCCATCCGGACTTTGGTGTGAAGCCTGTTCAGCAAGTTCTCTAATTCGTTCATTCATTCTTTACTTTCCCAAGCCCAATGAACAGCTATCCAATCTTGTAAACAATCTTCAGCAGAATAACATTCATCGACTTTTTCTTTACCAAATTCTCTACACATTGCGGCATACCAATAATCCCAATAGGATTTGTGAATTTCCACTTCAGATAATGTTGTTAAATTGTCAACACCATCCCAAAAACTATAGTACCTCATTTTTTAATCCCAAAGGTTCTTTCAATCTCATCCATACAACTCAACACGACTTGCTGTTGAGTCGGTGGTACAAAATGCCTAATCTCATTTGCTCTGCTACAAGCCTCTACACATTCCCGCACAATCAACTCGGCAAACCTTTGTTGTGATATTGACAAGCGTGTATGGTCAAAACCATTATATTCTGGAGCAATCAATTTAGACTCGATAGCAAGTTGTTTTAATCGTTCGTTCATTTTCCTACCTCTACAAAAGACCGACCACGCATATCAATCGTCAATGGTTCTTTGAACCACTTTACTTCATCAGACAAACGGCTGATATAACCAACCAATTTACCAATCTTACCTTTTGGTTTGGATTCAAACACATAAGTGCCATTGGTATTGGCATCAGTATCAGACCATGTGGTCGTTTCACGCATTAGAGTATACATTGGTTAACTCTTTCAAAATAGCATTGTAAATATCTTTCTTACTCATATAGTAAGCATAATCTTTATCATTTGGCTGAAAGTTATTGTATTGGTTATAACGACCATTCATAATGATATCATGAGCCAATTCACGGTGATTACTATATGCAGCTTTAAAACCATTCAAATCCCATTCATAATGATATCATGAGCCAATTCACGGTGATTACTATATGCAGCTTTAAAACCATTCAAATCATAATGTGCAATGAAACCAGAACACAAGTAAATGAACTTATAACCAGTGTTATTCAGCATTTCAATATCTTCACAAGCCGCAAGGATATTCTTAACAATCAATGCCTTTTGGCGTTCGGTATATGGTGTAATCATGTTTAATCCTTAGGTAAAATAAAGTCAAATGCGTATTCATTATCCGCAACGTGATTCCATTGAACAAATCGTTTGCGGTAGATATTGCACAAGGTAATATAAATGTCTCTTACGGTGT
>Ga0208378_1000597_pt1 | contig 11840 bp, 18 predicted proteins | sample CryBogCBE24Aug09_FD_184556 | JGI IMG/M metagenome (GOLD analysis project Ga0208378, IMG submission 184556) | Freshwater microbial communities from Crystal Bog, Wisconsin, USA - CBE24Aug09 (SPAdes) (version 2) | ecosystem: Environmental > Aquatic > Freshwater > Lake | place: Crystal Bog...
AATATGGGCGGAGGAACTCTTAGTGGGGCTACATGGGCTGGCAGCACTATTTCCATGACTTATGGTGGTACTGGAGCTTCTTTGTTGCCTACTGCTGGAGCATCTGTTTATTCAACGGGCACAGCTCTTGCCTTAACTGCTGCTGGAACTTCTGGTCAATTATTAACATCTGGTGGATCTAGCGCTCCTACATGGACATCGGCTTCTACATTGACGGTAGCAGCAGCTACTACAGCATCAAGCGTGACAGGCGGATATGTAGTATCTGTTTTGGCTGGAACTGGAATCACTACAGCAACAACTACTGGATCGGTAACTGTTTCTGCTGCCGCTACTGGCGCAACCGTTACCCCAACTACAACAAACGCAACATTTTATGTTGTTGGAACAACATTGACTTCTGGTACGATGTCAACCGCATCAATTTCTCAAACTAGCCCAGTTTCTTATAATGCGTCTACTGGGGCTTTGAGCGCAGTATCCCATGTATCATCATCTGATGAAAGATTAAAACAAGATATTGAAACGATTCAAAACGCATTAGAAAAATTAGAAGCTTTGCGTGGTGTTTCATATTTAAGAAATGGAAAATTTGAAATTGGTGTAATAGCTCAGGAAGTAGAAAGAGTTGTTCCAGAAGTAGTCATTACGGACGAATCAAAATATGGATATAAATCAGTTTCTTATGGAAACTTGGTTGGTTTATTAATTGAAGCCGTAAAAGAATTATCCGCTGAAGTTAAAAAATTAAAAGGCGAATAATGTTTGGTTTTAATTCATTCGCTTCCGCTCCATTTAATTCATTTGTATCAAACGTTTATGGTGCAAATATTATAGAAAATATTTCATCAGAAACAGATACTGAGGCGGTAATTGCTACTTTTAATAGTGTTATATCGGAAACCTTTTCTGTTAATGAATCTGAAACACAACAGCAAACTTATGCTGTTGCGATAGCAGAAGCTATTAGTAATTTTGCAGATATTAACTCAGAAACACAAACTTTTGCCGTTGCTGTATTAGAACAAATTATTTCGGAATCAGATATTGATGTATCCGTACTTGTATATTTAGTTAGCATTAATGAAAATATTGCTGCCGAATCTGATATTGATGCTGTAATTGCTAATTTTACAACCGCAGTAACAGAATCGCTATCTGCTGCAGATTCGCCGTTTGGGATGAAAATTTTTAATACAGTGATTTCGGAAAATATATCAGCCGCAGCAGATAAAGAGTCAGTGATTGCTTACTTTGTCAGTTCATTGACCGACAATATTAATCCAGCAGAATCTGAAACGGTAGTTGCATCGTTTGTTTCTACAGTTATTGAAAATGCAAATCTTGCCGATTCGTCAATTACATCTGGATGGATTAAAATTAATGATAATCAAACACCTAATTGGGTAGTTATATCCGATGGGCAATAAGGATTTTATATGACAACAACATATTCACCATCGCTAAAGCTTGCTTTAATTGGCACTGGAGATCAATCTGGTACTTGGGGTCAAACCACAAATACCAATTTGGGAACCTTATTGGAGCAAGCAATTACAGGTGTAACTGCTATTTCTTTAAGTGGCATAAGTTCATATACTCTGACCAATTTAAACGGCACAGCAGACGATGCCCGTAATATGTGTTTAATTTTTACTGGGACACCAAGCTCTGCGCCAACTATTACTGCGCCAGCCCAAAATAAGCTTTATGTTGTAGTTAATAATACAACTCAAAATCTTACAATGGTGGCTTCTGGAGGGGTAACTTCTTTAGTGGTTCCAGCTTTAACAACAGCACAAGCTTATTGCGATGCATCAAACGTTAGCGGAAGTGGTATAGGATTTTACTCTGCTCAGACTGCGGCTGCTGGAAACTGGAATGTAGGCGGTAATTTGGTAGTTTCTGGAACCAGCACTTTTTCTGGCGCTGTAGTTGCAAGCACTTTAACTGCTACCAGTATTTCTGCCACAACCATATCGGCAACAACAATTAATGGCACAATCTCTGGTACTGTAGCCGCAGCAACAATTGCAAGCCAGATTGCAAATACTGGCGGCTGGAATGTTACTCCAACTGGCACTAAGCTGTATTTTAACTACAATGGAACCAATGTTGCCTCATTGGATTCTTCTGGAAATTTGATTACAATTGGCAGTCAAACTGCTGGTGGAACACCTTAATTTAGGAGCAATATAAATGGCAATTACACAATCAGGTACCTCGATAACCTTTAATGATTCTACGACTCAAACTACAGCCTATACGGGTCAAGGTATTTTTAGTCAAACATTTACTTCAAATGGAACATTTACCATTCCAGCAGGAGTAATTGCAATTAAAGCCACCATTATCGGAGGCGGTGGCGCTGGGGGTGGTTCAGATGATAACTTTGACCCCGGTCAATGTAGCGGGGCTGCTGGAGGTGGTGGAGGATCTGGCGCTGTTGGATATGCTTATTTTAGTTCACTAACACCTTCGGCAACTTTATCAGTTACAGTTGGTGCGGGGGCAAATACATCAACCGCTAGTGGTGGTTCAAGCTCAATTTCATCTGGTAATCAATCAGTAACAACCGCAACCGCTGGCGGCGGCACTGGTGGCGGATATGCTGGTCACCAAAACGGGAATGGAGCTTCTGGGGCTGGTGGCACTGCAACTGGTTTTACTGGAGGTATATCTATTCCGGGCGCAGCGGGTGGTTCTGGAGTTGGTCAATCAGGTTGCAGACCTAAAACTAGTGGTTATGGCGCCTCTACTCCCGGTGGTCTTGGAACTGGAGGAGCTGCTGTACAAGCCAATAACAATACGGCAAACGGTTTAAACGGTTCCGGATATGGAGCAGGTGGAAGTGGAAGCGCTTCTGCTTATAATGCTGCTTATAACCAAACTGTAGGTCATGGAACCTCTGGAATTGTAATTATTGAATGGTGATTAATATGACAGTACAAGCTTATTTACAAGTAGAAAATAATGTAGTTAACAATATTGTGCTTTGGGATGGCGGGCAAGGATGGCAACCGCCAGCAGGTGCTACTATGTTAATTCAAGAAACTACTCCTGCTATGATTTGGCAATATAATTCTACAATTCAAGCATATGAATTGGTAGAAGTTCTTGGTGCTGGAGCTATTGGCTTTACATGGAATGGATCTGTTTTAACTACAAATTTACCTAAACCGGCATAATTATTAAAAACGAGTAATGGAAAATTACACCACAAATATTTTATTCCCAACTTCTATAGAAATTTCCAACATCAATAGATTGTTTACTGAAGAAGAAATTTTATTTATTAATAACATAGAAAAGAAAAAAAATAAATTTAACAGTATTTCTGAAAATGATTATGTTTTAGAATCTGTGGAATTGAAAAATATAAAGAATGAAATAGTTAAAGGTGTTGAACATTATTTTTATAATGTCATTAATCCAAAAAGCGATGTGCAAATATATATAACGCAGTCGTGGTTAAATTTTACAGAAAAAAACGAACAGCATCACGAACACAATCATAAAAATAGTTTTTTGTCTGGCTCTTTATATATAAAAGCAGATCCAAAATATGACAGTATTTCTTTTGTAAAAGAAAGAAATGATTTTTTTTCTTTGGAGCCAAAAGAATTTACAATATTAAATTCACAAACATGGGATTTTCCAGTGCAAACTGGTCAATTAATTGTGTTTCCTTCTAATTTAATTCACAAAGTAAAAGAAAAAACCAATTACGATTTAAGAATTAGTTTGGCATTTAATACTTTTATTAAAGGAAAAATTGGATCATCTGGAAATAAAACGGAATTAGTTTTATAAAATGCAAGTTAACAATTTTTCTTTATTTCCAACAGTTGTTAGTCAAGTAAATAATTTTATTTCGGATGACCAAATAAAAAATATATATCAATATATATTAACTATGCAACACACATTACAAGAGCATAGCGCAATTAAAGGTAATGGTCTTTCAACAAACAAAAATAGTGAAAATTTTTTATCTTTTGTAAAAGATAATGTTGAAGGTTGTCAAGATATATTAATTAATTTACAAAACATTATCACTTCATATATAAAGTTTAGTGGGTATGGCAACCCAAAAATTTTAAACAAAGAAATGCAAAGCTCTTGGTTTAACATTCAAAATGAAGGAAGTTCATTAAATAGACATACACACGCACTATCAACAATTAGTGGCGCTATTTATATCAATGTTGATGATGATAGCTCTATGTTGTATTTTTACAACCCAAATCAATTTAACGAATTTTCGGTTTCTTCTAAGAATACAGAATATACTTACGATTGGTACAAATTTAAACCTAAGAATGGCGATTTGTTTTTGTTTCCAAGTTGGTTGGCTCACGGTTCAAATGGCGATCAAAACAATACAAAAAATAGAACCGTCATTTCTTTTAATTTATAAACATAGAAAGTCGTGATGGAAAACGCTAAAAAAAATATTAGTATTTTTAATTTGTTTATTTCTTCTGTTTATTTAATGGAGAAGCCAGAATTTTTGGATGTTGCAAAAAAAGTAACAAAAAAATATTTAGATCAAAGAAAAGATATTGAAGAATTAAATCCAAACTTCCCATCATACATGACAGAAAACATTTTTAGCGATGTTGATATGTTGGATATTTCAAAATTTATTTCACAAGCCGCATGGGAAATTTTAGATAACCAAGGCTATGACATGAAAAATATACAAACATATTTTACTGAAATGTGGGTGCAAGAACATCATAAAGGATCAGTAATGGATAGGCACATTCATGGTAATGGGTCTATCATTTCTGGTTTTTATTTTTTAGAATGCCCAGAAAATTCTAAAGTAATTTTTCATGACTTACGTGATGCAAAGGTTATAACAAGCCTACCAGAAAAAGATGTTTCAAGTCCAACTTCTGCAAGCAACATGATCCATTTTGATGTTAAAGATGGAATGCTAATGTTTACTAATTCTTGGTTGCCACATTCTTTTAGTAAAAATATAGAAGAAAAACCTTTTACATTTATTCACTTTAATATTGCCGCAGCGCCAATACAGATTAGCAATACGGTTTGCAGACCAAACGTGGAGATTGTATGATGTCCGATATTTTTATTGGAATTTATGAAAAAGCATTTTCTAAAGATTACTGCGAAAGAGCTATAAAATATTTTGATTCTATGCACAAACAAGGTTGCACTAGAAACAGAATGCAAACAGATAATGCTAAAAAAACAATAAAAGATGACTACGCTATTTATTCTCATGATGAAATTAATTTGCAAAATACAGAAGATTTATTGTTAATTTTTAATGAAACTTTTTGGAAAATTTATGTCGAACAATATGCGCCTAATTTTGGCGTTTTAGCCGAAGCAGGAAGACATAATAATTATTCTTTTAAAATGCAAAAAACAGTAATTGGTGGCGGTTTTCATACTTGGCATTTTGAAGCCGATGTAAGAGGTAATTGCCATAGGTTATTAACTTGGATGGTATATCTAAATGATGTGGCAGAAGGTGGTGAAACTGAGTTTTTATATCAACATATAAGAATCAAACCAACACAAGGAACATTGCTTATCTGGCCCGCATCTTTTACTCACACACACCGAGGAAATCCACCATTGAGTAATGATAAATATGTCATTACTGGTTGGACTGAATTTTAAATATAAGTTAATACATATGTCTTTTTACTTAGAAACTGAAATAAATTTATCAGACGAACAACAAAAAATGGCTGATGAAATTAATGGTGCAAACTTTCCTTGGTACTATTCTCCTACAACATCTTTAAAATATAAAATGTTTAGTCACATTTTAATGAGAAGAGACCCAGATGGATTACCAAAAGAGGGAATAATTAATTCTGATGCGTTTGAATTTTTTAAAAATATTTTTTTAGATGTTTGTAACAAAAATAATGTTGACGTAAATGTTATTTATAGGGGGTGTATCAATTGGACTTGGCATTATCCAGAAAAACATGGAGAAATTCATAAAGACCATATTTTTCCGCATAATCAATTTATTTGGTATTTAAATGATTTTACGGATGCCCCAACTTACATTTTTGATGACAATGAAAATATTGTTAAAATAACATCCGTTGGCAAGAATAAAGCCGCTTTTTTTTCAAGTGAAAATCACGCACAAGGATTTTGCAAGGAAGGAGAATTTCGCAAAATTTTAGTGTTTACTTTTAATTAATATGAACAAATACCGAATTCGTTTTAACAAAAGCAGGGGTGCGAACGGAAGGGGAACGTTCGACCATGTTTGGCGAGTTTTTGAGGGTGATAAAGAATATTTGGTAAAAAATTTTCGTTTAAACGTTCCATCTTTTGCAGAAAAAGAGGATAATGGAGTGGACTGGAATGTTTGCTGCTTTGGATACTTGACATTAGATCGAGAAACATCCACGGCTATTATTAATGGAGACTAATTATGAATTTCACATTTACGTGGATTATGGACAAACTTGGCTATATGCCAAAAATTGATATGGAAATTGGTAAAGTAGTTGAGCCTTGGTCTTTTCCTGCGCCCGCAGTCAAAAAGAAACCAACTGTTCAAAAAGCTACTACTCGTACTAAAAAAACAACGACTGTTGCCAAAAAAGCTAAAGCTAAAAAGGTATGATATGTCAGAAGTTAATGAAAAGGCTGTCTTTATTGAAAAGATAGCATTTGCTGTTTTACCTATTCTTTTAGCTTGCGTAGGCTATTTAATGTCTGCGCTTTCTAGTCTAAGTCAAGATGTTACTGTTTTAAATAGTAAGATGTCTTTAGTAGTTACCAGCGACAATAAACAAGCTACAAATACTGGATCTGAATTAGCTCGTGAAAAATTACGGCAAGATTTAGAAAAAGATATTCAATTAAATAGAGATCAGATTCAAGCCAATAAACAAGAAATTGCAATTATTGAGGAGCGTCTTAAAAATACTATTGGTTTTAGCAAAAAATAAAGGCGCACGATGAATTGGTTAATACATTTAGTAACAGGAAAAGATAATGAAACCCATGATGTAGCTCGTTGGTCTTGGGTAACTACAACTGTAGCTGTTATTGCTGGTGCTGTTTGGAATGCTATTCATGGCGGTGCTATGAATCTAATGGATTTTGCCCAAGCTGTTGGCATTATTTCTGGCGCACATGGCGCAGCAGTTATGATGAAAAAGGACACGGAGCCACAGTGATGTTATATGGAACATATGCCAAAGCTATATTACTTATTGCTCTTGTATGCGGGGTGTTTTTCGCTGGCTGGCATACTAGGGATCGTGATTTTACTATTTACAAAGATCAAGTCCGTATTGAAGCTGAAAAAGCTCAAGCACACACGGAATCGATCAAAAAGCAACAAGAAATAACTACCAAAGGAATACAAGATGAATATGATGCGAAGCTTGCTCTTATCCGCCAGTATTATGCTAACGGGGTGCGGAACAACAATGGTGGCAACTCAGTGTCCAGCATTTCCACAACCTCCAAGCTCTCTGATGCAATCACCGCCTACAACGAACTTGCTTCCAACTGCGCTCAAACAACCCTCCAATTAGTAACGCTTCAACAATGGATTAACGAACAAATGGGAATTAAATGAATTTAGAAGCGCTTGGAATAGATCAAAAATGGGAAGAACCATTACAACAAACTTTTAATAAATACAGTTTAAACACCGCATTGCGGCAAGCGGCTTTTATAGGACAGTGCCAACATGAGTCAAACAATTTCAGAACTTTGGAAGAGAACCTTCATTACTCTGCCGCTGGACTTATGCGTACATGGTCCTCAAGATTTCCTAGTACAGATGTGGCTGAACAATTTGCAAACAATCCAGAAAAAATCGCTAACAAAGTGTATGCAGGACGGATGGGAAATACAGAAGAAGGCGATGGATGGGCTTATCACGGCAGGGGGCTTATACAGCTAACTGGGCGGGATAACTATCGTAATTGTGGCGATGCTTTAGGTTTGGCTTTAATTACAAATCCTGAGCTTTTGGCAATGCCTAGAGGCGCAGCTCTATCTGCTGGATGGTTTTGGAATAAACATGGTTTAAACGACTTGGCTGATTCTCGTGATTATGAGACAATGACTAAGCGGATAAACGGTGGAACGTTGGGTCTGGACGATCGTATTGCCAAAATTAATAAAGCGTTGGAAATATTAGGGTAAACCCTATGATTATCAATTTAATTTCTAAACCATTTAATTATGTTGTGATTGATGAATATTATGATGAAAATGAATTAGGTCTAGTTATGCAAGAAATTCAAGCCCTAGAACCACATTCTCTTTCGGCAGAATTTACTAAATCATCAAAAAATGGAACAGGAAAAAGCGGCAAAGGTTTGTTTTTAGATATATTTTATGAAAATAATCGATCTGCATCTAAAATATTAAATGCAAATCGTAAAATTTTTGCAGAAGAATTATGTAGTGTTTTGGAAAATTTTGATTCATCTTTTAGGCATTTAAAAAATTCTAATTTTGATTCTACGCTTGTAAATTTTTATAAAAATAAACAAGAATATCCTGCACATAAAGATTGTTCTACCATTTCAACTGTTACGTTTTTAAAAGTAGGAAATTTTACTGGCGGTGATTTTTGTTTTACAGAATATAAAGAAAGAGTACCTTTTAAACATAATAGAATTGTTATATTTAATGGATGTGTAGAGCATCAAGCAGAACCAATATATACAAATGATTCTTCATATAGATCAACAATTGCTCAATTTATCGGTTACAAATAATGCCATTACAAAAGCTTGCTTTTCGTCCCGGTCTATATCGTGAAGGTACTGCCTACTCCAATGAAGGAGGGTGGTATGACGGGGATAAAGTTCGTTTTCGTTCTGGGTTACCAGAAAAAATTGGCGGATGGACTCAAGTAAATCCAAATCAATATTTAGGTATTTGTCGTTCATTATGGACTTGGGTTGATCTCTCATCCAATGTGTTTATTGGTGTTGGGACTACATCTAAATATTACATTTACTCTGGCGGTACTTATAACGATATTACTCCCATAACTTTTACCAGTACGTTAACCGCAACAGCAATTGCCACTACCGCCAGCTCTACTTCTGTAACTATTACCGATACTTCTTATAGTCCATCTGTTGGGGATTTTATTAATATTCCCAATTCAGTAACTGTTGGCGGAGTAGTAATTAGTGGCGAATATGTGGTAACTGGAGTTACATCTGCTACAACTTATACTATTACCACAACCGTAGCTTCTTCCACAACTACTGGCGGACCGATAGTAGTTCAATATGAGGTTCCAACTGGAGCGGCAACATATTTTTCAAGTAACGGATGGGGAACTGGACCTTGGGGCGGTATATCGCCACCTTTAACAGCAACATTAGGGACAAATCCATTTACAACAACTTCTGGAAGCGGGGTGGTAATTGTTTCTCAACCATCCACTCCATATACTTTAACTGGACAGTTTGTTTATTTTTCTGGGGCAAGTAGTTTAACTGGTACTGGCATATATGCCTCCATGATTAACAATACATTTAGCGTTACTCCAATTAGCGCCAGCTCTTATAGTATTACTATGCCTAGTGGATATTTAGCAAAAGCAACTGTATCTAGTGGCGGTTCAAATGTGGTGGCTACAGAACAATCTGGTACTCGTGGGTGGGGAACTGCATTTACTGGAACTGGAGCAGGAAATCAATTACGACTTTGGAGTAACGATAATTTTGGACAAGATTTAGTATTTGCACCACGTGGTGGCAATATTTATTACTGGGTCGATGCCAATGGTGTTGGAACGAGAGGTGTAACGCTTTCTTCTTTGGCTAATTCTAATGCTAGTACTATTACGTCTTTGACGTTTGCTAGTGGTTCTTCTACAGCGATTGCTTCTGCTCCTGCGGGTATTTATCCTTATTCTTATATTACTGGCACAGGAATACCTTCTGGCGCTTATGTAGCGTCAAATTATGTTATTGGATCAACATCGGTTCCTCTTTCTATACCATCAACAGCGGCTAGTAGTGGTAATTACACTATTTCTTATTCGGGGGCTTATGTACCGACTCAAGTTCTTCAAGTTATTACTTCATCCATTCAAGAATTTGTTATTGCATTTGGTGCAAATTCCTATAATGGCGGTTCTTTATCAAATGATCCGTTTAATCCGATGCTTGTCAGATGGTCAGATCAAGCAAATGCTTATCAATGGGTTCCGCAAGTTACAAATCAATCTGGTGAGTTTCCATTAAGTAATGGTTCTTTTATTGTTGGTGCAAGAGCAACTCGTCAAGAAATATTAATTTGGACAAATACCGCCCTTTATACTATGCAGTATGTTGGTTATCCATATGTATGGTCGTTCCAGTTATTGATGGACAACATATCTGTTATGTCTCCAAATTGCATGGTAACAATTAATAATATTACTTATTGGATGGGAACAAGTAAATTTTATAAATATGATGGCACGGTTCATACATTACCATCCGCATTGCGTCAGTATGTATTTGATGATTTGAATATTAATCAATCATTCCAAGTATTTGCTGGAGCTAATGAAGGATTTAATGAAGTTTGGTGGTTTTATGTCAGCAATGAAAGTATTAATAATTCAATAGATAAATACGTTATTTACAATTATGTAGACAATGCTTGGTCTTATGGAACTTTTGAAACAGTTCAAATTACCGCTGGTAATTTTGTTGTTGGTCAGCAATATGTAATTGCTACGCAAGGAACCACTAACTTTACACAAGCTGGAGCGGCGAACAATAATATTGGAACTTACTTTGTTGCCACAACCACAGGATCGGGAACAGGAACCGCTTGGGCATTAAATGGTAGGAGCGCTTGGTTGCAGAATAATATTCAATCCAATCCAGTAGCCGCAGATTATAACAGTCGTCTTTTGTACCACGAAAGTGGTGTAGATGATAATGCTACATCTCAAACACAACCAATTTATGCTTATATTCAATCATCTGATTTTGGAATTATGGCATCAGACAATAATAATTCTGGTCAGCATTTTGGTTTTGTATGGCGCTTATTACCTGACGTAAACTTTAACGGTTCTAACGTAGCTAACCCCCAAGTTACGATGGCTTTATATCCCCGTTTAAACAGCGGAGCACCTTATGGATCAACCGATTTAAACCTTGTTACTAGCAGCCAAGCTTATGCCTACCCCACTCCTCAGGAATATACAATTCAGCAATTTACTGGTGAAGTTTATACCCGCCTACGGGGTCGTCAATTAGCGTTTAAATGCTATTCCAATACGATTGGAACGCAATGGCAATTAGGAACTACTCGTTTTGATGTAAAACAGGATGGCAGAAGATGATAGAGCCATCAATTGTTCCAACAAAAGCACCAAATTTACCTGTTGCTGGAGTTGATTACGACCAATCTTATTTTAATCAAATCTTAAACACTTTGCGCTTATATTTTGTGCAAATTGACAATTTTTCTAGGATTACTGCAACCGTTCGCTATGGAACAACTGCACAAAGACCAGCAGTTGGTCAACTAATTGGACAGCAATATTTCGATACTACCCTTGGTATCCCTATTTGGTATAACGGAACAAAATGGGTTAATGCCAGCGGGACTGTTGTTTAAACGATATATCATGGTAAAATGAGCAAAATTCTTTAAAGGAATCTATATGGGCGGCGGTGGCGGAGGCGGTAGCAATTTACTAGATATGGGGCTAATGGTAGCCGCAGGTATTGCTGCCCCCGAATTGGCTGGTGCAATTGCTCCTGAGTTAATGGGAGCTGGTGGTTTTGGCGCTGCTGCAATGGGAGCTGCTACTGGCGCTGGATTAAGCGGTTTAACCG